>OJJW01000096.1_pt1 | contig 30036 bp, 38 predicted proteins | sample 1596331 | NCBI WGS metagenome assembly OJJW01 (sample SAMEA4350156, study PRJEB24818) | metagenome | biome: human; feature: gut; material: faeces | place: Denmark | collected 2013-09 | reverse complement strand
GTGGTCCTGCGGGCAGCAATCCGCGGCTGTCGTAGGCCGTTGCCGGGTTCACGAGTGTGTCACCGATGACTACATATCCAGCGCAGCCCATGAAGCTGCACTGGATGTAGCACATCAGCCCAACGATGAAGTCAATGTCTTGGGCTATGACAAGGACTTTGTTGTGGTAGCAGATATTCCGTCTTTTGCAGACGTTCAAAAAGGCAAGCAGCGTGGCCCCAGCACCGCAGGCCGGGTCAGATACCGAGATGAAGCCCTCCATGTCCGGGTGCAGCTTCGGGTCAAACGTAATCTCGGCCATGCAGCGGCACACATCGTAGGGAGTGAAGAACTGCCCGGCGTGGTCGTTGCCCAACTCGCACATCATGTATAGCGAGCCGAGGAAGTCTTGGTCTGGATTCTGCTCCATGCCCATGATTACCTCGCCCAGCATTTCAGCCATGCCCTCCCGCTCCTTGGCGGAGTATTTGGAAACGATGGTCTGATACATCTTGGTGCGTTCCGGGGCATTTACCTTGTCCGTGCTGTTCGAGATCTCGATGGCCGTCAGGGTGACGAAGTCCTCCCAAATTTCCCAGCGGCTATGTTTCCCGGTCAGGCTATTGAAGATTTTGAGGAAGTTCTTCTGGTGGTCATCCCGGATTCTGCGGGTCACTGCTGCCTTTGCCATAGGTTACTCCTCCTCGCTGTCAGCAGCGGCGAGAGTGTAGTGGCCGTTGGAGAACTCAATCACACCAGCGGACTCCATATCATCCAGCAGTGCGATGGCCCTTTCTGCGGTCACGCCCATCTGCTGCTCCAACATGGCCTGCGTAACACCGCCGTTCTTCCGGGCAATCTCGGTGGCCTTGGTCAGTTCATCGGCTGCGGGTTCCTCCGCATCGTCCAGTTCCTCGGCATCAACTTCTTCCAGCGGTTCGGCCTCCCCGGGGAGATTCGAAGAATCAGGCTCATTTTCCCGGGGCGCATCCTGCTGCCCACCGGATTCCGGAATATCCGGCATTTTGTAGCCGAGAGCTGCCAGCTTTCCACCCTCGACCAAATCCCGGAAGAAGAACTGGAGCCAAAGGTAGTGCATATTCTTGAAGATGTTCTTGATTTTGTTGAACAGGGTGTCGGAGATGGTGAACGTCTTGCTCATGCGGTAGGTCAGGTTCCCATCCTTGACGGTGAACAGGATGGATGCACCCGGCGAGATGTAGTTGTCCTCGGATGCCTCCTCCAGCATCGACATCTGTTCACCAACGCCGCCCAACGGACGGATAACCAGCTTGATGGGGTATGCGTTCTTGATGAACACATAACTCAGGTTGTTGGCCTCGCAGATGCCCTTGAGTTTTTCACGGTAGACTGCGAAACGTGCGGATTCAGACAGAGAATTATCCATGATGAAGCTCCTTTCAAGTAGCAGAAAAATGATAATCGTTATCCCGGTTTTCAATGGCGGTCAGGCCCACAGCGTAGGCTGCCCACACATCGGCTTTGAAGCCGTAAAAGAAATCCGGGTTCTTTTTTGTACCACGGCCATTTTTGAGGTCGTGGTCTGCAAATCGGTCAATGAGTGCCCGCCGGATGGCGGCATCATTGGCGCGGGTGTTGTGGCAGATGTGTCGCTTCTCCTCGATGCGGCACAGCAGCCGTACCGGGCAGCAGGCGTTCAGGGCTTGGTAGAAGCGGCCGATCCAGAGGACGGTATCGAACACCTCCCGGCCTACCGACATTCCGTAGGAGGCCACCATCTCGATGACCGCCCACCGCCAGCCCTGTGCCCCGGCATAGGAAAGCTTTTGCAGCAACTCCGCATTGTCGATTTTTCCGAATTCCAGAGGGCGCAGGGTGCTGCGATCAATCACGCAGTAGCCAGACTGGGTGTTGCCGGGGTCGATAGCGATAATCGGACAGGTGCTCACAGGTACGACCTCCCAAACTCTTGGATGAACCGCGCCTCCGGCCAGCCGTAATACTCCATGGCCTTTTTCTGCGCCCACTTTTTCAAGCGGAGGTCTGCCTCCCGGTTGGTATGTACGGCAGTCACACCGTTCTGGTGGCACCAAGGGCAGAGATTTGCCCACAGGCCAAGTCGCTTGCTCTTATCCCGGTACGGTCCGAAAAAGACTTCGTGCCGGGCGGTGCGATACCGCCCGCAAATCAGACAGGTGGGGCTCTTGCTGAGGATGCTGGGCGCATAGCCATTGCTGTCCAGCTTCTCGCCGTATTCATTTTGTGCCATATCAACGTCTCCTCCTACGCTCAAAAGACTGCTGGGAAACCTGCTGCATAATCTCCTGAACCTTGTCCTGCACGCCCTGCTCGGCCAGTACGTTGACGGGCTGCGTAGTAGCTGCGATACGCCCAAGGGTCTGTGCCCGGACACGCTTGATGAAATTCAGCTGCTGCTTACGGAACTCCTTGTCCACTTCCGCAGCATCCTTGCTGCCATCAATATCAGAAACTTCCATTTCCGGGGCTTGCATAGCCTCCGCAGCGCAGCGGCGCAGCTTTTCCATCGCAACGTCCAGACCATCCTCATGCCCCCACTTGTTCAGTTGCTCATAGTTGGCATGGCTTTCCTTGCGCAGCCGTTCCAAGCGGTCTGGACCATAGTGCAGCACATCAATAACCGCCTTGGCGTAAACCTGCCAAGCAATTTTGGCAGCCCTGTCGCCAGCAATGCGGTACTGCTGCTCTTTGCGTCCACGAGGCAGTCTCACCATCGGGATTCGGTAGTCGGAAGAAACGTATCCAGCCAGCCAGCTTTCCCGGATGGTCTCTGCCTTGTCCTTGGAGGGTCTGCCGTAGGCATCCGGGGTCATAATGACTTCGGTGTTCTGGTTCTCCAACTCGTCAATTCTAGCTTTAATGCGCTCCAGTCTGGTCTTGCCGACACCGAACTCCTGATGCAGCGCAATGGTGGTGCACAAACCCACGATTTGTCCGACCGCCTGTCTGGTGTCGTCCATTTCGGTCTCAAACGGCTTTTTCACGGTTCAATACCTCCCGAAATAATCCAGACCCGGCGGGAGCCCCATCCAGACCAGCTTAGAGCCTCTGCATGGGTGTTTACCGCCACATCCATCTTGTTACCTTTTACCGCGCTGCCAGTGTCCTGAACGACCCGGAGGCCTACGCCCTCGATATAGACCACTGTGCCGTAGGGCAGAACGCTGATGTCAGCAGCTACGGTCACGCCCGGCTGCACCTTTGCGCCGCTGGATGTGATGCCGTGCCCCTCGCCACAGATGTGGGCGTATTCCTCGGAACAATAGGCTGTGCAGCTGAACGCCCCGGCGTATGTAAGGGTCAAATCGGTCTGGGCGTTCAGTTCTGCGGTCAGCTTGTCTACCTCGGTTTGGAGTTGGTCAATGGTTTCATCACGTTCTCCGGCCATGCGCTCCCAGTTGGATGACCTGCTGGCGTAGATATCCCGCTCGGTCTCCAAATCGTTCACCCGCCGGGAGTAGGCCGTGCTTGTGAGGATGCAGCCAACCATCGCACACGAAACGCACACGATTAGGCTGCGGAATGGTCTTTTCGACCTCATGCCGTGCCACCTCCAATCTGTGCCGGGGCTGCGCCGCCGGGCAGAGCCGGGGGCTGCAAACTCTCAACCGGGGCATCCTGCACAGCCCGGTCAAAGCCCGGCCGGACGAACTGGCGCAGATCCGCGCTGCTGCGGCTGCTGAAAATCTCCGACAGGTCTGCCGGGGAGCCAGCCCACCTCTGTACCACCATCGGGAGGGCGGCGAAGATTTTCACATTTTCCTTTTTGAAATCTTCGCCTTTCAGCTTGCGCCCGTCAGGGGCAATGAAACCGCCGTGGGTCTGGTAGTACAGATTTGCCTCGATTTTCCGGGCAGCTGCCGCAGCCTGCGCCCAAAGGTCATTTGCCGAGGGCTGCTGGGCTGACAGCAGCTTTTTAATTTCAGCGCACCAATCCACAATCAGCTGGTTCTGGAATCTGCACTGTGTAAAGGCCGTATACAGAGCCTTTTCCACAATCTCGTCCGGGATGGCGCCAAACGCCCGGATGTAGATTTGCGTGTCGGCCCTGCGCTCCTCCAAGCTGCGGGCGCGGCCGTAGTGGTCATCGATGACCACCAGCAGCTCACGCAATTTCGTATCGGTCATGTTGTCGAGCCTCCTAAAAGTTCTCCGAAAATTTCATCGTAGTCATCGGCAGCGGAACGCTTTGGCTGCTGACCCGCCGGGGGCTTACGCCGCTGGTCGCGGGCTTGCACATCACCAAGGGTTTTCACGCCCTCGTTTTTCCATGACTTCAAAATGCCGTTGATGTAGTTCCACTTGCGAACGCCGGACAGAGCAGCTTTTTTGATGGCCAGCAGAATGAGGTCATCCGCGAAAATCTCCCGCCAGCCCATCAGGGCATCCTTTGCAGCCGGTGGGAAGCTGCCGATGTTCTCCTCGTAAGAGTCGATGATCTCCGCAAGTCCGGCATCGACAGCCGGACTACCGTTATCTCTTACTCTTTCTCTGTTCTCTATCTCTTTCTCTATCTCTTTCTCTGTATGGACATTGTCCACATTGTTGTCCTCGTTGTTGTCTGCACCTTTAACAGGGATTTGTCTGCGCCGATTCTCACGTTGGAGACGTTTTTGCGCCGAATAATCCGTTTCGCTTCCAACAATATCTGAATAGTTGGAGATAGTCAGTATTCCGTCAGGGCTTTCAAAAATCAGGCCAATCTGTTTATAGACGCTCAAGGCCAAACGGACAGTTGACAAAGGAAACCATTTGCACTCCCGTTGAATTTTTTCAGCATCGTAAGGAATGAGCATCTCTCCGATTTGAGAAACCAGACAACCGCCCGTGTTGATGGTCTTGAGGCAGAGCATCTGATAGAGAACAACATAGTTGGCACCGTCCGGCTGGCTCATAAGATAGTCAATCTCGTCTGAGGACATGAAGCTATCCTTGAGTTTTATCCAGTAGTATCGTTTGCCAGTCGCCATCAGCAGACCTCCTTAGAACGGCAAGTCATCCGTGTCGTTGATTTCTGAGAAATCATCGGGATTGCCCTGCGAGTAACCGGGCTGTACAGCTTCGGGAGCAGCTTCTGCGCCCTGCCACTGCTGCCGCTGGCTCTGGGTGGAAAATCCCATCTGCTGCGGCTGCTGGCTCCGATATGTGGACGGCGGCGGGTTCGTACCGCCGTCATCCACGGATTCCTGTCGGCTGCTCTGTTTGGGGCCGCAGAAGTGAGCCTTATCCACGATGAACTCCGTTGCAATACGGTCTTCGCCGTTCTTGTCCTGATATTTGCGGGTCTGGCAGTGGCTTTCAACTACCATCTGGCTGCCCTTGCTGAAGTATTTGCAAATGAACTCTGCGGTATTGCGCCACGCCGTAAAACTGAGCCAGTCGACCTGACGGTTGCCATCCTCGTCTGACTTGCTGCGGTCAACAGCCATGCGAAAGCTTGTGACCGAAATGCCGCTTTGTGTGGTCCGAAGTTCAGGATCAGCGGCAAGCCTACCCTGAAAATTGCAGCTATTCAGCATTGAATATCACCTCTTTCTGGTCATTTGGACCATTCTTCCTTGTATCGAGCCAACTGTTCCGGGGTATCCGTCTGGATGCCAAGTTCCTTGGCTTCTTCGATTGCGCCGTCTACAAGATGAGCAAACTCTTTCGTGTTCATCTTGTGGCTTTCCTTGTAGACAAAATAACAGGAGTAATTTTTGCCGTTCTCCTGCCGGGTTTCATAAAGCCGGACATAGGGGTAAAAATCGCAGGGATCTACGGTTGGCGGGAGTTTTAATCCAACAGGCTTTCCATCCTTATCGCGGGCCAGTGCTCCGTACGACACCACAAGTCGCCGCTTCACGACATCTTCGCTCTCTCCGGTTTCCGCAGAAATTTTGTTGCACAGAACGTGGAAATACGCATTTGCTGACAGGCTGCGCTTTTCCCTGTGCTTTTTGATTTCCACATCCAGAACCGGCTCCAGATGCAGCTTGTCCCAGATTTCCCGGAAGTCGCCGTTGAGTTCCAGTGTGACACGCTGCTTCCCGCCAAGGGTAAAAGCCATGTCCACCAGCCGCCCGGTCATGTGGCATCCTCCTTGTCCTGATGGCAGTGCATATAGATGTACGCGCTGTTTGACCCCATGTTGGCATAAAGCCAATCATTGATTTTTGCCACGCTCATGTGGTCACGCAAGACACGTTTTTCGTAGATATACTCACCGGTCAGTTTTTTCTCGGCGATTTTTGCCCGAATCTCCTCGTCCTCGTAGTTGGCTTCGACCATGTAGAGGTCATAGTTCGGAGCGGCTATACCGTTCAGATTGTTCATGTCGGTGCAGTAGAACAACTTTCCAGTAGGAAGCCAGACCTTCCATCCGCAGTTCGGAACATTGTGCTTCACCATGTTTGGAATGACATTGCAGATGCCGTAACCGTACATAGTTCCCGGTGTCAAAACATCAATCTGGGAAATTGGCACCCCTGCATCCACCAGCGGTTTGCACAACCAGTCACAGCAGGCGAATCGCAGCGTTGGGCGATTGGATGCCAGTAGTCGAAGCGTTGACGGCTGGAAATGGTCACAGTGGATGTGAGTCAAGAGAACCAGCTTCAGAGTTTTCCATTCTGCGGTCAAAGCCTTGAACGGAACACCGCAGTCAATCAGAATCTCATGCTCAATCACCACGGCATTTCCCTTGCTGCCTGTTGCGATGATGTTGTAGCCGATCATAACGAACTGAGGTCAACAACCTCTTCGACGGCAGTGGGCTCGCCCTGCGAAATATCACCGTGCGGCAAGGCCTGTCCCGCGTCCACTTCGGGCTTTCCTGTATGAAGTTCTGGCGGCTCCTGTGCGTCAGACACGACCTCCTGCGTAGTAAGGATTTCGCCATTATCTGCTACCGCTGCCACGGCATTATCGCTTTCCAAAGCCTTGGTCATTTCGATGCTCATAACACCCCAGCGAGAAATAAGCTGTCGAAGCATGGTTTTCTTTGCCATGTCATCGAACGACTTATACCAAAAGGACGAATACTTCCACATTTCGCTCTCCGGGATTTTGCCAGCCAGCAATTCCTCGTACTTCTGCCGGCTGAACGCCTTGGAGTAGGTATCTGCGTGATTCATCATTTTTTCTTTGGACCAGTACAGCACCTTGCGGAAACCGTTCATGTACTCAAAGTAAGCCATGTAGCCAACGGTAGGTAGCGCATCCCGCTGGTCATCGTCTTCGATGAACTGGAACTTGGGCTTGCCGGTCATCGAATCTTTGCCCAGATACTCGCCCTGCTTAATCTCGGTAACATCGAGATCCGCATACTGGCCGCTTCTCAGCGCCAGCTGGATGTAGCCCTTATAGCCCAGAACAAACTGTGCCGTGACACTCTCCGGGCGAATCAGCCTGTTGTTGCGGTCATACTTGGCTTTCTGCTTGAAAGGCACGAGGTAGTACTGCCCCAGCTGAGGGGACGGGCTGAGGTTCAGGCTTTCGCCTAGCAGGGCACCTGCCAGAATCGTGCCGGCATCGCACTCCTGCAAAGCCGGATTGACCGCGACTGCCGAGGTGATGCTTGCCGTAAAGCGGCGAACGCGGGCGGGGTCGCGCAGGGTGTTGGCAATCAAAGACTGATAGCCCTTAGTGGTTATCGCCACAGAAAACTTAGGCTTCTGCTGCGCTTGCAGCTGGTTGTTATACGTTGCCATATTCGATACCTTCCTTTTCAAGATAATTTTTCAGGCCGATAAGCTGCGCTTTCGTGCCCTTTGCGTAGAAGCGGGTTATCAGAATGGGCTCCGGCTTGGGCTGCGAGGCCGGTTTGGCATCGGGCTGCACAGGCATTTCCGGGTCTACTGAAATTTCCTGCGCTGGTTCAGGCTGCGTCTGGGCTGCTGCGGCAGCAGCGGCGCGAACTTTTTCTGCCGCAGCTTCACGTTCTGCCTGCCTGACACGGCGTTCTTCTTCCAGCCGCCGCTGCTCTTCGAGAGCCTTGTGACGGTTATCCACAACTTTAATCGCTGTGGGCAGGTCGAGGTTCTTCCGGTATTCCACCATGACCTCCGCAGAACTTTCCATAGCGTCGATTGCAGTAACATCGGACACGATGCCATCCACAAACGCCTTTGCCTGTTTTTTCAGGGCAGTGACGCTGTCACTCATGTTGACTTTCGGCCGGTAGGTCAAGTCATCCATCCAGTCAATACCCGCAGCTGCCACCAACTCGTTGTAATACTCCTGAACAGCATCCGTCTTCTGCGCCACGATGCCGGAAGTAACGTCCGTGATTTTACGCTTCAGTTCTGCGTCTGCGGTCTGGAACGGCACCGTCACACACTCACGATAAACCTTTTCAAACTCGGTATACGGTTCAAGGATTTTTTCCTTGACGGCAATGCGCTGGGCTTCGTATTCCTTGAATTCCTTGGTCAGCTGTGCGCGAGCATCCTTGACGCTCTTATAAGTCTGCTCTGTGCAGACCAGCGAGAGCGCGTCAGCCGTGCGCTGCTCGATGTCAGCTTTTACGCTGTGCAGCCGCTCAACGATGATGGGCAACTGCTGCAGTTCGATAACCTGCAATGCGGTTTCCTGTGCCATGTGGCATCCTCCTTTTACTTTCCAAAAATGATGGTTTTCCCAGTGTCCTTATTCAGGAGCACCATGCCGTTCGGGATATCCCGAACCCAGAGATATGCGGTGCAGTCCCAACCGGCAGCAGAGAGGGCTTCTTTCTGGCGGCGGGTCAATTTCTTGGCTTTCATAAAATCATCTCCTCATCGGTCTTGTTGACAGCGATGTTCAGCGTGATGGTCTCCCGGCAGCGGCGGCCGAAGTTGCCCTCCGAGCCGAACATCTTGGTTTTCTCGAACTCCTTTGCGCTGTACACGCTGGCACAGTTGAGAACATTGGGAATGCGGTCAGGGTGGACTGCCCTGAACGCCTGACACGCCATGTGGTAGTTGGGTGCCCAGACCACCGTCCATCCTCCACAGTACGGCTGAACATCATCCGAGCCGTATGTGAAGTAGAATTTTTCCAGATCCATCACTCGGCCTCGCTTTCGTTCTTGATGCAGATACCGAGCGCAGAGAACAAGAGCATCAGGCCAACTTCATCTCCGTCATCCAGGCTCATAAAGTCGAGCTCCCCGGCCACAAAGCCCTCACGGAGAATCACAGCGGTGCCCACAATGGGCTGACCATGTTCCGGCGTACCGTAAAGAATGCTGGCAATGCTGTTGATGGCGTAGCCTTTCAGCAGCCCCTCATCATCAATCACCATGCACAGTCCTTCCGGCAGATACTTGGGATGAACCACCTCGATGCAACCGCCGACCTCTTTCTGGAGGTTGTCCAGCAGCGGTTCGCCGAAGTCCTTGAACTGCATCTGATTCTCGGTGTTGATTGCCAAAACTTTCATAAAATCACTCCTTTTCCGGTAAGCACTCGTTGACTTCCCATGCGTCTGCGGCCTCTATGCAGCGGTCGCAGCCTACGATTGTTCCATCCTCGGCGCGATAGATGGTATCGCACCGCTGGTGGCAGATGGGGCACACAGGAGGGTCAGGGTAGCCAGCCTCCGCATCAGTCCTCGGATACAGCATCCAGCACCTCCCGGAGCGCCCGACCCATCCAACGGCCTACGCCGTCAAATGTGCCGTTGCTGTCCAGCCAGACGAACACGGCTGCAACGGTAGCAGTCAAAACGAACTGCGCCGCCGGGAGCCGGGCTGCTGCCTGCTCTGCGGTGATGCCATACACGGCCATCAGGATCTTCGTCATTCTACACACTTCCTTTCAGATGCCTTTTTGGTTGCTCGATAAGCTTCCAGCTCGGCCATGAGTTCCGGGTTCTGCTGGAAACGCTTGTGGAATCCGAGAAACACGCAGCCGATTCGTTCTGCGACCTCTGGCGGTATTTCGTCCACGTTGATGTGAATGTTGGCGTTCATGTAAACCTCCATTGTTCAGTTTAACTGAACTTACAGGACAAAAAAATAGTCTGGAATGTCCGACACTTCAATTTTCAGTGCCTGACACGCAGCCTCGATTTCGTCCTGTTTCCAGTCAACCTTACCGTTGAGTTTGAGGGAAGTGGTGCGATCTGACCACCCCATACTCTTGCCAAATGCCCCTCTGGTTCCGAAAATCTCAACGATTCGGCCCAGCAGTTTGTTATAGCTCCTCTGCATCAATTTCACCTCTTTTCCGTTCGGTTCAGTCTAACTGAACTGTTCACACTTTACCACAATGATTTGCCCTTGTCAATATAAAAATTCATTTTTCTTGAACTTTTTGGCTGTAACTCTTGAACTTTTGTTTATGCCATGTTATGATGTAACCATACCGGAGGTGAACCTAATGAAGTCATCAACGACCGCAGAACGGCTGCAAGAGGCTATGAATATCAGAGGTTTAAAACAGGTCGATGTTTTGAGGCTTGCTGAGCCGTACTGCTGCGCTTACGGTGTCAATCTTGGAAAGACCGCGTTAACTCAATACGTTTCTGGAAAAATTATTCCGCGACAGGACAAGTTGACCATCTTGGGCTTGGCTCTCGACGTTTCGGAAGTTTGGCTGATGGGATACGATGTTCCAATGGAAAGAAAAACTGCGCCCATCCCCGCGGAAGAGGATGAGCGCAGCAAAGAGTTTGTCAAACTATTTAATCAACTTGGTGACGATCAGAAAAAGGCAGTCTTGTACGTTATGAAAGGCTTTTTGAAAAATCAATGACACGTTCTTGATCTTCTGCCGACAGATGCAAGAACAGTTCAAGTGCCAGCATAGCACGAAGCCGCTCTTGAGCATCATCGGAATCAATGGAAATATCCATAATCTTCCGCTCCTTTCTTGAAGATTACTGTCGGCAGGTTAGTTGAATTATAGCAGAATGCGCAGCTATTTTCAGCTGTTTGTGAAAAAATGCCGAAACGAGGGGGAACAACTATGATTTTGACTACAACTGATAGCATCCAAGGGAAAAATGTGTCTCAATATCTGGGTATTGTTGCATCCGTTATTTTGACCGTCCTGCCGGGCGGAAACAAGATGATGGGTAATGCCATCGACAATTTCACGAAACAGGCGCAGGATGATTTGGAGAAAAAGGCGGCCAAGTTGGGCGCAGATGCCGTTATCGGATTGAAATTTGCCACGCAGGGCAACAATTTCATGCTGCTTGGAACCGCTGTGAAGTTAAGCTGATGGGTGCTTCTCTATGAATCTGAAAGAAATCGCATCGCGCTTGCAGGAATTTAAGAGTGCTTGTGTGACTGGGAATCCAGTCATGCTGAGAAATAGAACGGATTTTCTTGATATTTTTTCGGCGTACGGCCTAACTGCGGACGCGAGTGTGTCAAAAAAGACAGGTCTTTTGATTGTGTGTAGTGACCCGGCGCAAAAGAAAATTGATAGAGCCGATGCCCTGAATATTCCGATTGTTTCGGAGCAGCAATGGTTTGAACTTATGCCGGAACTTGAGGCCGTTGGAATGTGGAACGGAAAGCAAATTCTGTTTGCGGACAATGATGGCGTCTACCGTGTTGAAGTGGGCGGTGAAAGCTGATGGCCAGAAAAAAGAATATTGCTGCTGGCCTCGATGCCGTCATCTATGCCCGGTACTCATCGCATAACCAGCGAGAGGTCAGCATCGAGCAGCAGATCGCAGAGTGTACGAAGCACGCGGCTGCGCTTGGACTGCGCATTGTTGGTACATACGAGGACAGGGCAATCAGCGGCAAGACGGATAACCGGCCTCGTTTCCAGCAGATGATGCGGGATGCTGAAAAAGGGAAGTTTCAGGCCGTCGTGGCGTGGAAGTCCAACCGCATCGGGCGCAATATGCTGCAAGCCATGGTCAACGAGGCGAAGCTGGACGATTACGGCGTAAAGGTGTTTTACGCTGAGGAAGATTTTGACGATACTGCCGCCGGGCGTTTTGCACTGCGGAACATGATGAATGTCAACCAGTTTTACAGCGAGAACATGGCAGAGGACATCACCCGCGGTCTGTACGACAACGCCAACAAGTGCATGGCGAACGGCCGGCAGCCGTTGGGGTACAAGCGCGGTGCAGACGGGAAGGTCATGCTGGACGAGCCCGCAGCGGCTGTTGTCCGGGAAATCTTCACCCGTGTTGCCGCCGGGGATCTGTTCGTGGATATCGCGCGAGACCTCAACGCAAAGGGCATCAAGACCAGCAAGGGGGCTGCGTGGAATAAGGGCAGTTTCCAGAGCATTTGCCAGAACGAGCGGTACAAGGGCATCTACATTTACGGCAACGTCCGCATTGTGGATGGAATTCCTCGCATTGTGAGTGATGAATTGTGGTACAGGGTACAGGAGGCCATGAGGATGAAAAAGAATCCGGTTGGAACCCGGCACCGCGTTGGTGCGGAAGATTACCTGTTGACCGGGAAGCTGCGCTGCGGGCATTGCGGCAGCTACATGACGGGCGTATCCGGCACCAGTAGAAACGGAGAGCTGCATTACTACTACACCTGCCAGAAGCGGCGCACCGAACACGCCTGCAACAAGAAGAATGTCCGCCGGGATGTTATCGAGCCCGCCATCGCACAGGCCATCAAGATGTACTGCCTGACCGATGACGTTATCGAGTGGATGGCAGATCAGACGGTCCAGTATTGGGAAAAGCACGACAATGACCTCCAGATCGAGGCGTTGGAGCAGCAGCTGGCCGAAAACAAAAAGGCCACCTCGAATATGCTGAAAGCCATCGAGATGGGAATTATCACAGAGGCCACCCGCAGCCGGATGGTTGAATTGGAGACTGAGAACTCAAAGCTGACCGCCCAGTTGAGTGCAGCCAAGAGGGATGTGGTCAAAATCAATCGGGAAGATTTGATTGACGAACTCCACATTCTTCGCAGCAAGGATATACACGACAGGGAGGTTCAGGCAGAACTTTTCAAAGACTTCCTTGTCGCAGCCTACATCTACGATGACAACCGCCTGAAGCTGGTCTTTTCCTTTATGGGCAAGGACAATAGCGTTGAGATCCCTCTGGAGACCGGGGAAGACCCGCCGGATGGCGAGGATTCGCCAGATGCCAAAATGTTCGTTTTGACTCCTGATTGCTCCACCATTGGCTCAAATGAGAGTTACAAACACCGTTGATTTCAAATCGAAGTCAACGGTGTTTTTGTGTTTGTCAGCAAGCAAGTTCATCGCTATTCTCCCAATACTGTGCAAGATCAAAGTTGAAGTCCACATGGATTTGGTATCTGCGATAAACGTCTACCCTGCGGAATGATCTGGAGTTCGGGCATCAATTCGGAGCGGGCATCTCCGCAGCGGAGAACGCCCATATAGGTCAGATTGCCGACCATTCCCCGAATACTGGATGGGTGCCAGCACTTTCCAGACCTTGCACGATAGCCAGCATTGTTCAGATAGGTAGCAATGTGCTGTGGGCCGTAACCCTCACACACATACTTGTCAAAGACAATCCGTACTACGGCAGCTTCCTGTTCGTTGAGATGTAGCTCGTAGAGTTCGTGCTTGCGCTTGTTGATGCGGCCACTTTTCACAAGGTCATAACCATACGGCGCACTGCCGCCCTTGAAGTGCCCTTCTTCCACAAGCTGCCGCAGGCTGGTACGGGTACGGACAGAAGTCTTTTCGCTTTCGCCGTCTGCCTGCCAGAAGCGGATGTAGTTCAGCAATTTGTCGGTGTGGTTGTCGAATCGCTGCTCACCCTCTTGGGTACTCCATACCCGGATGCCGTTTCGTACAAACCATTCTACAACAAACGGCGTTTCATCTGCGATGCGTCCGATACGGTCGAACATGAACACCAGCAGAATGTCAAACTTGCCTTTTCGGGCATAATTCTTGATGATTTGCAGCTTGTCACGGGCTTCTGCACGGACTTTGTGGCCAGACACGCCCTCTTCTTGTTCTTCATGGACGATGACCCAGCCCTTTGCTTCAGCAAACTTGTGACACGCCTTGCGCTGCATGGGAAGGTCTGCTTCATGATTCGAGTTGAAATCCACCTGTTTGTCGGTGGAAACACGGTACAGGCAGCAGACACGGTTTTTATTTTCAGTCATAGGGGGTTCCTCACTTTCGCTATAAAAGCGAGGATAAACGATATTCGGTTATCAAAGAACGATTGGTAGTGGTTCATGGATTGTCCCGAATACCACTGCCATCCTCAGTATAGCGCGTTCTTTTGTCCTCGTCCACGATGTCAGCCAGTTGTCTTGGTATAGCTGGTGGCGAGCAGAATGTCACGGATACGATCAAAGACACCCGGATTGGGTTCTTTTGCAAAACTGAGAACGACAGGATAACCGTTAATAACGGTGTAACGGCGATTGGGGTCATCGTTGGTCACAGGAATATTGCCTGCAAGCACCGGCTCCCTTGCGAAAACCGGTGCTTTTTGCAGTTGCACTTTTTCCGGGAGATCATTATACTTATAAAAAAGGCTGGGTGCTGCAAGGACAGGAGGGAAAGCGTATGGCACGGAACAAAACCGCGCAGGGCGGTATATCCCTGCGCCGCAAGGTCACGGCATGGCTTACCGCAATCTTGCTGGTCACCATGCTTTCCACTGGCATTGCTACCATGGCAGGTCAGTGGACGGTACGCTCCTTTGATACGCTGCTGGCCGACAACGCCGTCTGCTACACGGTGCAGAACGCCCTCAAGGACGAAGCACAGGCCTTTGCACGCTATGTACGTCAGCCTACTTCTGAAACGGAGCAGGCCTATGCCGCCGCCTGCACCGCTTCCGAGCAGAGCCTTGCGGCCCTGCCCTTCGATTACGTCCGCATTGGTGAAGAGCGCTATGCCCGTACATGGAACCTTTTGCAAGGGTATGCGGGCTATCGGCAGGAGCGGGATGCCTTTTTGCAGCTTTCGCCCTCGGCAGATACCTATATTGAACAGATGTACCATGTGATGGCACTGCAGGACTACCTTGCCGAGTATGCGCTACGTCTGACACAGGCCACGCTGGAACAGGAAAACGCCCTTTACAGCAGCACGGCGGCTCACATCCGGCATCTGCCGTGGCTGTATCTGGGGCTGTTCCTGACGGCAGCCGCGCTGATGCTGCTGCTCATCCGGGTGCTGAGCCGCGCGGTGGTGCGTCCGCTGCTGCGGTTGGCACAGGCCTCCCGCAGCATTGCCGAGGGGGATCTTTCAAGCCCGGATCTTCCGGTGAAAAGCAACGACGAAGTGGGGCGGCTGACGGGAACCTTTAACCAGATGAAGCACGCCATGGCGCAGCAGCTGACCACCCAGCAGGCTTTGCACCGGGAAGAGGTGCGGAACCTTGCACTGGAAAAAGATCTGGAGCACACCCGGCTGGAGGTGCTCAAAAGTCAGGTGAACCCGCATTTTCTGTTCAACACCCTGAACATGATCTCCTGCATGGCGCGGCTGGAGGATGCTTCCACCACCGACCAGATGATCGTGCATTTGGGCAGTTTGTTCCGGCACAACCTGCGCACCAAGCGCCAGCAGATCACGCTGGAGGAGGAACTGGACGGGCTGGAGGACTACATTTATTTGCAACAAATGCGGTTCGACGGACGCATTACCGTTGAAAAAAGCATCCGGGTGCAGCCTGCGGCGGTTTTGGTGCCGTCCTTTATGCTGCAGCCGGTGGTGGAAAATGCTTACTCGCATGGGCTCAAGTCCCGCGAGGAAGGCGGACGCATCCTGCTGCGGGCATGGATGCAGGGCAAGGTGCTGGTGCTCACGGTCGCGGACAACGGCAGGGGAATGACCGCAGAGGAACTGGACGCTGTGCAAACTAAAATTGCGCAGAGCGAGCAGACCGGACGCAGCATTGGCCTTGGCAACATTTCCCGCCGCATCGGGATGCTGTATCCGGGCGGTAAAATGCAGGTATACAGCCGCGCAGGTCACGGTACTGTGGTGCGGTTTGAGCTCCCGCAGACGCAGCAGCCGGAAGAAAAGGAGGAGACGCTCTCGTGAAGTGCAAATTGCTGGTGGCAGAGGATGAATTGATCGAGCGCAAGGTACTGTGCCGGACTTTGCAGAAGTATCTGGGAGATCTGATCTGCCTGTATGAAGCCAAAAACGGCAGAGAGGCTCTGGAAATTTTTGCCCGCGAAGCGCCGCAGGTGGCTGTGCTGGACATTGAAATGCCGGGTCTCACCGGGCTGGAGGTGGCGCGCAAGATCCGAGAAACAGACAGAAATTGCGCCATCCTGTTCCTGACCGGCTTTGATAAGTTCGACTATGCACGGCAGGCGATCTCTGTACGGGCGATGGACTATCTGCTCAAGCCTTACAACGAGCAGGAACTGGTATTCGCGGTGGAGGATGCCATCCGGCAGGTGTCGGTGCCGCTGCCTGCCCGCCCGGCACAGCCCCCTGCGCCTGCAGAGCCCCTCCGCCGGGAAGAGGACGAGGATATGCGTACCGCCATCATCCGTGCCGAGATCAGCCGCTTTATCGACGCCCACTATGGGGAGGATATCTCCATGCAGGATGCCGCCGCCGCGCTGCGCTACTCCGACGCCTACTTCTGCAAGCTGTTCAAGCAGTGCTTTAAGGTAAATTTTTCGGCCTACCTGAACGAATACCGGGTGAACAAGGCGCGCCAGCTGATTTTGGACCCGCGCCTGAGCCTGAAGGACATCGGTGCTGCTGTGGGTTACAGCGACGCCAACTATTTTACAAGGGTGTTCAAGCGCCTGACCGGCCAGACCCCTTCGGAATACCGCATGGCCGCAGCGGAAAAAGCGGTACAGGGATAACTCGGATATATAGGAAGCACTCGTTCTTTCCTGCCTGCCGGCAGGAGAGGAACGAGTGCTTTTTTATTTTTGCCAGTTTCTTTCGTCCAAAAAACACAAAAATTGTACTTGGATACAACAAAGACAAAATCGTACTGCGTTTCACAAAATAATCCGGTTTCGCAAAAATGAACGAGTTGTTAAAATAAAATCATAGAAAAAACGCGAAAAGAGAGGATGCCATTCATGAAGAGAAGAACGTTTCTGTCGCTGATGGGCGCGGCGGCACTGACCAGCAGCATGATGCTTACCGGCTGCGGCGCCGGTTCCGGTGACGACCGCAAGATCGTGCGCATCGGCCATGTGCAGTCCCAGACCCACCCGGATCATCTGGGACTGGAAGCCTTTGCCAACTACATCAACGAGAAGCTGGGCGACAAGTACCGCGTGGAGGTGTACCCCAGCGAGCTGCTGGGCTCCCAGACCGAAATGGTGCAGCTGACCCAGACCGGTGCCATCGACTTTGTGGTGGCGTCCACTGCCATCATGGAGACCTTCAGTGCCAAATACCAAATCTTCAACCTGCCTTACCTGTTCTCCAGCGTAGAAGCCTACCACGAGGCCATGGACGACCCCGAGGTGACGGACCCCATTTTCAAGACCACTTCCAAGGCCGGTCTGGAAACGGTGGCATGGCTGGATGCCGGCACCCGCAACTTCTACACCATCAAGACCCCCATCAACCAGCCCTCCGACCTGAAGGGTCTGAAGATCCGCGTGCAGCAATCGCCCACCAACGTGGAAATGATGCGTCTGCTGGGCGGCACCGCGACCCCCATGGGCTTTGGCGATGTGTACACCGCACTGCAGGCCGGTATTCTGGACGGTGCCGAGAACAACGAGCTGGCTCTGACTGATAACGGTCACGGCGATATCTGCAAGTATTACTCCTACGATATGCACCAGATGGTGCCGGATCTGCTGGTGGCAAACTACGCCTTCCTGAACGAGCTCAGCGACGAGGAGCGCGCGATCTTTGAAGAGGGCTTCCAGATCGTGAAGCACACCGAGCAGGATGCTTGGGAGGATGCTGTGGCTGAGGCGAAAGATAAGGCCGAGAACGAGCAGCACGTCAACTTTATTTACCCGGACACTGCACCGTTTCAGGAGGCTATGGCTCCCCTGCACGATTCCGTGCTGGCAGCAAACCCGGACTTGCAGCCCATTTATGACCTGATCCAGCAGCACAATGCTGCCCACACTGCGGACTGAGGAGGAGCATCATGGAAAAACTGAGAAATACCCTGAATAAGGTGCTCAACCTGCTGGCAGGTCTGAGCATGACGGTCATGGTGGTGCTGACCACCTATCAGGTCATTGTACGTTATATCTTCAACTCTCCCTCCACATGGTCGGAGGAACTGGTGGGTTATCTGTTCGGCTGGAGCACCATGCTGGGTGCCACCATCGTCTCTGGCGAGCGCGGCCACATGAACATTCCCGTGCTGGTGGACCGGTTCAACCCCACCATGCGCAAGGCGTTCCACATCTTTGCTGAGGTCATCGCCTTCATCTTCTCTGCGACCATTCTGGTGTTCGGCGGTTTTCAGGTGTCCCAGCTGGCTATGGGACAGCAGACCTCCTCGCTGGGCGTTGCCGTGGGCGTGTTCTACTGGGTCATGCCCATCTGCGGCGTGATCATTCTGGTGTATTCCGTGCTGAACATTATCGGCATCGCCAACGGCTCCATCTGTCTGGATACCCCGGAGGATGCAGACTTTGCAAAGGTGGAAGCCGAAATGGCTGCCGATGCCGACAAGGAAAATAAGGAGGACTAAGCTGTGGCAATTCAAGCGTTACTCGTAATTCTGGCAGTGCTGCTGGTGCTGCTGTTCCTCGGCGTGCCCATCTCGTACGCCATTGCAGTCTCTTCTCTGACTGCCATCCTTTCTTCCATTGATCTGAACGTAGCCGTGCTGACCGCTGCCCAGCGCACCTTTGTGGGCATGAGCAAGTTCAGTCTGACCGCCATCCCGTTCTTTATTCTGGCCGGCAACATCATGAATCAGGGCGGCATCGCCAAGCGTCTGGTGGATTTCGTCATGGCCATTCTGGGCAAGATGCCCGGCGCACTGCTGGTGACCAACATCGGCACCAACGCCCTGTTCGGTGCCATCTCCGGCTCTGCATCTGCTGCGGCTGCTGCTGTTGGCTCCATGATCCGCGACGGTGCCGACGAGCAGGGCTACGACCCCGCCGTGACCGCTGCCACCAACGCCGCTTCCTCCTGCTCCGGTTTGCTGATCCCGCCGTCCAACGCCTTGATCACCTACTCGCTGGCATCCGGCGGCACCTCTGTGGCTGCGCTGTTTATGGCGGGTTACATCCCCGGCATCATCTGGGCGCTGTGCTGCTGCGTGGTGGGCGTGCTGCTGGCGGTCAAGCTGGGCTATAAAGGCACACCCGGCAAATTTGACTGGAAAAACCTCGGCGTCTGCACCCTGCGCGCCCTGCCTTCCCTCTCCCTGATCATCGTGGTCATCGGCGGCATCATCGGCGGTGTGTTCTCTGCCACCGAAGGCTCTGCCATTGCCGTTGTCTATGCACTGGTGCTTGCCTTCTGCTACCGCTCCATCAACCTGAAGAGCCTGTGGAAGATCATCGTGGACTCTGCCAAGATGTCCGGCATGGTGGTGTTCCTTGTGGGTGTTTCCAATATTCTGGGCTGGGTCATGGCCTTTTTGCAGATCCCGGATGCTGTGGCGGCAGCTCTGCTGAGCCTGACCAGCAATAAGTACATCATCCTGCTCATCATGAACGTGATCCTGCTGGTGTCCGGCACCTTTATGGATGTGACCCCGGCCATCCTCATCTTCACCCCGCTGTTCCTGCCCATCTGCCAGAGCTTTGGCATGAGCACCATCCAGTTCGGTCTGATCCTCGTGTATAACCTTTGCATCGGCAACATCACCCCGCCTGTGGGCAACGCACTGTTCGTGGGCATCAAGGTGGGCCGCACCTCGCTTTCCAAGGTCATGCCGTATATGCTTATGTACTATGTGGCCATCATCGGCGGCCTGCTGCTGGTCACCTTTATCCCGGCAGTGTCTACCGCACTGCCGCAGGCAATGGGCCTGATGTAACTGAGACATCTCCTTCTTGTTCTTATTCTTCTTCTCCTAAAAAGGTGGTACCTGCTTTGCGGCGGGCACCACCTTTTCTTGTCTCTTGCACAAAGGCAGTCTTGTGCGCTATACTATCTGCAAAGGGAGGGAGACACCATGCGCAGACGGACTTTTTTAGCCGGGCTGGGCTTTGCAGCCTTGCAGCTAGCAGGCTGTAGTGCAAAGCCGCAGACCACACCGGACTATGTGCTGACCTATGCCGACAACCAGCCCGCCGGGTACCCCACCACACAGGGCGCACAGTATTTTGCAGACCTTGTGCAGCAGCAGACCGGGGGCAAGGTGGTCATTCAGGTCAAGGCGAACGGCGAGTACGGCTCGGAGCAGCAAGTGTGGGAGCAGCTTGCCATTGGCGGCGTAGATTTTGCCCGTGTGTCGCTCTCGGTGGCCACGGACGATCTGCCCCGGCTCAACGTGCTGCTGCTGCCGTATCTCTACCGGGATGCCGACCATATGTGGCGTGTGTTGGATGGCAGCATCGGAGCAGAGTTTTTGCAGGACTTTACCGCGCAGGGGCGGGTGGGCCTGAGCTGGTACGACGCGGGTGCCCGCTCGTTCTATGCCCGTCAGCCGGTGCGCAGCCTGAACGATCTGCAGGGCAAGACCATCCGCGTGCAGGATTCGCAGATCGTGATCGACATGATCCGTCTGCTGGGTGCGGTGCCGGAGACCACGGCTTACAGCGACGTGTACTCGGCGTTTGAGACCGGGCAGATCGATGCCGCCGAAAACAACTGGCCGGCTTACTATTCCATGGAGCACTACAAGGTGGCGCGGTACTACATGGCCGATGAGCACAGCCGCGTACCGGAGGTGCAGCTGGCTTCCGTCCGCACATGGGATGCACTGCCGGAGGAGTACCAGCAGATTCTGCAGAAATGTGCCCGGGCATCGGCGCAGTACGAGCGCCAGCTCTGGGCACAGGAGGAAGCAGCTGCCCGAAAAGCGGCATTGGCTGACGGGTGCCGGGAACTGCCGCTGCCCGAAGAAGAAATGCAGAACTTCCGGCAACTGGTGCAGCCGCTATACCGGAAATACTGTGCCGACTATCTGCCGCTGGTGGAAGAGATACAGGCAGAGTGACAACAGAGAAAGGAACGAGTCAAATAAAAAGGCTCACAGCTTTGAGGTTATGCTGCGGAGTACTTTTCCTCCACGCCCACTCCGTGGAACAGCAAACAAGCCAGACCGGCAGGTCTGGCTTGTTTGTAATATCAAAATAAATGTTTCCGCTGAATATACCCAAGGTGCAGCGGAGGACCTTCTGAATCAAAACTCTCCCTTAGCTCACATATCCATCGGTCACGCTGATGATGTTGGCATTGCCTTCCAGACTTTCATACACGTTCACGACGGCATAGTGCATCTCAGCACCCGGATAAACCGTGGTTGCTTCGCACAGGATGCGGTAGTTCGTGCCTGCCACGGTCTGGGTGCTCAACAGAGCCACCGGCACATAGTCCACGCCCACAAAGCCCTCTGTGGCCTTGTTGAACGCCGCCATGGCTTCATCCGTCATGGCGGGGGACTCCGCTTCCTGACAGGTGCCCACAGCGCCTTCCTCATAGTCCAGATTTGTCAGGCACAGTGGATCGCCGATGTCCAGAATTTCTGCTTTGCTCAGCCAGCTGTGCTGCAGCGTGACCACCACATACTCTTCTTGTGCGCCCGGTACGACGACAGTCGCCTTGCACAGAATGCGGTACCGGGTACCGAAGCCGGTGGTGCGGCTTGCCAGCAGGGCTACAGGCGTATAGGAAACGCCCTCCAGACCATCAAAGGCCTTATCGAACACTTTGCGGACTTTCTCTGTCAGTGCCGGGTCGGAAGCACGCTTCCAACTGCTGGAAATACAGTTTTCCTCAGCCACAGCAGAAACTGGTTCCACCGTCTCTGCCGAAAGTGCGTATGCCTGTACCGCACCGCCTGCCAGCAGGGAAAGGGCCATCACAGCCGTCATGCAAACCGAAACCGTCTTTTTCATAGTATTGTTTCCTCTTTTTATTGTGTGTCGCTGCCGGGGTGTGCACCCGGTTTTCGTCGCTTCATTCTGGATACGAATGAGCCGCCCTCGGAATTGCATGAGTTTGAAATATTTTCCAAAAAAAGAAAAAAGCCTGTGTGCACAGTCCTGAATAACAGGCTCTTTGGGGGGTATCACCTCCTCGGAGAACCACACGCAAAGTCGTGGTTGGTTTGGTTCTGGTAGGAAAGCTGCATCGTGGTGGGTGCGTTGTACAGAGAAGCGAGCAGGTATTGTTTCATGTTACGAATCGGGCTGCTGTTCTCTGCAAGGCACTTGAGCACAAAACGGATATGGTCGGCGTTCAGCTTCATAAACCGGCTGCGTACCACCTCGGCGGGCTTATCGTCCCCGGCAATGTGCAGCAGTTTGCGGTTGGTGGCACAGGTGTCCACCAGCAAATCTACGATCTGATAGATGGTATCCTCATCGTCCGGGCAGAGCCGGAGCAGAAGTTCCACCTCCAAAGACTGAGAAAAATATTCTTCCAGTTGGGTGCGTTTGCTCATCCCATCCGCTTCTTCAGAATAGAAGGGAGCAGTCTCACTCATTTCAGTATCATTCTCTTTAGTCTTATTACATCGTGATTTTGCAGGGTCTTGACACGCGATTTTGAAGCCACAAGAATCGTCATTAAAATTGCCTTGTAGGCGCAGCATGATTCCTAGAAGCAGGATGTTACTGTGAATCTTTTGACGGATAGAACGTATCAACGCGAAATTGAACCTGTCCCCACATTTTCATGCGGGGGGGTGTTTCGATACCGTTCGGGAGAGCGCCGTGCATGGACTGCAAGAGGTCACCGTGATTGGAAAAAAGCCCGGTAATCTCCACCAAAAAAGCACCGTACTTCGTTTGAAGTACGGTGCTTTTCTTTTTGATTTCTTAGAGGTTGCATCGAGAATCAGCCAAATGCCTGATTTTGCAGGCGCATGGACGACAACCCCCAATTCTTGCTGATCCGTTCTCCAACAAGGGATGCTGGTTCGGCTGGTTCGGATTCAGACTGATCTTTCGCTTTTTTCACAGAGAACACCTCATTTGCGGCCCATCATCAGATGCCACGGAACGTAAAGGTGAACTCCACAGGCTTGGTTACATCAGGAATATACTCCGGGTGGACATTGGCACCCCAGCTGTCATCACCGCCGACGCCCATCTGCTCGCCCATAGCACGGATGACCGTGTAATGGACCGGGGGCAGCTCGTAGGGGTGTTTGGCGCTCTCCATTTCATGGGGAGTGTAGGGCAGCGCAGAGAAGAACATGGGCTTTGCGGCATCTGCGGTAAACAGCAGCCCGCGACCCTTGCGGTCCACTACCTTTGCCCAGCGCACAGCGGTCTTTGCACCGCACTCCTGCGGCACAAGGTACTGTGCCATGTTGTCTGCGACCTTGTTCTGGTAAATGCCCAGCTTTGCACCATGCTGACGATCCCAGTAGGTCTCCGCAGGGCCGTTTCCGTACCACTCCACCGTGTCGTAGTCAGCGTCGATCTTGAACAGTACGCCGAACTCCGGCATTGCTGCAAGTCCTTCCACCGGGTCATAGTGCAGGGTGGTCTGGATGCGGCCATCACCGAACACACGGTACTGCAGGCTGCACTCTGCTGCGGGGCTGGTCTGGAGGTTATAGAGATAGGTCACGACCACGCTGTCGGCTTCCACCTCGCAGGTGGGGTTCTGGAGGATGGTGCCGCCATGAACAGACGGGATCTCCTTGCCGATGCCCTTGGCGGTAGCGTACAGGCTTGCCAGCTTCCACTGACCGCGAACGCCGCCCATGTTGTTGCCGCAGTCGTTGTCGGTGGGAGCGCGCCAGAAGTTGGGACGGGGGATCTCCTGAATCATCTCTTTTCCGGCATAGCGGTAGGAAGTCAGACCGCCGTTCAGATCGGAGAACAAAACATCGAAATTCTCACCACGGACACCGATGTTGTGTGTACCGTGCGTAACGGTAAACGGCGTGACCTTCTTGCTGGGAATGGAACGGACCACAGCAATCACACCCTGTCCAAAGGCGACTTCGTGACCCTTCTTTGCCCAGCTGGTGTCCTCCTTCAAACGGAAGCTGATGGTCACTGCATATTCACCGGGGAGCGCAGGGACCATAAACGGCAGTGGGAAGCTGGAACGCTCTTCGGGAGCAACATCAATATGGGTCAGTTTCTGCTGCTGATACAGCTTTCCATCACGGTGCAGCAGAGCAACGCAGTCGAAAGCATCCGTAGAGGTGAACAGATTCTTATTCCAGACTTCAAAGCCAGAATTGTCGATGGAAACTGCGATATTCTGATAGCAGAACTTGACCTCCTGCATCTTGGGAGAAGGAGCACGGTCACCACCGTAGGCAATGCCGTTTCCGCTGAAATTATAGTCGGTAGGACGCTCACCGAAATCGCCGCCGTAGGCTTGGAACCACTTGCCGTAGCGGTCTTTTTTCCAGATGGACTGGTCGATGTAATCCCAGATGAAGCCGCCCTGATAGCCGCAGTCCTTCTGGTCGGCAAGTTCCGTGTACTTGTATAAAGCACCGTTGGAGTTGCCCATAGCATGAGAGTATTCGCACTCGATATAAGGCCGCTTATCGCCCTGTGCCAGATACTCTTTAATGTCCTTCACAGTGCTGTACATATGGCTCTCGATATCGGTGGTTTCGAGGAAGCGGGGATCGTTGACCACACCTTCGTAATGCACCAGACGGGTGTCATCAAAGCGGCGGACCATCTCGGCCATCTGGAGCAGAGTCTTGCCGCCAAACGATTCGTTGCCCAGAGACCAGATCAGAACAGCAGGGTGATTTTTGTCACGCTGGTAAGTGGAATTCATGCGGTCAAACAGGACGGCTTTCCACTCCGGCTTATCGTTGGGCAAAACGCCCTCGATGCCGCGAATGCCAGCCTGATGAATGTCCCATGTGCCATGGGATTCCAGATTGTTCTCTGCGATCAGATACAGACCATACTCATCGCACAGGTCGTACAGTGCATCCTGATTCTGGTAATGGCTGGTGCGGATGGCATTGATGTTGTTCTGCTTCATGGTGATGATGTCCCGAAGCAGTTCCTCATGGGTGTGTACGCCCACAGCACGACCCGTAATGGAGCTGAACTCATGACGGTTGGCACCCTTGAACACGATGCGCTTGCCGTTGAGCAGCATCCGATTGTTCTTCAGCTCGAACTTGCGGAAACCGACTTTCTGCCCGGTCACCTCTACCAGATGGCCTGCATCGTCCAGCAGCTCGATTTCCAGTTCATACAGAGCCGGGTCCTCTGCACTCCACAGGTGGGGGTTCTCCACCGCATGGCTGAACAGAGCAGAACCGCCGTTCAGTGCGATTTTTTCGGAGAACACTTCCAGTTCACTGCGGCGCAGGGTCAGACGGGCTGCGCCCTTACCCTCCACCTGCAATGCAACTTCCAGCGTGGAATGAGTAAAATCATCCCCGGCAAACAGCGTTTTGACGGATACATCTTTCAGATTCACGGTGGGGATGGCGTACAGCCACACGCTGCGGAAGATGCCGGAGAAGCGGAAGAAGTCCTGATCTTCGCACCAGCTGGAGGAAGTCCACTTGAACACCTGCACAGCAAGTTTGTTCACGCCCGGCTGGAGATAGGGAGTCAGATCGAATGCGTGTGCGGAGAAGCTGTCCTCGGTGTAACCCACATAAGACCCGTTCAGCCAAAGAGCCATGCCGCTTTCCACACCCTCGAACTCGATGTGGACGGGCTTGCCCTGCATGGATTCCGGCAGCTCGAAGTATTTTACATAGCTTGCCACCGGATTGAACCGCTGCGGGATCTCGCCCGGCTGTACTTCTTCACGGCCATCCCACGGATACTGAACATTCGCGTACTGGGGAATGTCGTAGCCCTCCATCTGGATGTGTGCCGGAACATGAATGTCATCCCAGCCGCTGCAATCGTAATCTGTCTTTTCAAAGCCGGGGATGGCACTGGTGTAGTTCTTTGCGTAGGCGAATTTCCAGATACCGTCCAGCTTCAGCGCAAGCGAAGATTCTCCTACCAGATATTCTTCGCGGGAAGCGTAAGTACGGAAACTTGCATGAGCATTCAGCACGTTTTCCTTGAAAAAGGTGGGGTCTTTTACTTTTGCAAAATCAAATGCAGCCATAGTATTTCCTCATTTACCTTTTATAATTTTATAATATTTCTCCAGCCTCCCCGGAGGAATCGCTGGATTCCTCCGGGGAACAGCAGATGAAGGAGAAATGATAATGGCTTGTTATCAGACTGCTGCACGCAGCTTTTCATTTGCTTCTTCGACCTTCATACGAGAGAGAAGGAAGGTGATGATGGCATCCAGAGCAAACGGAATCACCAGATACATGATCTTCAGCATATTGATGCAGGAATCCGGCTGAACGGTCAGGGCGCTGTCAAAATGGCTTGCTGCCAGCAGCCAGCCGGTGATGGCAGTACCCAGGCCGCCGCCCAGCTTCACACCCAGAGAAGTGCAGGAGTACATCGTGCCATCCACGCGCTTGTGCTTCGTCAGCCAAGTGTACTCGGAGCAGGCTGCGATCACAGCGTTCATATCGCCCTGCCAAGGACCCTGACCAAGAGCTGCGATTGCAGTAAAGAGCAGCATCAGGGTCACATTGCCGCTGCCCATGTAACCAGCTACAGCAACCAGTGCACGAGAAATCGTTGCCAGAGTATAGCTCATGACATTCAGCTTGTACATTCCATTCCATTTTGCAACCAAGGTCGGGGTGAACACCAGTGCGATGATCAGAGGAATGTTGATTGCCCAAGAGAATACACCGAACAGATTCTGGTTGCCAAGGATGTAGGTTGCATAGTAGGTGCCCATGCTGATCATGGCACCGTAGATCTGCTGCAAAATGTAGGTGACGCAAATCATCATATAATATTTGTTGCCAGCAAGCAGCTTTGCAGCCTGAACCAGATTGTACTTTTCGTCCTGCTCGATTTCCTTTTTGTCGTTGGTGTCAACCAGTTCGCCTTCCGGCAGTTCCTTCACGGAGAAAACGGAGAGGGTGTTGACAAGCAGACCGATGATGGCGTAAATGATTGCAATAGTGCGCCAACTGGCAGCACCGCCGCCCAGTGCCGTGACAGCACCCAGCGTAATGGACTGGATGAGCAAACTGGTTGCAAAGGCGAACATGAAACGCCAAGAGCCCATCTCGACCTGTTCGGCACTGTTCTTCGTGACAAGAGCAGTCAGTGCAGAGTAAGCAATGTTGTTGGCAGTGTAGAATACAGCGTTCAGCAGAGTATACGCGATCAGGAACCATGCGTACTGTGCAAACTGTCCCAGATTGGTGGGGATGGCGAAGATTGCCACCAGCGTGATGGCGCAGCCAATGTAGCCGTACAGCATCCAAGGACGGGCTTTGCCCATTTTGGAGTGCGTTTTGTCAATCAGAGAGCCGAAGAAAATGTCCGTCACACCGTCCAGCAGCTTGGAAAATGCAATCAGAGTGCCGACAATACCGGGGTTCAGGCCAACGGTGTTGGTCAGATAGATCATGACGAAGGAGGACAGGAACGCATACACCACGTTGCCCGCAATATCGCCTGAACCATAGCCGACTTTATTATACCACTTTAGATAACGCTTCTCAGTCATTGTGCTTTCTCCCATCTTGCTTGTTTTGTGTGGGCGAGACCAATCTGCTGCGCACTTCAGACTGGAATTGTCATTCCGCAAGTTGCCCAAATCTCTTGCGTTTCGTCTGAAAATATTATAGAATCTAATGGAGCGAAAAGATATAGACAAGATGGAACAAAATATGCACAAAATCAAAGAGTTTGTAATTTTTTGATAGAACATTTTCCAAATCACTGTAAAATCTCTGAAGATGAGGAGGACGCAGGGATGTATTTCAACTCAGGATATTTGAACAACTCCCGTTTGGATTTCAAAGACTACTCAAAGCCGCTGGTCGTAGGCAGCTGCGGCACTTATCGCTTGAAAAAACGCCCTAAGCTACCTACTTTTTGGGCAAAGGGTCGCAGAGACTATCAAATCCTCTATGTGGCATCTGGTAAAGCACACTTCTGGTTCGATGGTGTTGAGGAAGTGGTGACTTCTGGACACATGGTGCTTTATCAGCCGAAAGAAATCCAGAAGTATGTCTACTATGTAGAAGATCATCCAGAGGTGTTCTGGATTCACTTTACAGGATATGATGTCAAAAACATCCTGAACTATCACGGAATACCATTGGACAAGCACGTTTTTTACAGCGGCACACTGCCGGATTACAAAATGCTGTTTCGAAAGATCATCCGGGAACTGCAACAATGTGAATATGGCTATGAAGACTATATTGCTTCTCTCTTCAACATCATTCTGCTTTTAGTAAGCAGGCAACAGCAGGAAAGCGAGAAAACAACTACAAGCATCCCCGAAGAAATCGAAGCCGCCGTTGCCTACTTTAACGAGAACTATAACACAAAGGTCAGTGTGGACGATTACGCAGAATCGCTGCATATCAGTACGAACTGGTTTATCCGTAATTTTAAGCAGTACATGAAAATAAGCCCTGCACAATACATCCTGTCCCTTCGGATGGTAAATGCACAAAGCTTATTGGAGAACACCGAATACAATATTGGAGAAATTGCAGAGATCGTAGGGTATGATAACCCACTCTATTTTAGCCGGGTATTCAAGAAAGAGTATGGTGTCAGTCCGGCACAGTACCGAAAGAATCTGGAAGAATCTACTGAAAAATGAGAAGGATTCCTTATAATAAGGAGAATAAATAAGGAGAGTAGAACCATGCCGATAAAAAATGCAATCCACAGCCAACAAGTCTATGACCCCACGGATGATTCCATCATGGCAGAGCAGGAACTTTGCATGGAGCGGCTGTATTGAAAAAAGGTATCTACCAATTTTCCTTTAGGGAGCGGCAGAGGTTCTTCCAGTTTCATACTGGATAATGTAATGCTCCTATGAAGAGCCTCATACAATCGGTTGGCTCAATGCAAATATGTCCTCCTTTGTGGAGTTCATCAACACGCCGTCATAAGCCCGGAGTTCCCCTGCGAACCAAACATTCCGATAAAAAAAGGACGTTGCCGCCTCCGGGTGAGAGGTTGCAGCGTCTTTTTGGTATCAGAGGGCGAAATGATCTGTCAGACTAAACGGCTCCCAACGAATGCGATGCTTTTAGCTTGCGTCTTTCTGTTTGTCAAGAATGCGCCAGCCGTCCATCAGATCTGAATTTTCCATAATAAAGGTGTGGGCAGTATCCTGTCCCCACGAGTTGTCGTATTTCAGCATCAGATAATCGCTCAACTCGGTTCGATTTTTGAACTTCAACAAGCGATACGGCTCCTGAAAAGCAACCTTTTCGACAAAATATACCGCATCCGATGTGGGAAGCATAACGCCGACATGACCGATCATAAGAGAATTGTCCGTTTCAGAGAACTGATCGTGCAGGACCACGGAGACGAGACGGATCTTATCATCGTCCACGAAGAAGAGACCGCGTTTCTTCCATTCCTGTTGAATCGTTTTCAAATGGGTAGGAATATCGGTCGTATTGGTGGTTTTAACCGGGGCGAACAGCGCATCAAACTTTTGCCGTTCGTCGCCGCAAAGGGATTCCGGGTCAGAATCCAGTGTTTCATAGTCCATAAACAGGGTGTCCTCGGCTGAGTCAAGGTCTGCCTTGCCCGTGACAGTGATAAAATCACCGAACAGCCCACAAGCAGTGATCCGACAGTTCCAGCCGGGGAAGGTATCGTATTTTTCTGTCCATGCGTCCTGCATGGAGTAAGGATCGTATTTCAGATCCAAAGGCTTGGCGTTTTCAAAACCTGTGGTGAGCCATGCCGGGTCCACAGCATTGTTAAACTTCTGCACATGATCGAAGAAGGTCCGTATCCGCAGGTCGGATACGCCGGCATCCTGCAAAAGTTTGGAAAGAAGAGCCTGTGTATCCGAATCTGCCAAATTTGAGTATTCGATTTGCTGAAGGACAGGCAGAGAAGTTTTTGGAGTGCAGCCCCTGTCTCTTATACACATCTCCGAGCCCACGAGACGGACTCCTATCTCGTATGCCGTCTTCTGCTTGAAAAAAAAAAAATAA
>OJJW01000073.1_pt1 | contig 35993 bp, 54 predicted proteins | sample 1596331 | NCBI WGS metagenome assembly OJJW01 (sample SAMEA4350156, study PRJEB24818) | metagenome | biome: human; feature: gut; material: faeces | place: Denmark | collected 2013-09 | reverse complement strand
TTTTCTCATTCTTTTTTGAGTTTCTCTTTCTCGTCGATGCGTTAGTTGCTTATTGCTCGTTTTTTTTTTTTAATGATACGGCGACCACCGAGATCTACACTATCCTCTTCGTCGGCAGCGTCAGATGTGTATAAGAGACAGCTTGTGAATACTCAAACCACTTGCGTACCAAGGCTTTAACCAACAAAAAACCGCTCTACCAACAATTGTGGTAAAGCGGTGAAAATGCGCTGGGGGGGAGTGTTAATAACTGGTATATCAATGGTTTAATGCCTATTGTAGCCAAAATGTAGCCCTTTAAACCTTATTTAACAAATCAAGCATCTTGTTTGTTTCTTCGGTACGTTTTTTGTTCAGTAGGTGGGCATAGGTGCTTAATGTAATGTTAACATCAGCATGACCTAGCCTTTCACTAACAAATTGAATTGCTAGGTCATTAGCCAAAAGGTAACTAGCATGGGTGTGACGAAGACCATGGAACGTAATAATTTTGCTATTTATTTTTTCAAGATAGCGTCTTAACTGTTTGTTAGCAGCGTTATCAGTAGGTGGAGTACCGTTATCACTCTCAAATGCAAACTCATTCCCAAACGTCCATTTTTTTGCAATATCCATAAATACCTTTGGCATTACGATGATGCGGTTTGAAGTTTGCGTTTTTGTATTTTTAAATTTTTTATCGTGTATCTGCCACGATTTATTGACGTTTATCACATTGTTTTCAAAATCAAAATCTTCTAGCGTCAAGCCGGCTACCTCTGAAAAACGCATTCCAGAATATATTGCTGTTAATATCATTCTACTCGTCGCAGCTTCATTATCCTTTATTGAAAGTATCAAGTTTTCCATTTCTTCAGCTTCAAGAAACTTTAATTGCTTATCTTTGCTTTTGACTACTGAATATGTTTTGACGTTTCTAGTAAAATCTTTCTTTATAAAATCTTCATCAACAGCATATCTAATAAACGCGCTTGTGATATTTTTTATGTGAGATACAGAAGACAGTACGTGATCAGAACCATACTCATTAATTAATTTTTGAAAATCTTTGGAAGTTAATTCAGATAGCTTTTTTCCGTCCCATTTTTCTTTTAATAATGATAACGTTCTTTTGTACCACTGCTTTGTAGCAGTTTCCAATTGCGGTTCTTTAAACACGTGGTACCAGTCTTCAAATGCCTCAATAAATAGATAGTCTTTGACAACTAGGTCTTCATTTTGTTTTTTAAACTCAATATCATTTGCCCAAATGGTAGCGTCTCGCTTAGTTGTGAAACCAGACATCGTTTTACGAATACGAGTTTTACCATTCATGATTGATACGTTTGCCGTCCAAGTCTTACCGCGTTTGTAAATTGACGCCATATTAAAAGCCTCCTTTAAAAAGGGGGCTTATATCTGTTATAATATAATAGAACGCCCCGTGCGTTTGGTATATTTCTTAGCACACCTATTAGTCTTGCCGGACAGGGTGTGCTTTTTTATTTGTCTTTAATCAACCCTTGCTGATAGGTCAGTCTCGAATGTGCCTACCTTTGTACCATCGTTACCATATTGAATAACTTGATACTTAGCGTTTTTAACATTAGCACTATCAAAATTAAAGGTCATGTTGTAACCGTAAATGTGTCCGTTGTAACGGTAGTTACCATTGGCGTAGTACACATGATGATAAACTTCACCAGTTGTCTTGTTTTTTCTTTCGCCTAGGTTCTTTACCTTAATGTCACCAACGTTGATTTTTACACCGTCCAACTTGCTCAACTTCTCGATGTTTGATTGAGACAATGCCATAATTGTGGGTGTGGCATCTTTTACATTTGATGACTTTTGTGGATCGCTTTGATTATTTTCTGGCGTTTTGGCTGTAGTAGCACCAATAATCATTGACACAACAGCAGCAACCAACCAAAGCCATGTTTTCTTATTTATCTTACGATTTTTAACAAGTCCTAAAATAACAAATACGATAAACGCTACGATTGAAATAACGAACGCAAACCCTGACAATGCTGCTAACATATATAATCTCTCCCGATTGCCTTTTTAAGTGGATGCTTAGCACATGGGTTAATTATATTACAAAACTTCTCGCAGAGTGCTCAAACCATACTTGTCTTACTAAATGCTCCATGGATAAAGGTAGTCCAATAGCGTACATAACTTCTATATAGTTAGGAACATAGCTATCTTCAATCGTGTCAAAGAAAAGATTTAACGCGAACAAGTGGGCGTTCTTTTCTTCATCTAATTTAGCAAGTGGTGAGAATGCGTATATTTGTTGGTTAGCGTTTTTTCCTATTGTATGAAAAATCTCGTGAGCCAATATGAATAGCGGTGAGATGTTTGACTCATAGGCATCATTCATGATTATCGTATTCCTTTTTGGAAATGAAAAAGAGGGATCAGTCGCTTCAGCAGCAATGTGTCTAATCTTTATATTATATTTGCTGACGACATCGTCAATCTTTTCTGAGTAAAGGCTCAAATCGTATTCATATCTGTCCATATATTAATCATCTTCTTCACTTAATAATTCGATAATAATACGCTTATACTTATCAGAAATTGGTTTTCCATCGAATGCCAGCATAATATCTTGTTCAATGGCTTTTTTTATGTCCACTTCAATCGGTTTATTATTTGCTAATGAAGTATTCATCTCATCAGTACGTCCTAATAGGTAGTCGGTTGATACGTGGAGTACGTCGGCGACTTTTTGTATGGTAGAGGGTTTTGGTTCGTGTTTATCCCATTGATAAATGCCAGATTTCGAAATCCCGACTTTATTAGCCAACGATTCCATGGACATCCCACGCTTTTTAGCAATTTCTTTTGTTCTTGATAATAGCGTCATATAAGTCTTTTCTCCATGTCTATACAAGAAAAGTCTAAAAAGTCAGAATTAAGTGTTGCAAAGTCTAACTAGTTGTACTATACTAATTCTTGTAAGTTAGTTACTAAGTTTTAAGCAAAACAAAAACACCTACAAATTTATCTATCTTGGCGGAGTGATAAGGTTAGTAGCCCTTTGTTTATGCTTATTTATACTGCAATTATAGTCCAACTTGTTAGACTTGTAAAGCTAATCTTACAACTAATTATATAGAACTTATTAAGTTCTATACAGAAAGGAGATTGTATGACAGAACAAATGATTGTCGATGCGGCCAAAGAGTTTAAGAGAAGCGTTAAAGATGAACTGTTTAAGCGAGACATGACACAACGTGACTTAGCTAAGGCGATTGGTGTGACGGAGGCATCACTCAGTTTAGCGATCAACACATTTGCAGTTAACAAATCATCGCGAGAAGTTCGCGAAAGCGTTCGTAAGCTGCTAGGAATTTCAGAAATTTAAGGAGAAAACACATGGCAATGTTCGAAAGTAGAAGCTATTTGCAAAAAGAAATTATCGATAGTGATCACTTCGACATGCACTTAGTAACGTTCTATAAATTTCTCAAACGTGAGAAAAACTTTCCAAAACCGTTCTTCGTTAGTGGCAACCGAAAGAAATGGGACGGCACAGCAATTCAGTATTGGCTTGATAAGAAGTCAGGGAGGTAACACATGGCATTATGGGCAGTACAATTCGGCGGTTTTCTATTCGTGATCGGAGCAGTTGCATACCTAGCCTATAACCTTGGCTATCAAGTGCGGAAAGATGAGGAACAACATGGATAGATACCCAAATGGAATGTCTCGGTCAGACCTAATCTACGTTGGCGAGATTGCAGAACCACTTGCTGGTCGTCTCGATTGGCTACTAAGTGAGCGTGCTAAGGCACTTGATGAGATTGACCAAGTGAACGACTATATCCACGAACTTGAAGATGAGATACAACGATTGGAGTTCGGCGATGAATAGGGTCAAGCAACTTCGTGAAGCTCGAGGACTTACAAGAGGAGATTTGGAAGCGATTGTCGGTATAAGTCGTAGCACCCAGTGGAGATACGAACAAGCGGGCTATCAACCCAATGAATTTTACACAATTGTCTTGTCTGATTATTACGGTGTAAGTCAAGCGTATTTATTAGGAGAAGAGGATGAACGTTGACTACGGCATGCTGCTGCGCCATGCAGAACATGACTTAGAACAGGCGGAAGACGAGCTACGGCAGTTCAGAGCGAACACGAGTTTGTCGATGTCTGGCAAGGTCAGAAAAGAGACACTGCGCAACATGATCAGCTACAAAAACGCGTTATTCCAACGTGTTGAGAATTTGAAAAAGGACATGAGAGCATGAAATTTACGGAAGAACAGTATCGAGAAATTATCAGGACGTATGAGAACAATTATGGTTATGACAACAAGGCAACGGCAGTTATTAGAGTTGTTGATAATTTCAATGACAGTCTTAGCTACAATAAAGCATTTGCATTAGCAAACCCTGTAACACGTGAATGGGCGCATGACAGATTTGTTGAAGAAGAAAAGAAGTATGTGTGGCGTGATAAATACACAGGATATGTAATTTATAAAATGTTGAATGATTGGTCGTTATCAGCAACAGCACTTGGAGAAAAGCACTTCACTGAAACAGAATTAGAAAACTCCCCATTTAAGCCTGAATGGTTTGACAAGGAGGAAGTTAAGTGAAAGAAGAAGCGCGGTTGCAAACGGCAATCATTCGATTTCTACGAGCTGACGGACGCTTTGTCAACAAGACACAAAGTGGGCCGGGAACGGACACAGGTACGCCCGACGTACTCACAATCGACCAATCTGGACGATTTCTAGGTTTAGAGATTAAGCGACCTGACGGCGGTGGAGTTGTGAGTGCTGAACAAAAAGCAGTCGGTAAACAGATTATCCGCAACGGTGGACGTTGGGAAGTGGTCGATAGTTGGGAACGGTTCGAGGAGGTTTGGCGAGATGTTGGAAAACTCTTTTAAACTTTACGCAGCGCAACAGAAACAACTCGATAAGGCTAAACCGACATACTACTACATCATGAAAATGGGTACTGGTAAGACGGTTGTAGGTTTATCACATGCCATGCGCTTTTACCCGCTGACTGATGTGATTGTTGTCGCGCCTAAGCAGGTTGTCAACGCTAAGTCATGGGAAAAGGACGCCAAGCTAGTCGGGTTCACTAACGGACTAAAAGTCATCACGACTGACGGTGTTAAGAAGTTAGAAGTTGCAGACGTAGCTGGTAAGTTGGTCATTGTTGATGAAGCGCACAAGTTTAAAAATAATTCAGCACGATCAAAAAAGTTGAATACCTTATTAAAAGTTGCAACAGGTTTTGTGTTCTTGTCAGGTACACCAACAAACGGCAAGCACGACGATTTGGAAATGTACGCCATGTACTTCAGGCATGTGCAAACAGCTAATCAATTCAAGGAGTTGTACAAAGTCGCTGAAACACCACACTGGTCGAAGTTCCCAATCTGGCACGTTGGCAAGAACTTGGAACAGCTAACTAACTGGTTTAAGTCAATCACATCGGACGTTGTCACATTGGACGACATCACAGAACTACCAACGGTAACAGAAAATGTTATCGAGTTTGACCCCGACCGCGAGTACAAAAAGACACGCATGTCTTATAAGAAGGATGACAAAGTTATCTTCGCTAACCCGTCAGCTAGACGCGTATTCCAACGTCAAAACCAGAACAACAAGTCAAAGCTAGAATGGTTAGACAGCGTTAAGGACGATTATGGGGCTGATAAGACAATTATCTTCTACACCTTCGACAACGAGCTACAACTACTTGATGAAGCACTTAAAGGCTTCATGGTTGGTCATGTGAACGGTCACGAGTACACACCTGGTGGCGACTTCACACTTATTCAAGTGACGAGTGGTTCGGGCTTGACGTTGAACGAGTATAAGCACGCAATCTGGTGGTCGTTGCCTGATAGCTTTATCGACTTTGACCAGTCAAAATATCGCAATTATCGTATCGGTCAAAAGCAGAAAATCACACGTGACTACTTGGTTGTTCACGGCACGATTGACGATATGATCTGGAACGCCTTGGAGTTAAAAGAAAGCTTCAATGCAGAAATGTTTGAGGATTGAAAACATGAACTACGAAGAAATAGCAGCAGTAGCAGTTAAGCCAGCGTTGAAACCGTTTGAAGCCTTTACTAAAATTGGTCCAGCTTCCTTGAATGGATATGTCGTCATACCCGATAATCTTCCACTTGATTATTTTGACAATGTTTATGACGAAATAGATCAGGCACCTTTTGGAGGATTGACTTTTGGTGGATATTTTACAGAAATAAATAAAGAATTATCTGCTGTATATCTTGACCAATCACCATTTTTTAAGGATTCAGAACATTCTGATGAAGAATTAGCCTTGATAGAAAAAATCAAAGGAGTATCGGTTCGAGCACTTGGTTTTGATGATGACCATATTTGGAAAAATGAAATGGAAGCAGCCGAAGGTGCGGAGTATCTTTCAAAGCAATTGAAAAAATTGAATGTTAGTGAGGAAGACTAATGACAATACACATGAGTCCGACAAGGGCGATGAAGTTCAGCAAGAACCCGCTACGTGCGTTAGAAGACTACAACGGTACTAATAAGTGGTGGGAGGGAAACGATGACGCGTTAGTGTTTGGGACTATCGTTCACAACCTAGCAGAGGGTAGAGACGCAATGGCTGACTTGTCAGACGATGTTCAACAGTCAATCGTATCATCAACAGGAAAGACGAAAGGACAGATTAAATCGCAGTTTAAGGACGCTAAAACGATAGGCGAACGACTACGAAATTATGTACTACCACTTGAAGATGAAGACACAAAATTCGAAGTCTCAATTGACGAACTGAACGAAACGTCATCAGGCGTTGAGTTTAGGGTCACAGGACGTGCTGATATGTTAACGCGTGATGCAGTTTACGACTTTAAAACAGTATCACCACAGGACTTTGACGGATTTATCTTTTATAAGAGCTTTCGAGACGGTCGAGAAAAGGACTACTTGAAGCAAGTCGCGTTCTACGCCAAGATGTTTGACAAAAAGGAAGCGCATATCTTGTACATCAAAAAGGACAAGAACACGCCGTTCGTTTATGACTACGAGATGTCTGAAGTTGAGATTAGCGGTTACGCTTTGGAAATGATTGAAGACATTGAAAAGGCAGTCAACATCGTTGCTATGCCGACACAGGCAATGGCGGTTAACGACGGTAGTATCTGGGCTTATGATCACTTTGGAGGTGTCATCAATGATTAAGTTAAGTAAATTTCAAGAAGTAAAGCTACAAAAACCAGCACCGAAAGGTATCGCTGTATATGGCGAACCAATGGCAGGTAAGACAACGTTTGCAGGTAAGTCAGATAAGCCATTGTTCTTATCGTTCGACCGTAACGCAAAAAACGCAGGGTATAACGCAATTATCCCTGAGACGTATCAAGATGTTGTCGACATCATTGAACAAGCGCCTGACGCAGGTTATAGGACGATTGTCATCGATACGGCAGAGGACATGGCTAACATGATGGAACTTGAAGTGTTAGACAACCACAAGGCGAAGAGCCTAAAAGAAGCAGGCGACTACGGTGCAGGTTTCGGTGAGTTTAACAAGATGTTCAGCACGGTTATTAGCTCATTGTCTAAGTCGCCATTAACGGTGTACTACTTGCTACGAGCTAACAACGATGAAGAAGAGGGTTTAGTAATTGTACTTAAGCCTAAGTTGTTCAACATCATCGGCGGTTATTCAGATGCTTTAGTTGAAATCAACAACAAGCATGAAGCCAAATGGAAAAAGAAGCGGTACGACTGGGAAGACAGCGAGTTACCGGTACCACTTAACAATATTGTAGACCCTGAAAAAGCTAAGGCTGCAAAGTTAGCCGAACTTGGATTATAAGAAAGAAATAGGAGAAAAAGATTATGACTGTAGATATGGACCAATGGTTTGAAGGATTAGATGCGGAAACAACAGAACCTAATGCGTTTGGGTTTGAAGATGGTGAAACTGAAGCAACTTTGACAGATGTGTCATTGTTTGAAAGTAAGTCATCATCATGGACTGCCGTGCAGTTTGAGTTCACAGATAAAGATGGCAACACTGACAACGGTTATCGTGTTTCAATCTCAAAGAAAAAGACTGATGGTAGCAAACAACCAGTTAAAATGTGGCAACGTTCAGTGTTCCAATTGATGCGGCCACTATTATTGGCTAACCCTAAGTATAAGGCAGTGCTTGATTTAGATACGATCAACCAAGGCAATGCAGCGGTTGTTGAAGCTTTGCAGGTGTTAGTAGACAAGTTGCCAGTACGTATCGAAAAGACGACACCTGAAGCAAAGGGTGACGAAACAGTATTCTCAGAATACACATTCTTAAAGCCGTTGGACTTCTAATATGGCAACAAAGAGTGAGGCATTAAAATGGTTGAACGCTGGTTATGACATCACACCGATACAAGTTAGCTTTGACGATAACGGTCATGCAAGCAAGAAGCCGTTTTTGTCTTACGCGACCGATAAAGTCGATAAACTTTGGGTGTTGTCTAACTGGAAAAAGAACTACGCCATAGGGTTGGTGTTGAGCGGTCAAGATTTTGTTGTGTTTGACTTCGACAACATGGACACACTTAAAAATTTTGAGGCTGAGCATCCAGTTATTAAGTCAGGTGTACAAGAAAAGTCGGTAACGGGGCGCGGTGTTCACGTGTACTTCGAGAACAACGAGGGCTTAATTCAAGTCATCGACATCATCAAAGGACTAGACGTTAAAGCTAGTAAAAATAATTATGTTGTCGTTGACCCAGAAACCGACTTAGAAGAGGTTACAGAGCTTCCAGAAGACTTATGGGCATTTTACCAAGCTAACAAGTCAAACGGCAGGAAAGCACCAAAAAACGACGATATCAACGACTTCACAATCCCAGAATTGGAGATGATCGTTGAAGGCTTTGGCGAAGAGGGACGTAGGAACGACAACATGAGCTTGTTAGTCTGGACGTTGCTCACGTTAGGCTTCTCAAAAAGTCAAGTATATGCGGTTGTTGGTCTTGCGAATAGCCATTCCGGTTTGGGCGCATCTGAAATCGAAAAGACAATAGAAGGCTCATGGAGGAAATGGACGAATGGCAACTAAAACAACTGTATTAGCAGAAACGCTACTTGACAACGTCGACATCCAACTTGACGAGTTCTTAAACGAAGTGTTCATCATGAAAGATGTGGCAGGTCAAGAAGTATTGATTGAAGCGGGTCGCTTGACTGACAGCAAGATGTTCTTGATACAAGCGCACTTGGAACGTAAGTACGATATGGCACTCACACAAGCTAAGTTAGCTGACGCAATCAACATGGCTGCTAGCCAACATGTATTCTCATCAGTGTACAACTGGATAGAAAGCAAGAGTTGGGACGGTGAGAAACGACTATGGGACATTGGATCAAAAATATTTGGTATCGATAGTCCTGACATCAACAAAGCGATTGGCATTTGGATCGTTAACTTGGTAGGTGGTGCGTACGGTGTTGACACAGGCAAGTTCCAGTACACATTGGACATCATCGGTAATCAAGGAACAGGTAAGACATCATTCTTGAAACGGTTAGGTGGCATTTATTACACCGACCAGTTCATGTCATTCACTAAAAAAGATGACTTTGAAGTCATGATGAAGAACTTAATTGTCAATGACGATGAAATGCAAGTGACTGAATTTAGCAAGGACAAAGTGTTCAAAAAGTTTGTATCAACAAACGAGTTTAGTTATCGACCAGCGTATGGGCGTAACAACATCACGAAGAAGCGCCACTTTGTTATCGCACGAACGACTAACGATAGCAGTTACTTGACGGATATCGGTGGTAATCGTCGTATTATCCCAGTTATTTTGAACGAAGCTAAGGTACAAACGCCAGCTTATGAGTTGCCTGATAGTTGGTACGAGAACGTGTTAGGCGAAGCGCGTGAGTATTATACAAAGCATGCGGTTAATAGCATTGACGACATCAACGAGATGATGAATACTATCGACTTCTCGAAAGTGACGGAAAACTTGAACATCTTCGCCGAAGTGAATGACGCCATCTTGAACGTGTTGGACGAACAGTACAACGGCTTTGAGAAAATCAAGGTCACTGAGTTTGTCAGTGCAGTTGAAGCGGAACTTTATAGCAACATGGTTGACTACAACCCTAAGTTGTTAAAGAACCAAATTAACATGGTTATGCAACGTGAAAACTTCGTCAAACAAGCAACAAAAATCAAGGATAAAACGTTCCGTGCATACGTAAAAGTTTGGGACTAGAATTACATTTTTGAAATACCTATTATGAGAGAGTTGCTCATAGTTACAAAAATGACGTAACTTTCGTAAAAAAATGTAACCGTCCTAAACCTATACGGCTCAACGGTTACAGACGCAGAAGTTACAAAGTTACATAATACTATCTATAAATAAATATATATTATTACCCTAAGTAAAAGGGGTTATTGTGTAACTCTGTAACCGACATGGTGGGTGGAGGCATAAGAAAGTGTGATGAGATTATTGCAACAGGTGGAAGGAAAAAGAAATGAATAAATCAGGATATATCGTTCAAATTAAAAATGAGTATTTCTTCCTGAATAACATCACGCAAGACGCTAACAAGGCGTATTCGTACAAGTTGGAAGAACTAGCTGATACTGATTGGGTTAAGCGCTACGATCCAAAATATGACAACCCGCAGTATCGTCAGCGACTCCGTGACACGATTATTAAAAGAATCAGCAATCTGTACCGTGAAAAAGTTGGTAGATTCTTCGTGTTAGATAATCACGGCAAGATGATTGAAATTTAGAAAGTGTGACGAGATGAAAAAACTAGAAAATAAAAAAGACCAGCTCTCATATGAAGAGCTGGTCGAGGAAAATAAAATTTTGAATTTGCTAATAGACACCCAAAAGCAAACTATTGATATCAATTCAAAAACAATTAAGATTTTGTTTCAGGCTTTGCGGATTCTTCAATCATAGACATTGCCTCATCCGATGCGAGCCGGCTTGAAATTTGCAACATGGTAGCTGATATAAATCTTTTAATTGTTTCGGCATCTTTGTCAGGATGTTTGCGTTCATAGTGTGTTTCATCATTGCCAATCCATGTAGCTGCCTTGAACAGAGCAGTAATAGCAGTGAATTCTGTGAAATATTTGTCGATGACATAACCGAGTTGCCTTTTCTTGATATCCTCTGAAGATTCAGGATGTAAGTATATTCCAAAGTCTTTAACGAGAAATTCCAAAGCTTTTCTCAAACCCATTCCATATATTTGATCTAAACCAGCTTCCTTGGCTTGAAGGGCCTGCATATAAATTTCTGAAAAACTATCAGAAATTGTATCAATATTTGCAGGAATATTAGCATGTATAGGCGGATTATATGTTAATTCTATTTCCTGAGGAGCACCATTATCATTGAATACATTCAATAAAAACATTCTAGCAAAATATTTTTCACAATTAACACACTGTAATAATAATCCCGCCGTGGCGGTTTCGTCATGATCGCTTTGAGTTTGTCTAGATAGACCGTAACAATAGCGAGGGCTCATTTTTTCTCCGCAGTGAGGACACAAATTAGGTATTTCAAAATAAGTTTTAAAACTACCACTGGCTCTATATTCGATGGCAAAAGAATCTTTTAGCATTAAAAATTACATCCTAAACTTTTTATTAAATTAAATATACCCCAGTTTAGAAATTTAAACACTAAGAAAGGAAAATAAAATGACAAAATACCAGAAAAGACCCGTACAGGTTGAAGCGTGGAAAGTATATGACGCTAATATTGGTGACGCTCTACCACAATGGATCGTTAATGCGTTCGGGAACCGTGAAATAGGCGGCACATTAAAACATGGGTTTGACTATTATGTGAATACACTTGAAGGCAAAATGTACTTCAATAATGGTGATTATCTAATTAAAGGTGTTCACGGCGAAATCTATTCATGCAAGCCAGATATTTTTGAAGAAACGTACATCAAAGTTGACGACAACGACCGTATCAGTCCTGATGACATCGGCAACGATATTCATGAGCAGTTACAGGGAGGAGATAAGTGATGACTGAACCAGTAGCATATAGAGTTGATAGCACAATTTATAATTATTTGATTGACGCCGAATATGCGGTTAGAGAAATAGAACATTTAAGAAGTTCGATTGGAATGGATAATGGTTTGATAAGAAGACCTGTAAGCATCGAGCCGCTTTACACAGCCGACCAGTTACGCCCACGTGTGAAGATGACACAGGCTGAATTTGATGAGTTAGAGAAAAGTTTAATAAATGCGCAGTTTGATTATTCTGAATTAAAGAAAACGATTGAGATTATCCCTGATATAAAGTGGTTTGTGAGAAGTAAAGAAAGTGATATAAACGGTTATGGTTGGCTAAGTATAATTGATAAATATCAAACACCCGTTTATCAATACAACAACGATAAGCCATTGAGTTCATTTGTAAGTTTTGACACAAAAGAAGAAGCTGAGAAATGGACTAATCCACTAACAGAAGCGGTGCAGTTACCAGTGGAGGGCGAGTGATGGATAGCGAAGATGAAAATGGCCGTCATGGTTACGTGGAACATGCGTCAATAGGAAACAAAATTGTGCATGTGTTTTATGCAGATGATAATGAAGGATGTGAAAATAATGACATTTGATGAAGCGATAGAAAAAATTGAGAGTATAACCGATGAATTAAATATTCGTCAAGAAATTATCAATGATGTAGTTTCCGTTGTGGAGGGTCTACGCGAAGAATATGCACCAACGATTGAGATGACAAAACTAAAACGTGGCGTATTTGCTGATGAGATGGAAGACATAGCTACACAAGATGACTTAGATTTGTTTTTTACTGATGGGCTAAACTTAGGTGATGTGACATTACGTAAGGCTTTGAATGCTTGGATACACCCAGAAACAATTAAGGTGGTAGACGAATGAAAGTAGTAGACAAGCAAGTCTTCATAGTAGGCTATCGTTATTCAGACAACGACCCGTGGGAGACGTCAGGCAGTAGTTACAGCAACCTAGAAGACGCGGTAGCTAATGCGAACACGCAGATGTTCCACATGCCTAAGTTGAAGACGCAAGTGTTTAAGATGGGTCGAGCAACACCAGTGGAGGTGTAAAGGAGAGATAAATTGCAGTATGACCGTAAACGAACAATTAAAAAAGTTGCGCTGTTCTTCGGTGATCCGACTGCCATCAATCGTTCAAGTGAGTTTAAAGACTTAATTGACTTGGCTCATCTCACACCTAATGACTTGATGTATCATTCGCCCACTATTTCAGACATGCCGAGAGTGACATCGTTTGGTAATCACACGGAAGATGCAACAATCAACTTCATGGAGAAGATGAGCGAGTCGCAAACTGCTAAATGGAAAGTGCAGGTTATCTTGAGAGCAGTCAGGAATATGGACGGCAGGTTTGGCAATCTACTGTATAACAGACACTTCATGCGCATGAGCTTTGATGAACTGGCAGATTTGACAGGATATTCAAACGCTAACTTGAGTAAACTACTCAATACTGCATATTTAAAACTAGCGTTATGGACTGCTGATGAACTAGATTTGATAGTATCAGTAGATAATCAGTAGATAACGAGTACGAACACAGTGAATAAATATGCGTTATATTAGTAGCATGCAAGATTAAACAAAGCGGGTTATTGCTCATCCCTGAAAGCATATCTGGTTTTATAGCTCAAATGGTAGAGCGCTGGAGTGAAGTCCCAGAGAATGCGGTTCGATACCGCGTGAAACCATTGCACTACACCGTGCATCTGTAAAGACTAAACGAGACGTGTGGCGGAATAGGTAAAGCAAGACAACTAGAACAATCGAAAGTCTTAAAACTGTGGGGTGCAAATCCTCACCACGTCCTTGCGCTAATAACGCAAACACAACTTAATGACCAGCTTGCCTGCCGGTCGTACATAAAAACTGGAAATGGAGAAAAGCTATGAAATCATTGCTAAAGTTACTGTTTGGAATCGTTACCGGTAAATTAAAACTGTTAGAGTATACACGTTCTAATTCGGAACAAGAAAACGGAAAAACGGTTATGAGTTATTGGTTTGAGGTTTTAGGAAACGCGCCGGTTCATAAGTGATCAGAAGCTCAAAGGAAGATAACGCCTGCGAGGTACATATATCGCACTAACACCTTAGCTGGTGTTTTTTTATTGGAGAAAATCATGGATGAAGAGACGAAGAAACGTTTAAGGCATATCCGTAACGCTACTAAGGTCAACAAAGAACACGCTGAAAATACTAGACGTCAGAGTGTTGAACGGCATGAACGGTCAAGAGCGCAAGTAAAAGCAGAAATTTACGACAACAGAAATATTGATTATCGTAAGCACATGAGGTTTTAGTATGGCGTATTTTAAATGGACAAGTGAATATAGGTCGTTAGTCAAAAGGTTATATGAGCAAGGTATGAATACGCGTCAGGTTATCGACTATTTTTATGATCATTACGGCTTGAATGTTAGTCGGCGGTCAGTGCAAAGATACAGAAAAGGCGCAACTCATACACCTGTTAAAGAAACCAAGATTAAAGATGTGCAACGTGGTACTGAGATTGTGCTTAATAAAGATGGCAGTCAATCATCATCGACAACATTGCAGATGACTAGCGAACAAGCTAAAGACCCTGACTTTGTATTAAGAGCGCATGGTTTTGATCCAACTGAATGGGATATTATCTCAGCCCGCAATAACTTTTGGCAACAGAACAGCCAAGAGAATGGCTTGATTGATTTATATCAGTCTAAGATTACGGTTAAGCCTAGAAAAGACAATAGTATTCAGATGGCCATTGAGCGATTAACACATGAAGTTAAACCACTTCACGTTGAAAGCCACATTGACCCTAGTCGACAAAACAATCTCGTTATCCCTCTCGCTGATTTACACTTCGGTATTTTAAAGATAGATCATATTCAGGACAAGATTGCCGAATTGCTAGATATTATCAGTTTGGGTTATAAGACGATTGTTATTGAAGTGATTGGTGACACGTTGCATAGTGACAAAATCAATAGTACAGAAACGGTATCAGGCACGATTTTAGAAGACGTTAATATGCCGAATGCGATTGATGAAGCCATGATGTTTATGGAGACGATTGTGACTGCGGCTTTGAAGCATGCTAATTCGGTCTATATTAAATCAGTTGGCGGTAATCACGACTTTGATATGTCGTATATGTTCATGCTTTGGGTTAAGGAACACTTTAAGCAAGCCAAAGTAGACGTGAACAACAATTATCGGACGGCGTACTTACTAGATCACGTGCTTGTTTCAATTCAACATGGAGACGTTAATAAGCGCATTCCGGGACAGATATTAGCAACCGAACATAAACACATGTGGGGTGTAGCTAGTACGGTTGAAATCCACACAGGACATCTTCACTTTGATAAGACGATTGATGAGAACGGCGTGATTATCCGACAGTTCTCAACCCCTAAACCGACCGACAGTTGGGAAAAGAAGAACGCGTTTGTTGGGTCAAGTAAGCTATTGCATGCATTAGTTTATAGTGATGACCGTTTGAAGGTTGAGCATTTCATCTAAACTCTAATAATATCACGTTGCCTTTAATGGTATGATTAGTGCCATTGGAGGAGTGAGATGAGTAAAAAGTTGTTCTGGGTTTTGTTGGTTTCTGGAATTGTTGTATTCATAGGAGGTCCTCTCCTTGTTCAATATATACGTCGACCGATCGGTACAACCGGTAATGGCGATTGGTTAGGATTTTGGGGAAGTTATTTAGGTGTTATTCCGTCTGGCCTAATAGCCTATTTCGTGGCGAAATTTCAAATTGGTGAACAGAAGAAAGTCGATCGACAACAAAAAAACCGAGAAGTGTATTTGAGAGATTTGAAAATATTTTATAGGCTCCTTCACGATATGAGAAGTTTTATTATCGATATTAATACTATACAATCAAATAAGTTTCCGATGCTTACTGGAAAGCCTGTTGATTCTGATAGAATTGCAAGAATGTTTTATAATTCACTTAACGAGACAAAGTATGGACTGAGAGCATATGTAGATATTTATATTTTTTCACAATCATTACCAGTAGATGGAGCGTCTGACATTAAGAGCAAGGCTGGGGACTTAAGCAAAGAGATGGAGTCTGTTTCAACGGACGTGGAAATGAGAGTGCTTGAGATACAGGCGGGCGGGCAAAGACTGTACAATGATGATCAATTTAAACAGAGCGTACTAGAACAAGCCAAAAACTTGACTACTGATTATGCGCAGTTAGAAAGTTTGGTAAAAAGAGAAATCGAAAAATATTATAACTTAAACGATTAAGCGCATAAGCGCTTTTTATTTTGCAGTAAATTAAATGGAGGTGATAACGATGGAACTATTTAAGAAATATAGATATCCAGTAGATAAAGTAAAAGTGCCAAAACCTAAAGTGCCTGATATTGACCCGTTGCTCAAACCGTCTGAACTAGAAAGCGCAATGCTTTTAATGACTACGAATTTGACAATGAATATGAACATGGATAATCGGTGATGGCGAAGAAGGTACACAGGTGTGCGCACCAAGGGTGTCGGGTGTTGATACCGTTCAGTGAGATGTACTGCGGTACACACATAGCACTACACCCACGTGACGCGGTGAAGTATGACAAGACTTACAACGTGAAGCGTAGTCATGATGCTGACACTAAGGAACGTATCAAGTTCTATAACACGAAGCAATGGAAGCAACTACGGCAACAGGTTATCGCTAGGGACAACGGACTAGACCAGTACGCGTTACGTGACGGACTGATAGTACCAGGGAAGTTGGTTGACCATATCGTGCCGATTGAAGTTGCACCTGAACTAAAGGACGACATCAACAACCTTGTCCTAACATCAATGGCATCACATCGTTTGAAGACTGAATGGGAACAGACATACTATGGCACAGGCAAGTACAACAAGATTAATGTCGATGCGATACGTGTTAAAGACATTAAGTACATACCTGTTAAATTCGACGTTTAATAGGTATTGGTGACGTTTTGGGTGTTGATTGAGTATTTGTACGTTTAACGGTTTAAAATGTCACAGTGAGCTTACTATGGGGGGCTATGGACTTGTAAAAAGGAAAACGGTGTATAGCTCTCGTCTTTAATAAATGTCCCAGAAAATGAATTTGAAAAGTTAGGAGGTGGAAATATGGCCGGAACGAGTGCAAGCGGACGTAAACCAAAAATTACGAACGTTGACGCAAAAAATAAGCCGAGAGCTGAACGCGCACAACGAGCGATTGACAACAATGCAACATTACAGCCAATGGGTGATGTTCCTGACCGACTGAATGACGAAGAGAAAGCATTATATGCCCACATCGTGTCGTCTTACGCTGGTAAAGGTGTGATTAAAGATTTGGATAGCTCACTGCTTGAAGAATTTGTGGCGCAGGTCATTATCAGTCGAAAGGCACGAGCCATAATTAACGAAAAAGGCATTACATATTACGAAGATGACAAATTTAAAAAGAACCCAGCGGTGGACGTTTTGAACAACGCAGTTAAAAATATTAAGTCGTTAGGTTCGTCTTTGGGAATGGATCCAATTAGTCGAAGTGCAATGCTTTCAGAAACACCAGTCAATAATGGCGAAAGTGTCGATGATACAGTTTCTAAATTCGGGGGATGATTTTCTCGGTTACGTTTTTAGGTTACGGTTACGTTATTTAAACTCCTTAATAATATATATATATATTTATATAGTATTTAATGTAACTTTGTAACTTTTTGTGACCAAGCCCTTGGTGTAGAAGAGACACAGCGGTTACATTTTTTTTGCAAAGTTACACGTTTTTTGTAACTATGAGAGAACTTCTCATAATAGTGTTTTTAGAAGTGTAATTTTATTACGATTATTTACAGTAATAATTTGATGGGAAGGGGTATATTTTGGATGAAGTTACGCAGTATGCAAAAGACGTTTTAAGCGGAAAAATCATCGCAGGCGAGATGTTAAAAATAGCCGCGCAACGTCATATCGATGATTTGAAAAATAAAGACTGGCAGTATTATTTTGACACTGATCGTGTCGAAGGCTTATTGAACTTCGCCAAATATGTTCCTGACCCAGACGAGGGTGTACCATTGCCGTTAATGCCATGGGAGGTATTCATTCTTGGTTCAGTCATCGGTTGGCGAGATAGGCGTACAGGTGGTAAAAGATTTAGAAATGCAATCGTGAGTATCGCACGTGGACAAGGTAAGACGTATCTTGCAAGCGTGTTAGCTGCTTACGATTTTTTTGTACAGTCACATAAGAAGAACAACCAAGATATCATTGTGGCGTCTAACACGGTATTACAGTCTAAAAAGTTGTACGGATATATCCGTGGGACGGTCAACAAAATGCGAACTGGTGTGTTCAGTGGCTTAAGTAACGACATTGCTGACACGTACGAAAGCATTACCATGAAGTCAAAGAACAACGTTATCCAACGGTTATCAGCCGAAGGTGGTAAGTTTGATAGTTATCACGCAACAACTGCCATCTTTGATGAGGCAGGCGACCAGAAAAACCGTGACGCATTCGGAAAAATTACATCTGGTCAAGTTAAAAACGAAGAAGCGCTGTTCTTTATGATTAGTACAGCGTACCAAAACCCTAATGCGCCATTGCGTGAAGACATTAAAAACGTGGCAGAAGACATTAAGAATGGTAAACACCAACTTGACGACTTCTTTTTAGCCGTTTGGTCACAAGATGAGCCTGACGAAGTGTTCCAAACAGACACTTGGGAGAAGTCAAACCCATTGTTAGGGCTTGAAAATCAGCACGACAAGCTACTAAACGGCTTGATTTCAGAACGAAATACTAAGATGTCACAGGGTAAAATCAACGATTTTCTTGTCAAAAACATGAATGTTTGGCTAAATGCGGAACAAAACGCAGCGTTTTCACTGGAAGATGTTGAAAATGCCGTTATTGCTGACTTTGATATGCACAATCGTCAAGTTTATGTCGGGTTTGACAACTCAATGACAAGTGATGACGCCGCATTGGCGTTCGTGTTCCCTTATGTTGACAATAATGGCGAGAAAAAGTTCCACTTGTACCAACATTCATTTATCCCATGGCATAAGGCGGGGAGTATTGAAGCCAAAGAGCATCAAGACGGCATCAACTACCGAGACATGGAAGTTAAGGGGTTTGCGACCGTCACACAGCACCAACGTGGCTTGATTGATAACGACTTCATATTCCAATGGCTCATGGATTTTGTTGATGAGTATGAACTTGAAGTGTTGATGTTCGCTTATGACTCGGCCCATTCTTATGCGTTCATTAAAGCTATTGAAGAAGCGACAACTTGGACGATGATGCCAGTTCGACAAGGGACATTAAGCCTGAACGAACCGACCAAGTGGTTACAAGACAGCTTCATCGAGGGGCGTGTCACACGATTAGATGACCCGATGATGGAAAAGTCACTCATGAACGCAGTTATTACAAGTGATAACAACGGTATCAAGGTTGATAAGAACAAAGCTACGTTAAAAATCGACTTGGTTGATGCGATTGTCAATGCGCTACAGCAAGGCTTGTATCATTTTGAAGACTTTGCAGGCAACGAACAAAGCGACTTCGAAAGAATGAACGATGATCAGATTAACGAATACTTTGTAAGTGGAGGTTTTGGCTTTTGAAATATATATCAGACATTAGTTCAGTTTTAGGTGCAGCCGCAATCACGTTGGCTGCTTTTTTATTACACATAATTGCTGGTTTTGTCGTATTGGGTGTGTTCCTGCTGCTGATCAGTTGGTTCACACGTGACATTAAAGGAGGTGAGTGATGTTTTTTGAAAAGAGAAGTCAACCAATTAGAGGTTCTGGCAGCTCACATGCGTCATTGAGCAGTCAGATGGTGTTAGGCGGTGGGTATATTAATGCAAATCGCGCTCTGAGAAACAGTGACGTTTGGACTGCCGTTAATATTATTAGCTCTGATATTGCTCGGGTGAAGTTCCATAGCGACAACAAGAAAACGGATAAGCTGCTACAACGACCGAGCCGTTTGGCCAACCGTTTTAACTTTTGGCAGTCGATGGTTGCACAAATGTTGCTTGATGGCAATGCTTATGCACTGCGGCGTGTTGACGATACGGGTGAGTTTTTAGAGTTTGTCCAGCCGTCACACATTTTGCAGTATCTAAGTGATGACGGTCAGACAGTAACTTATGACATTACCTTTGACGGGACGCAAGAACCAGATTTGAAAGATGTTCCGGCATCAGATGTCGTGCATCTAAAACTGATGTCAACAAACGGTGGCATGAGCGGAAAAAGTCCGTTGACCGCATTGTTATCAGAATTGCAGTTGCAAGAACAAAACAACGCGCTTGCTAATGCCGTCTTTACTAAGTCAGCTAAGCCAAGCGAGATGTTGAAGTTAAATACCGGTCAAAAATTAAACAAAGCGGGTCGTGAAGCGGTGCGAACAGCATTTGAAGATGCGAACACTGGTGCGAACTCTGGGCGAATTATGGTCATGGATGGCACGTTTGAGTATTCGCAGTTGGAGGTCAAGAGCGACATTGCGAAGTTGTTGACGGCAACCGATTGGACACGTTCGCAAATTGCAAAGGCGTTTTTGTTGCCGTCTGACATGTTGGGTAGCGAATCTGAACATTCTAACGCTGACCAAATTCGAGCAATGTACAACAACACAATCGGTCGTTATCTTGCACCAGCAATCGAAGAGTTGACGATGAAATACGACAACCAAATTACTGCTGACATTCGTGAGGCAACAGACCTTGACGGTGCGATGATTGAAAAGCGCACGGTTGATTTGGTCAAAGGCAATACGATTAGTCCAGAACTCGGCTTAGAGATACTGAAAAACAGCCACAGTGACTTGGTCACGCCTGAATTAATTGACGCAGTTGGCCATGATAACGCTATTGGAAAAATTGGAAAGGAGCTACCGCAAGATGCCGGAAGTCAGAACTTATAAAGTAACGAATATCGAGATTAGAGACGGTACAGACGGACGCACGATTACTGGTTATCCAGTTGTGTTTGACAAGCCGTCTCAAAACCTCGGTGGCTTTATCGAATACGTGGATAAGAACGCGTTTAAGGACGTTTCGTTCGACAACGTGTACTTACTCTACGGACATGAATTTAATAACGTGTTGGCTCGTGTGGACGCAGGAACATTGACGATTAGTGTCGATGAAACTGGCGTCTTTTTTAGTGCAACGCTACCCAACACGACTTTGGCTAATGACGTGCTTGAAAATATCCGTGTTGGAAACATTCAAGGCATGTCATTCGGCTTCACAGTCGATGATGAACGCTGGCAGACAGACGGCGACGTCGATGTCAGGACAATTCTCAAGATTAATGAATTGTTTGAAATTACATTGACACCTATTCCGGCATATCAAGACACAAAAGTCGCGATTGCACAGCGGGATAGGTCGAAGCGTTCGTCAGAACTAGAACTAATTGAACTAAACGCGATCGCGCGTGAACTATAAGGAGACCTAGATATGAATATTAAGGAAGAACTTGCTCAAAAACAGGAAGAGTTGCGAGCAAAGATTAATGAAACACGCCAAGCCGTTGCTGACAAGGCAGATAACGCTGACGCTTTGATGCAAGAGGTTCGTGACTACGAATCAGACATCAAAAAGTTAAAGGAATTGGTTGATGCAATGCCTGACACATTGCCTGCTGACGGAAGCAATGGCAACGGTGCATCAGACAATCAACAACCAGATCCAGCTACTGACCCAAACGCTGCGCCAGCAGATGCTACAGCAAAGCGTTCAAACGAAAAGGAAAAGGAAAATCGAGCTATGCCACAACCAGTAGGAAAGACACCAAAGAAAGAATATCGCGATGCAATCAACGAATTTTTGCATTCAAAGGGCGAAGTTCGTGCAGGGGTGACATCAACCGACGTCGGTGCACTTATCCCAGAAGAAATCATCTACAACCCTGAAGCAGCAATCGACACTGTGACTGACTTGTCAACATTGGTGACTAAGACTGCCGTCACAACAAAAAAGGGTACTTATCCTATTTTGAAGCGTGCATCCGCAACGTTGCCAACAGTTGCAGAATTGGCTGCTAACCCAGATTTGGGTAAGCCAGAATTTACTGACGTTGATTGGGAAGTTCAAACATACCGTGGCTACATTCCTGTATCGCAAGAGTCAATCGCTGACGCCCAAGTCGACTTGGTCGCATTGGTAGCAAACTGGGTTAAACAAGTTAAGGTCAACACATCTAATGCCAAGATTGCTGCAATTTTATCAAGCTTCACTGCTAAGACCGCTGCACCAGCGACGTTGGTTGATGACTTGAAGACAATCAAGAACACGGGTTTTGACCCGGCTTATAACTTGTCATGGGTTGTCACAAAGTCAGCTTATAACGCACTTGACTTGTTGAAGGATACAACCGGCCGTCCATTATTGCAAGAAGAAATCGGCGCAGCAACTGGTACAACTTTGTTCGGAAAGCCGTTGGAAGTTGTGGAAGACACAGCGTTCGGCGGTGCTGAAGGTGTTAAGCAATTATTCATCGGCGATTTGAAGCGCGCGACTTTGTACGCTAATCGTGCTGATGCTGCCGTCCGTTGGGTTGATAACGATGTTTATGGTCAACTTTTGCAAGGTGTATTGCGTTTCGGTGTTTCAAAGGCCGATGCCGCTGCAGGTGTATTCGTGACAATTACACCAGGTGCTTAATATGTACAAGGTCTTAAAGCAGTTTAAAGGGTACGCAGAAGACCGTTTGTTTGAAGTCGGTGATACGCACGATTTTTCAGATGAACGTGCTTCTGAAATCACAACTAAGTTGGGTGCAGGCTTTTTGGAAAAGCTAGAGGAGGTGATCACATCCGAAGATGATAACGCCCCAACTGAAACTAATACCGTTGCCGAAATCAAAGCCTATCTAGCTGATAAGCAAATTGATTTTGATGACAAAGCAACAAAGGCTGATTTGTTAAGTCTAGTGAAGTGAGGTGACTTTTATGGCTTACACAAAAGACAAGTTATTTGATAAAGCCAAGGTTGCTGTACGTTCAACGTTTGATGATGTTGAGCTTGATAGTGAATTGAATGATTTGATTGTAGCTGCTCGTGATGACTTGCGCGTCTTTGGACTTATTGACAAGGCGAAGTCGTCAGACGAAGACGATAGCAACTTGATCATACAAGCCGTGTTGTTGTATGTCAAAGCACGTTGGGGGTACGACAACCCTGACGCTGAACGTTTTAACGTGTTGTACAACGAGTTAAAAAGCAAGTTGAGTGTGTCGTCTCAGTTCTTGCAGGGTGACGCCTATGAAATTTGACGCAGTTATTTTTCTAATCAACGAGGTTGACGGACAAGATGAATTAGGTAACTCAAAACCGGTTAAGACGCGCCGAAAGGCATACGCTAACCGGTTTTCTGTTAGCCGTGCTGAGTTTGCAACAGCAGGCGAACAAGGTTTAAAGCCAGAGTTCGCCTTTCAAGTTAATACGCTTGATTACGGTGACGAGCGAGAAGCCGAATATCTCGGCCAGTCATTAGATGTCTATCGTGTTCAAACCAACGGCGACCGAACGACCTTGTACTTAACAAGGAGAATTTCAAATGGCTGAAATTAACTTAGCGCAAGAAATCGCAAAGCATTTGAAAGCGTACAGCACCGAAGTTGAACAAGACTTACAGGCTGCAAAGAAAGAAGTAGCCGACAAAGCAGTCACACAGTTGAAAGCGTCATCTGGTTTTACTGACCGGTCTGGGCGTTATCGAAAAGGGTGGCGAGTTAAAAAGGTTGGCGACAACTACACCATTCACAATGCGACCGACGCTTCTTTGACACATCTTTTGGAAAAAGGACACGCGCTAAGAAACGGCGGACGTTCTAAGGCGTTTGCTCATATCAAACCGGTTGAAGAAATGGTCATCACGGACTTCGAAGCGATTGTCAGAAAGAGGTTGTCATGAAGTTAAGTGATTTTTACAAGCAATTAAAAAACAGCACAGGCTTACCGTCAGCCTATCATCACTTCGAAGTTGGTAAGGCACCGGCGTTGCCGTATACAGTTTACTACGTCGTTGAACGTGATGACATTATCGCGGACGACAAAAGTTATTTCAAAGTCCGGTCAATGACTATCGAGTTATATACGGACTCAAAAGACGAAGAATTGGAAGCGCGTGTTGAAATTTTTTTGAATGGCTTAGGTATCGTTCCGGTCATTAGTGAACAGTACATCACGGACGAAAAGATGTACGAAGTAATTTATGAATTTGATTTAGAAATGGAGAATTAAAATGGGTGAAAACAAAGTAACATTTGGACTTAAAAATGTCCACTATGCCGTTATCACTGATGATGGTCAAAAATTGACGTACGGCACACCTGCTGCGTTGCCGGGTGCAACGGAACTTTCGCTTGATGCCAGCGGTGATGCAATCGAATTCTTCGCAGATGATGTGAAGTATTTCAACGCAGACAACAACCAAGGCTACACAGGGAAGTTGACCGTTGCAAAGTTAACTGAGGCATTCGAAAAAGACGTTTTGGGTATCGATGACACAAGCGGTGTGTCAACCGAAAATGTAAAGGCTAAGATTAAGCGCATCGCGTTGATGTTTGAATTCGATGGCGACCAAAAGGCGACGCGACACTTGTTGTTTAATGTGTCATTGTCACGACCTGGAGAAGGGTCAAAGTCTAAGGAAGACAAGATCGACACAAATACACAAGAATTGGAATTCACGGCTGCACCAAACCCATACACTGGCGATGTCAAGACCAAGACGAACTCAAAGACAACTGCGGAGGTTTATGACGCTTGGTACAGTTCAGTGTTCTCAGGGACACCTGCAGCGTAATTAAAGCGGAGTTTTCCGCGTACATACCAAAATGAAAGAGGTTTAAAAATGGAAAAAACAATCAACATCGACGGCAAAGACGTACGACTTATCTCATCGGGCGCAACACCGATTATTTATAAGAATGCGTTCGGACGTGACTTCTTCGCGGACTTGGGACAATTCTTGAAAATTGCTGATACGACAAGTAAGGCTAAAAAAGGTCAAGAAATGGCTGCATTGTTACCATTGTTTGAAAACGGCGACATCACGATTATGTACAACTTCGTTTGGGTTTATGCCAAGAACGCGAATATGCAACTAAAGCCGTTAGATGAATGGCTTGCTGAATTTGATGAGTTCCCGATGTTTGACTTCATGGGAGAAGTATTGGACTTAGTGATGCGTTCGGTGTCAACAAAAAAAGCTTAAAGACCAGTCAAGAAAGTGACGAGACATTTGATGATGAAAGTTACTTATACGTCGCTAAAAAGGCTGGTCTTTCATTTGAAGAAATGCAGATGATGGATATAGGTCAAGTTATGGACTATATCACAGAATTCGTCAACGCAGAAACTAAGCAAGCAGAAGATAAACCAAAAACACAAAAGGCAACACAAGCAATGTTTGATTCATTTTAGAGAAAAGGCGCTCACAAGGCGCTTTTTTTGTACATAAAAATTAGGAGGTCGATATGGCTGGATCAAGAATTAAAGGCATCACAATTGAAATCGATGGTGATACAAAAGGGCTTGATAAAGCCCTTGGAAATGTCAATCAGTCAGCTTCTAAGACACAGCAGGAGTTGCGTGATGTCAACAAGTTATTAAAACTAGACCCCGGCAACACGGACTTAATCGCACAAAAGCAAAAGTTGTTAGCACAAGCGATTTCACAGACAAGCGACAAGTTGGGCGTGTTGAAGTCGGCACAGTCACAAGTCGAAGCGCAGTTCAAGTCCGGCGAAATTGGCGAAGAACAGTACCGTGGCTTTCAACGAGAAGTGGCGGCAACAGAAGCTAGTTTAAAGGGTTATAAATCACAACTATCAACTGCACAAAGTAGTCAACAAGAGTTAGGACAATCAACACAACGATTGCAGAACTACTTCAAAGCCACAGGGACGTCCATAGACGACTTTAAAAGTGTCTTAGGTACTAGGTTAGTTAGTGCGATTAAAGACGGTACAGCAAGTTCTGAAGCTATGGATAGAGCGCTTCAGATGATTGCAAAAGAGGCTGGTATCGCTAGTTCTGATATGTCGAAGTTGTCAACGGTACTTGACGGTGTTGATGACTCAAACATCAAAAAGGCGTCACAAGCTATTGAAGACTTAGGCACAAAGTCCGAGGGTTCATCAGGCAAGATGTCAGTGTTTAAAGGCGCAGTCATGGCTGAGGGATTATCACAAGTCAGTGCTAAAGCAGCCGAAGCAGGTGGTGCGATTATTGAGACGGCGATGGAGTTCGGTAACGCTCACTCATCAATGCAAAACTCAATGGGTCTCACTGCTTCTGACGCCAAGGTTGCGACCGATGTTGTAAAAGATGTCTTCAGTAACGGCATGGTTGGTAGTGTAGGCGAGGCAGAAGACGCGGTTAAAAACGTCATCAATACTTTTGGGACGATGACCAATAGTAGCGACTGGGGTACTTTAGCGAACAACCTGACTGCTATTTCAAAACACGCTGGTGTTGATGTGCGTGACGCAGCGAACGCATCTAGTCAGGCAATGAAAGCCATGGGTCTTTCAGGAACACAAGCAACAGATCTTATCGCTCAAGGGTTACAGGACGGCCTGAATAAAAACGATGACTTCTTAGATACGGTTAATGAATATGCACCTACGTTCCAAGATGCTGGAATTAGCGCGGGTGGCATGTTAGCTATTTTAAACGCAGGCATGGACGCTGGTGCGTTTAATACCGATAAAACTGCTGACGCGATTAAAGAGTTCCAGTTGCGATTAACTTCTGGACAACTCGACAAACCAATGCAACAGTTTAGTAAATCGACGCAGGACGCGTTTAACGCGTTTAAGCAAGGAAAAGCAACGAGTGCTGAAGTTATGGCGGCGGTTGGCCAAGACTTAGCAACTATGCCGGCAGACAAAGCAAAAGCGGCAGTACAAGGGCTTGGGACACAGTTTGAAGACTTGGGTCAGAACGCGTCATCAGCATTGCTTAGTGTCGCAACACAAACAGAAGAAACAACTGGCGCAACAAAGAAGATGAGCGAACAAACGCCCGGTGAAAAATGGACGAGTGCATTAAACACGCTGAAGTTAGCTTTTTCAGACGTTGTTATTCAAATGACGCCACTTATTTCAAAGTTGGGAGAGCTGGTTAATTGGTTTAACAACCTAAGTCCCACAGTCAAAAACGTTGTCGGTGTTATTGGCGGAATTGCGGCAGCGTTTGCTGTACTAGCACCTGTGTTTGCTGGTATTAGCGGTGCGATTAGTATCATAGTTCCGATAGTAAGCGGTGTTATATCTATAATCGGAACAGTTGGAAGTGCGATTGCCGCAGTCGTTGGAGTATTGTCCGGTCCGGTGTTGCTAATCATCGCAGCGGTTGCCGCAGCAATCGCGGCCATTATCATTGTGATTAAAAACTGGGGCGCGATTGTTGATTGGTTAAAAGGCGTTTGGCAAGCGATTGCTGATTTCTTTTCAATATTGTGGGCTGCGATTAGTGAAGTGTTCACAAATACACTTACTGCAATCGGAGATTTTATAACAACTAAGTTTAATCAAATTAAAGACATTATCTCGACCGTATGGAACGCAATTTCATCAGTCATTTCATCAGTCGTAAACACGATCGCATCAGTGATTAGTTCTGTTTGGGACACCATTGTTTCGGTCACAACATCGGTATTTAATACGGTCGCAAGTGTTGTTTCAAGCGTTTGGAATAACATCAAGTCAGTTGTCTCTAGCGTTGTTAATGGTGTTGTGTCAGCTGTATCAGGAGCGTGGAACACCGTTGTATCTGTCACGTCAAGTGTCTTCAACTCTGTGATGTCAGTTGCTTTTAGTGTGTGGAACGGTATCAAGTCAACTATTTCATCAGTAGTTAACGGAATCAGTAGCACGGTCAGCGGTGTCTGGAATGGCATTATGTCGGTGACGTCAAGTGTTTGGAATGGTATCAAATCAGCGATGACTGGACCGATCGAAGCGGCTAAAGGTGTCATCTCTGGTATCGTCAACACGATTAAAGGGCTATTCAATTTTCACTTGTCGTTCCCGGCTATCAGCATCCCACATATTCCACTGCCTCACTTCTCACTAGAAGGTTCATTTAACCCGCTCAAGGGACAAATTCCACATGTTGGTATCAACTGGTATGCAAAGGGTGGTATTTTCACGAAACCAACGATGTTTGCAGCACCTGGTGGTTATAACGGTGTCGGCGAAGCTGGACCAGAAGCAGCACTACCACTTAACGCTAAGACACTTGGCGGTATTGGTAAGGGTATTGCCGAAGCAACTGGTGGACTAGGCGGGGACACTTATCAAATCACAATTAAAGTGTTGGCTGATACGTCAGCACAAACGATTAAGAAATTGACAGACGCTGTAACAGACGGCATCACGCGCGCTCAAAATTCAAAGGCGCGCGCATTAGGAGGTAGTTAATGAGACGCGGAGATTTTAATATCAACGGTTTTGTTGGGTCAGCTAATAATGCAGTCATCACAAGTTGGTTCGACACAACAATACCAAAACGGAAAACAACATTAGACGATAGCGCGGTCGGACTTGATCGGGCTATTTTGTTTGATGACGGTAACTATGATAACCGAGAATTTACGTTTGAGTTCTCAATTACAGCAGATACAGAAGCACAACGTAAGTCACGATACGTTGCCTTGCTAATCGCACTAGACACAGGGAAATATGTACCAGCAACGTTCTACTTTGACGAGAGTTATCAGTATCAAATCGTCAGAACGGACGTGGTAGACATCACACGACCGTTGATTTTCTCTTCAACACGTATTTATCGCGTGAAAGTGAGTGCCGCACCGTTCAAATATCTACTCAACGTTGCCAATGTCACAGGAACTTCACTAACATTGACCAACCCGGAGGCATACGATGCTAAGCCACACTTCATCGTGACTGGTAACGGCAACATTGACTTGACAGTTAACGGTTCTATCACAAAATTAACCGGTGTGACAGGAAGCATTGAGTTAGATTCGGCTCTACAAACAGTGTGGCGAATGGACGCCGTGACTATTGTTAACGAAAACGCAAAAATGGCGATTGGCCCATTTCCAACATTGAAACCAGGCACGAACACAGTATCAGTAAGCGCAGGAACAGTAACAGTTGAACCAAGATGGAGGACTCTATGACACCAATTTTATATGAAAAAGATGAGATTGATTTCACGTCACAAGGTCTTGGCTCACTTGTTGAAATTTATGATGTCGATGTCGCAGAACAACGTAACGGCTTACTGCAATTAACAGCAAGTTATCCAGTAACAGGTGTTCGATACGATGACATTTCGGTCGGACGTATCATCTTAGCAAAGCCTAACCAACGCGATGAACCACATGCGTTCCGTATCACTAGCACCGATTTAGATATTATGGGTCACAACGTCATGATTGAAGCAGACTCAATCACGTACGACTTGAACCACAACATTGTTAAGCATCTAAGCGTCAGCGGCGCAGACGGCCAAACAATGATGAGTGCTTTAAAAAACGCAATCGTTAATCCATCAATTTTTAATTTTTATTCAGACATTACTCATGTGTCTAGCACATCGCTTGACTACGTGAATCCAATGGAAGCGGTTATGGGCGTCAAAGGCTCATTCTTGCAGATATGGGGTGGGGAACTTAAACGCGAAAACAGACGTGTCGCAATGTTTAACAGACGTGGTCGCGATAATGTCGCAACGTTCCGACTTGGTAAGAATATTTCAGGACTTAAATACAAGGTCGATATTAGTTCACTTGTGACACGAATTCTTCCCATTAAAAGCGTCCAAGAAAACGACACAACAACGTACTTAGAGGGTACACCAGTTAGTTCGCAGTACATTAACAGCTACGAACAGATTTACACCATCAAGGTTGACTTCACGGACGACACGATTAAGACGGTTGATGACTTGAACAGAGCGTCAGCTAATTGGTTCGTTGAAAGTGCTAATACAGCACGTGATAAGCCAAGTGTCACGATTGATATTGATGTGTTGAGCTTGCAAGATAGTGCAGACTATCAAGATAAGTTCAAAGACCTTGAAAGTGTTGCTTTGACTGATACAGTTACGGTTTACGTGCCCGAATATGGCATTAACGTGACGGCTATTGTCAACGAGCTTCACTTTGATCCAATTCAAGAACGGGTCACAAAGTTGACGGTCGGAACAGCTAGAATGTCTTTTGCTGATAGCTCACGTGTTCAGTTGTCATACTTGCAAGATAAGGTTATTTCAGTACAAGAGCAGGCTAACCAAACGGCTATCAGTGCGAACGGTAAGAACACAAATTACTACGGCAGTGTTGAACCATCACACCCGCAAGCAGGCGATTTGTGGTACTGGAAAAACGGCGACTTATCAGGTATTAAGCAGTTCATTAATGGCGAATGGGCAGATTGGGTTGACTCAAACACGCAACAGCACATTATCGACAGTGTTGATCAGGCACTTACGGAAGCTAAGGCATACAGCGACCAACTAGTAGCCGACAACGTAGCACAGGTTAACACGGTGCTAGATGACGTACAAGCCAAGCAAGCCGACCTAACAGCACAACAAGCTGAGTTGGAAACAAAGGCGCAAGGCTATGCTAACAAGGCACTTGATGATGCAAAGGCCGATACTTTGGCCACGGCTGCACAGATAGCTAAGGACGCACAAGAATACACCGACACAGCAAAGGCTGAAGCTATCAGTGTTTCCACAACGGCTGATGGTGCCATTAACAAAAAGATTGATGATACAGCTTCAAGCATCATGCGCACTATTAGCCAAAATAAGTCAGATGCAGACGGCAAGATTTCAACCGCTCAATCAACAGCCACACAGGCGTTAAACGGCTTAACCACTAAGGTTAGCCAGACGGTTTATGACGCCAAGACAGGTCAATTACAGACAGACCTTAACACGACTACGACAACAGCTAACCAAGCTAAGACTGACATTGTGGCCATCAAGTCTGATAACACCAAGCAAGATGCCCGCATGACCACCATTGAAAGTGACGCCAATGGGACTAAGACCACAGTAAGTAACTTACAGACTGACTTAGGTAAGGCTAATGGGTCAATCAGCACGCTTGAACAGCGAGCTGATGGTTTCGATGCCACCGTTACTAGGGTTAATAATTTATCAGTTGGCGGGCGTAACCTGATTGTCCGCACTGGTGAGATTGATGGACGAATTATTGGAACGGGCGGAAGTATCGTTCCGTGGGATAATTCAGCGGTAACGCCAGCTATTATTGCGGTTACACCGGGCAAGCCACTGACAATGTCTGGTACAGCGGGCGGCGATAATTATTTCAGGTATGCTTTTTATGATGCGGCTGGTAAAACCATTATGCGGTCAGCTTCAGATTTGAGGTCAGCGACAACAGTTATAGCTCCTGCAGAGTCCGCAACTTTTAGAATATCATACCCAAAAGAAGCTCAAGTTAAGCTGGAACGTGGTAATATTGCAACGGACTGGACCCCCGCACCCGAAGACACCGACAACAAGATTAGCACCGTGTCCCAGACAGTGGACAGTATCAGCAGCATTGTATCAGACCCCGCCACGGGGTTAACTAAGCGGGTACAAACAGCCGAGGGTAGCATTAGCACTGTACAAAGCAACGTGAGTGACCTACAAAGTAAGCAAACGCAGACGGCCAGTGGACTAACAACCGAAATTAGCGACCGCCAAAAAGGCGACACCAACACCCTGACCCAAGCTAAGGACTTTACGACAAGCTCAATTAGCAACAGTGAGAGTGGCATGAGGTCACAGATTACCCAGACTAGTAACGCTATTTTGGGTAAGATTGGGGCCGTTAATTTGTTCCCTAACTCAGAGTTTGAAAAAGATTACGGGTATAGGGATAAGAATGGTAGTGTAACTACCCTAAGTCTCAGGGCTAAGCTTGACGTAGATGGGCACCTAAATGGCGTTGTTGGTGTTGTTTCAAACACCACTGCATACCAAGGTTATTGGGCTAGGAATATACCTGTTTATGGTGGCCATTCCTATAGTGCATCTGTATTAGTTCAATATATTAATGGCGGATTATCCAATGGGCGTGCTTTACTAGATGTTTGGTTTGTTGATAAAGACGGTAACAGAATTAATAAAGGAACAATCGGTACAGGCGGATCTAATGTCTACTCTACAGGACAAGTAAGTAGCCCTTATTGGGTAAAGTTATATATTGAAAATGTTATAGCCCCTACTAATGCGGTGAATATGCAAGTTTCCTTACTTGTTAACGATGCCGGAGCTGGTCAAGCAGCTACATTCACCCAACCAATGTTGACAGCAACAGAAAAGTTACAAACCTATACGCCTAACAACGACATTACTACTCAGTTAGCCCTATTAAAGGATAATTGGAGCATTGGAATTGCTGACAATGCCGGTGCGCTTGCCAGTGGCATAGCCGGAGACCTTAACGGCATGACATTGATCAGTAAAAAAATCACCCTTGATGGCAACACAACGGTTACTGGTGACTTCTACGCAAAAGGTGGTAACTTCAAAAACCTTAATGCTTCAAACATGACTGTTGGAACCCTGAACGGGACTAACGTCAACATCACTAACATCAATGCTAACAATATTGTATCTGGTGCTATTTCTGGTGCTAACTTGAACATAAATCTGAATACCGGTTCAGTCGTGTTCCAAAAAGGTAGAATTAACAGCTCAGATTACACCACAGATATTAATATCGATCAAGGATATATCTCGACAGCGAATAGTGATACTAGGGCAATTTTAAAAAATGGTCAGTTACAACTAACCTCTCCTAATTATTATGATTTGCAAACAAATCCCTATTTATCAATTTATAATGACCCGAGAGCATTTGATAGTACAGGCAAATTTAACAGTGCTATTATTTCGGCAAGAGATAGAGTTATTATTGGGAACAAAGATGGACTTAGCGACATGTTTTGGTTCGGAGATACATTTTATTTTGGACAAAGCAATTTTTATGGTCTATCTTCTGGGACAACGATTGGAAAAGCAATACCAACTACTGTTGGTGGTGGTAAAACTGGAGTTGTTTTGGTTGGCGGAAGTACCTATACCAACGTGATAGGTGGTAAGGATTCACCATCAATAACCGTTGGTTGGTCACCGGATAATATTTATTCTGGTAACAGAGTAATGATTGAGGGAGATTACGTACACATCCCATCAATATATAATAGGACCTGGTCTACGTCTGCCAATGTTTACGTTGCACCAGATGGTAGCTTATATCGCACTTCATCTGCCAAGAAATATAAGCAAGATATTAAACATGATGTTCCGTTAAGCGACAGTGAAAAATTAATTAAAATACCATTGTCTACGTGGATAGATAAGCGCCAATATCGTGAAAAAAATGACGAAACACGCTACTTCGGTATGATTGCCGAAGATTTACGTGACGCAGGGCTAGAATACCTAGTTCAGTATGGTGATGACAACGAAGTTGAGGGAATTAACTATGACCGTGTCGCTTTATTGTTGATACCGTTAGTCAAAGAATTAAAAGAACGCATTGAAAAATTAGAAAGCAAAGGTAAATAATTATGAAACCAGATTTAAATTCAGTAGTTCAAACGCTATTACAAGAGAATGCTAACTTGACTTTGCAAAATGCACAGTACAAGTCACTTGTTGAGCAATATGAAAACCAAGCAAAAGAAGAAGAGGAGAAATAATCATGAATATGACAGTTGGAGATTTACAATTTAGTTTCGTTGACGGTAAGTTGACATTGAAGTATGCGTCAGTTTCATTTAACGCAGGAACGTTTCCAAATAGCTTGAATGGTAATTTGCAGGTCACACCAGATGACGGCGTTAGTTTGACATCATCAGAAGATGACATCAAAGCAGCAGCCAAGAAGAAAATTCAAGCGCTTATCGCAGATACTCCGGCTAAAACAACGGAGGTATAATATGGAATTTCCACATGACGTTTTAGGGTGGATAACGGTGGGTAGTACAGTAGTTACTGTTTTGACGGCGGTTGTAAAGGTGTGGATAGTTAATCCGTTGAGCGCACAAATCAGTGAATTAAACGGAAACTTTGGAACATTAAACACAGCGCTGTCGAAAAGTCAGACTGAAATTGATGAGATTAGTAAACATCTAAGCCAACATGATGTTACTTTGGCTACTCACGGTGAACAGATTCACACGTTGTTTAATAAAAACGATAAGTAGAACACGAAGCTAAGCGTAATGCCTAGACACAAGGAGGTATGATAATTGAATAAATTAAAACGATGGGTGACTGCTTCAATTGGAACAGTTGCCTTTTTAGTTGCCACAATTTCAGGCGTATCAGCGAACACACTGGGTATTGATGTTGCTAGTTATCAAGGCACAACGACAAGCTATTTCAGCCAGTTTAAGAGCTATGGCGATAAGTTTACTATGGTTAAGCTTGGCGGAAGAGGAGGCGGTGAGGGCAGTCATTATGTGAACCCCAAATCCTACGCACAAGTTCATAACGCCGATGCCGCTGGTATGCAAACTGGTGGTTATTTCTGGGGTGAGTTTGGTGATTCAGTTAGTGAAGCGAGTTATCACGCACAATTAGCTGTACAAGACGCACAAAACGCTGGATTAGCTAAAGGTAGTTACATTGCATTGGATTATGAAGCAGGGGCTGGCGCTAACAAGGCCAATAACACCACGGCTATTTTGACGTTCATGGACGAAGTTTATGCAGCTGGATTTAAGCCAATGCTTTATTCTGGTGCTTACTACATGAAACAGAATATCGACCTTGACCGTATCAACGCACGTTATCCTAATGCGTTGTGGGTGGCATCATATCCAACGACTTCACACCAAGCTACACCGCCGATGCAATACTTCCCAAAGTTATCTAACGTCAAGATTTGGCAATATGCTGATAACCACTACGGTGTGGACGGGAACGTCATGGTTGTTGGTTCGCTGGATAACAACACGCCAGCGGAAGAGGTAGCTAAACCAACTAACCGACCAACAGACGAACAGCCAAAAGCTACAGCCGATAAAACGCAATATGCGACATTTAGCGGCGTTTATGTAGCGGACGTTTGGAAGAAGTGGCAGGGAAAGTATTATGGTGTCAACAAAGACATGGGCATTCCTGTCATCGACTACAATAACTACATGCCTGTCAGCGCTATTACTTTGACCGACAAGTACGGCCACAAGCTGCGTAATCAATACATTCAAGGGAACAACGGACGTATGGAATACTTTACGCTTGATGGGAAGTACAAGGTACTAAGCCAAACAGCCACAGCAGTTGAAGTGCAAATGAATGGTGAACCCGTTTGGATGATGAAGTCGTTTGCAACAATCAAATAAGGAGATAAAATGACATTTAACGTAGATTCTAACATCGCAATTTTACTCATCACGTGGTTAGTGGTTCAGGTGTTAAAACCAACAAAGGTTAACAATCACTTGTTACCATTAATCGCAGTAGTTGTTGGCGCCTTGATCGCAACCGGTTTATCATTCTACACTCACGACAACAATCTTGTACAGGATGTTGTACTTGGCGTGTGGGCTGGTTTCGCATCAACCGGATTAAACGAAACAGCAACGAAGTCAATTACTTCAATTATTGATGGATTCGCTAACGGATTTGGTAAAGCGGAAGATAAGAAAACTGAATAACACAAAACCGCCCGACTGGATTATTTCTGGTTGGGTCTTTTTTGTGTAGCCATTGTAGCCATTTTGTAGCCATAAACTATAAAAATAGTGAATTTTAATGAATTTAATTATACTCTTGTGAATACTCAAACCACTTGCGTACCAAGGCTTTAACCAACAAAAAACCGCTCTACCAACAATTGTGGTAAAGCGGTGAAAATGCGCTGGGGGGGAGTGTTAATA
>OJJW01000072.1_pt1 | contig 36067 bp, 31 predicted proteins | sample 1596331 | NCBI WGS metagenome assembly OJJW01 (sample SAMEA4350156, study PRJEB24818) | metagenome | biome: human; feature: gut; material: faeces | place: Denmark | collected 2013-09 | reverse complement strand
CTCAGTCCCAATGTGGCCGTTCAACCTCTCAGTCCGGCTACCGATCGTCGCCTTGGTGGGCCGTTACCTCACCAACTAGCTAATCGGACGCGAGGCCATCTCAAAGCGGATTGCTCCTTTTCCCTCTGCTCGATGCCGAGCCGTGGGCTTATGCGGTATTAGCAGTCGTTTCCAACTGTTGTCCCCCTCTTTGAGGCAGGTTCCTCACGCGTTACTCACCCGTTCGCCACTCGCTCGAGAAAGCAAGCTCTCTCTCGCTCGTTCGACTTGCATGTGTTAGGCGCGCCGCCAGCGTTCGTCCTGAGCCAGGATCAAACTCTTTATAAATGATATTTATCACTTAAAAGTGTTAAATCTTGTTTCGCTCAGCACGCAATCGCTTGCGTCCTGTGTGAATTACTTTTGTTTGGAATTGTTTACCGTGTTTTTCCAACACGAAAATAGGTTCCGTTACAAGTTCTTTCGATATTGTTCAATTTTCAAGGTCCTGTGCGCCGCAGCCTTAGCGGCTGACAGCTTAGTTATTTTATCACTTTCGTGATAAGTTGTCAAGCACTTTTTTGAAAGATTTTTGAGTTTCATTTTCGATTCTGTCGAATCTTTCTATTTGACGTTCATTTTGAAGTGTTTCATTCTGTCGGACGTCCGCCTGACAGTAATATATTTTAGCACAGCATCCTTCAAAAAGCAAGCGTTTTTTACAAATTTTACGCCAAAATCATTCTTTTGACTTTTTGCCCAGTTTTTTACATTTTTTATAGACACTTCCTCCCTTATTCCTCCAAAAGCCGGGTGCGCAGCCGGATCAGGATCTTGCGTTCCCGCCGGGAGATCTGCACCTGAGTCGTGTGCAGTGCTTTTGCAGTCTCGCTCTGGGTGCGGTTGCCATAAAAGCGCAGGCGTATCAGCTGCTTATCCTGCTCCGGCAGCGCTTCGATCACCTCCGCCAGACTGATCCTATCCGCCAGCTCCTCCTCCGGTGATTCCACCGGGATATCCAGCTGCCGGTCCCCGTCCTCGCCATTTTCCGGGGTCAGGCTCATGGCAGGCTGCGCAGCCTGTATGGCAAGGGCTACATTCTCTATCGGTTCATCCAGCTGTTCTGCCAGCTGCTGTAAGGTAGGCTCTGAGCCGCACAGCTTCATGGTATGCTCCCGTGCTGCCTGCGCCCGCATTCCCAGCTCCTTCAGGGAGCGGCTCACCTTGACCGTACCTCCATCCCGAAACAGCTTTTTGATCTCGCCAAGGATCACCGGCACAGCATAGGTGGAAAAACACACGCCCCGGCTCTCGTCAAAATTATCGTAGGCCTTGATCAGCCCCACGCACCCTGCGCTGTATAGATCGTCATACTCCATGCCGCGCCCACGGAATCTGCCCGCACAGGCGTGCACCAGCCCCAGATTCTGTGTGATGAATGCTTCCCGCCGGGTCTTATCCGTTACCATATACCGGACCGCCTTTCTTTTTTATGTAGGCTCCCGCCGGGACAGACGCTTGACCAGCAGCACCTTTGTTCCCTTGCCGGGCTTTGAGGTGACCTTGACCCTGTCCATAAAGCTTTGCATCACTGCAAAGCCCAGACCGGAGCGTTCCTCCGGGTTGCCGGTGGTAAACAATGGCTGCATGGCCTGTTCCACATTGGGGATGCCGATGCCCTTATCTGTAATGGTGATGTGCACCTCCCGGTCTGGATAGACCGCTATGGTCATGCACACCGGCCCGATCCGCTCCGGGTAGGCGTGGACGATGCAGTTGGTCACCGCCTCGGACACTGCCGTTTTCAGGTCGGCAAGCTGTGGCACGGTGGGGTCGTACCGTGCCAGAAAGGCCGCCGTGACGCCGCGGGCGTATGCCTCATTGCTGCTGAGGGAATCGAACTGGATGCGGGTACTGTTCTCTGCTTTCATTGCGCATTCTCCTTTTCTATGTTCTCCGTACAAGGGATGCCTGCCAGCCGCAGGACTTTTTGCAGCTGCGCGGGGGCGTGCTGCAGCCGCAGGCTCGTGCCCAGAACGCGGGCGCAGCGCTGCCGCCCAAGAATAAGCCCGATGCCGGAGGAATCCATGAACCCCACCCCGCCAAGGTCTACGATCAAGGTACGCGGGCTGCGGCTGACCAGTGCATCGTCCAGCTGCATCCGCAGGCTCTGGGCGGCATCGTGGTCGATCTCGCCCGCCAGATAGGCGTACAGGGTCTCCCCTGCCGCGCTGAAGGTCACCGTTGCCATTGCTTGTCCATCTCCTTCTTTGCAAAATAAAAGATCCCGTACACATAGCTTCAGTGTACGGGATCTTCGGGTTATTTTTTAGAAAAAGCTGTCGGCGGTTTATGCCTTTGCCAGCAGCTCGGCGGCTTCCAGCGCTGCCGCCTCGCTGCCGCAGACCAGCAACCCGCGGCGGGTGTTGGCGTGCGCCAGCTGCACTGCTTCGTCCAGACTGGTGCAGAGCTGAGCGTCAAAGTGATATTTTGCCTTCTCGGTCAGACGCCGGGTCAGCTGCTCCTCCACACCGGCGGGCGTAACGAGATACACCTTATCAAAGGGACTCTCGCTCATACCTGGCATGGTGGATTTATCCTTTTTCTGTTCCTCGGGGCTCAGGCCGGTTTCCAGCGCGGAGAAGAAGGCTTCGGCGCCCTCCTCCTCGGTCAGGCCGATGATGGCGCTCATGTGGCGCACCTTAGCCATGTTCAGCACGCGCAGCAGCGCAGCCGCCTGCTGCGGGGTGCGGCAGGCATCCAGAATGACCAGCGGGCGCTGAGAAAGCACCCGGATGCTGCAGCGGTTGTCCACGGCAGCAATGCCATCCAGAATCGCTTCATCGGAGATGTCTGCCCCCTTGCGGCAGAGCGCCAGTGCCAGCTCCACCGCCATGGCGGCGTTGCCTGCGGCGTGACGCCCCAGAAAGGCCAGCGGCACCGTATAGCCGCCGTAGTCCACCCGGCTGGCGAACTGTTCTGCTTCCAAAAAGGTGATATCCTCCGGGTCGGGCACTACCAGCTCACAGCCGCACTTGCCCGCAGCAACAATCAGCTCACTGAGCACCGCCTTGGGCTGTTCCGGCGCGGTGACGCAGATGCTGTCCTTGCGCATCACGCCGCCTGCCAGCGCAGCCAGACGCTCCACCGAGCGGCTCACGCCGTCCGGCCCCACCGCTGTGACAGCACACACCGGCATTTGGGGCAGTGCCGCAGCCAGACCCGCGTCCGGCAACTCCACCACCGCCAGCGTGCAGCCGGCTTCGCCAAAGCAGTACGCAGCGGCGGCAAGCTCCGCCGCCTGCATGGGCAGTTCCTCATGGGCGGCAAGAGCATCGGCGGCGCGGCACAGCAGTGTCTCGTCCACCGGCTTGCCTGCCACCCGGATACGAGCCGCAAGGGGCTCGCACCCAGCATGATAGACACCGGCACGAATGCCCTGCGCCTGCAGGATGGCCGTCAGCAGGCGCGCCACCGCCGTTTTACCGGCAGTGCCTGCCACGCCCACAAACTGCACCTGCTGCACCGAGACGGGCAGCAGCGCACCCAGCTGCGCCGGGTCGGCAAAGCCGTCCGGCAGAGCTGCAAAATACTGATTCGCCTTTTGGATGGTCATTCGTGTCTCCTTTTCATGTGATAATACAGCCCCTCGCAGGCCAGCAGCAGCACGATGGCGACAAGGATGCCTGCCAGAACACCGGCAGAATCCAGCCACACATCGGTGACCTGACTGCTGCGCCCCTCCGAGAAGAGCTGAATGGTCTCATCGGTCAGCGCTGTCAGCACACCGCCCAGCATGGGCACGGTGATATGCCGCAGCGGGTGGCGGCTGTACACCCGCATACAGAGCATGAGCAGAAAGCCCTCCAGCATATACTCGCAAAAGTGTGCCAGCTTGCGCACGATGTGCATGGTCAGGCGGTCAGCCAGTCCCGGATGACCCAAGCGGCGCAGGATAATGCGCATCCATGCCAGCACCCGGCCGCTGGAGCCGGTGGAGACTGTTGCCACCGCCATAGAGTTGGAAAAGATGAACCAGATGCAGGCAATCAGTGCAGCGGTAAAGATCACCCGCCCCGCAATGACCCACAACGAGGTGCGCTCCGTATCGTTATAGCGTTCCACAGTCTCAACCCAGCGCCTTGATGCTCTGCTCAATGTTGGCCAGCTTGTCCTGACTCTTGGCGAACTTTGCGCGGATTTCCTCCACCAGAGCCGCCGGGGCACGCTCCACGAACTTGGGGTTGTTCAGCTGGTTGCCAAACATAGCCATTTCCTTTTCAGCCTTGGCCTTTTCCTTGTTCAGGCGTGCCAGCTCCTTCTCGCGGTCGATCAGCTCCATCATGGGGATAAAGCCGCGGGCGGCGTGGGTGGACACCTGCACCATGCCGTCGGTGCTGCCCTCGTACTTTTCGGTAAAGGTCACATCGGTGGCAAAGGCGAACTTAGCCAGATAGACCTGTGCGTTCTGGAAGGGGGCTGCATCGGCAGTCTCGATGATCATGCTGGTCTTTTTGGCGGGGTGCACGTTCATCTCGGTGCGCATGGTACGCACAGCCTTGATATAATCCATCACCTTTTCAAAGGCTTCCTCCTCGGCGGCCCAGTTGTGAGCGGTGTCAAAGGTGGGCCAAGCCTGCGTCATGATGGTCTCGGCAGAGCCGGGCAGCGCCTGATACAGTTCCTCAGTGATGAAGGGCATGAAGGGATGCAGCAGCTTGAGCGCCTTATCCAGCACATACACCAGCACGCGGCGGGCTGTATCGGCCTGCTGTGCATCGCCGGAGTTCAGGCGGGGCTTTGCGATTTCGATGAACCAGTCGCAGTAGACATCCCAGATAAAGCTGTTGATTTTGGCAGCAGCCAGCCCCATCTCGTAGTGCTCCAGATTGTCGGTCATAGCACCGGCCACCTGATTCAGCTTGGTCAGCACCCACTTGTCGCTCATGTCCAGCAGCTCCTCGCTGGGCAGACCCGGCTCAAAGTCCTCGGGCAGGTTCATCAGCACAAAGCGGGTGGCGTTCCACAGCTTATTGGCAAAGTTGCGGGCAGCCTCCACCTTTTTTTCGATATAGCGCATATCGTTGCCCGGGGTGGAGCCATCCACCAGCATAAAGCGCAGAGCGTCTGCGCCGTACTGGGCAATGACTTCCAGCGGGTCGATGCCGTTGCCAAGGCTCTTGGACATCTTGCGGCCCTGACTGTCGCGGACGATGCCGTGGATGCAGACGGTGTCAAAGGGCGCCTTGCCGGTGTAGGCCAGACCGGAGAAGATCATGCGGCTGACCCAGAAGCCGATGATGTCGTAGCCGGTGACCAGCGTATTGGTGGGGTAGAAATACTTGAGGTCGGCGCTGTCCTCGTTGGGCCAGCCCAGCGTGCTGAAGGGCCACAGGGCAGAAGAGAACCAGGTATCCAGCGTGTCGGGGTCCTGGGTCAGCTTTGCGCCGCCGCACTTGGGGCAGCTGCAGGGAGCAGACTTTGCCACCACGGTCTCACCGCAGTCATCGCAGTACCAAGCCGGGATCTGATGACCCCACCACAGCTGGCGGCTGATGCACCAGTCACGGGTGTTCTTCATCCAGTTCATATAGTTCTTGGTAAAGCGCTCGGGCACAAACTTGATCTCGCCCTTCTCCACGCTCTCGATGGCGGGCTTTGCCAGCGGCTCCATCTTGACGAACCACTGCTTGGAGACCATGGGCTCGATGGTGGAGTGGCAGCGGTAGCAGGTGCCTACCTCATGCTTGAGGGGCTCGATCTCCTTCAGGAAACCGCCCTCCTTCAGGTCAGCCAGAATGGCCTTGCGGGCTTCCAGCGTGGTCATACCTGCGTACTTGCCGCAATCCAGCACCTGAGGCTCGTTGACGGTGTTTTTGCCGGCAGCAAACAGGGCATCGGCGGCGGCCTTGTCGGCAGCGCCGGTCATGTGGCCGTCGTAGGTGAACACGCGCACAATGGGCAGGTCGTGGCGCAGACCCACCTCAAAGTCGTTGGGGTCGTGGGCAGGGGTGATCTTCACGACACCGGTGCCCTTGGTCATATCGGCGTGCTCATCACAGACGATGGGGATCTCCTTGTTCAGCAGGGGCAGCACCACATGGCAGCCGTGCAGATGGGCGTAGCGGGGATCCTCGCCGTTGATAGCCACAGCAGTATCGCCCAGCATGGTCTCGGGGCGGGTGGTAGCCAGCTCCAGCATCTCGCCGGTCTCCTTGACCGGGTACAGCAGATGCCAGAAGCTGCCGTCCTTCTCCTCGTACTCCACCTCGGCGTCGGAGATGGAGGTGTTGCAGTGGGGACACCAGTTGACCATGCGGTTGCCGCGGTAGATCAGCCCCTTGTCGTACAAATGCACGAACACTTCCTTGACAGCCTCAGAGCAGCCCTCGTCCATGGTAAAGCGCTCGCGCTCCCAGTCGCAGCTGCTGCCCAGCTTCTTCAGCTGGCTGACGATGCGGTTGCCGTACTTGGTCTTCCATGCCCAGGCGCGCTCCAGAAAACCGTCGCGGCCGACCATCTCCTTGGTCAGGCCCTCGGCGCGCATGGCCTCCACCACCTTGGCTTCGGTAGCAATGGAAGCGTGGTCGGTGCCGGGCACCCACAGGGCGGCATAGCCCTGCATCCGCTTGGTGCGGATGAGGATATCCTGCATGGTGTTATCCACCGCATGACCCATGTGCAGCTGACCGGTAACGTTCGGCGGCGGCATCACGATGGTGTAAGGTTTCTTGTCCGGATCGGCCTTCGTGTGGAAGTAGCCGCCATCCAGCCAGAACTGGTAGATACGATCTTCCACCTGACTGGGATCGTACTGCTTTGCAAGTTCTTTCATAGTGTCCTCCCAAAAATTTGATGAAGTGGGACGCAAAAAGCCGCCCCACGGAGCGTTCCATGGGACGGCTGTAATACATAACCGCGGTACCACCCAAATTGCGCGGAAAGCTCCGCGCCCCTTGATGCCCCTGTAACGTAGGGCAGACCCGAAAGCGGCTTACCGGCAAGGCTCACCGCTTCTGCTCCAAAGTGACAGTGCCCCGCCGGTATCCCGCCGGGTTTTCAGCTGCCCCCGGCTCTCTGTGCGGTCCCAGACGATGCACACTCTTTTTCAACGCATTTATAAAAAGAATATAGCGTTTTTTGTGGGATTTGTCAATCAGTTTTTTCGTTCAGGTGTACTCTTTATTCCTTTTCAGAAGCTCCAACCCACGCTGCTTCAGTGCTGCATACTCCGCGCTGCCACGGTAGAACAGCATGATCACTCCCGCGAACACAGCTGTGTAAAGCAGCCCGTCCAGAATAAAAATGCCGAAATTGCTCACCGGGAAGCGCTGCACCCAAAGCACACCCGCCGCCGAGAGCGCTGCCGTGAGGAGCATCCGCTTCAGATACTCTGCAAAATAATCCCGGAGCTTCTTCTGCCATGCATCCTGAACGCCGTATTTCAAAAAGATATAGGGTTCCACCCAGACGCAGGTGCACAGACTGCTGATGATCGTTCCCCCAACGATACCGGCCACACCGTACCGCTGCACCAGTGCAATCGAGGCCACCAGATTGATGATGGACTCCGCCACAGCCTTATAGCGGTCGTTCCAGAACAGCCCCATGACCTCCCGGAACAGCAGGTTCGTCTGCCGCATCCGCGAGATATAGAACTCTGTCACAATAATCACCACGGTGGTCATCGGAAAACAGTATTCCCCGCCAAACAGCAGGGCGATAAGCGGGTTGAACAGCATCATCAGCCCGCCGGTCAGGTAGGCGGACTGCACAAAAAAGAGAAAGTCCATCTCCTTATATACCCGATACAGCCGGTCAGAGTTTTCCAGCGCCGCAAAATTGCCCACACTGCCGGAAAAAGCCGTGGCAAACTTGTTCAGCAGGTTGTTCAGCGCGTTGAGCACCAGCCGGTAATTGGAGTAAAGCCCCACCGTCGCCAGACCGATGAAGGAGGACATCAGCAGGCTGTCCGTGTTGCGCACGATGACGGTAGCCAGCTTGTGCATACTCATTGCGCCGATGTTTTTCAGGATGCCGTTCCGTTCCTCCTTTTCCGGCAGCTCCCGGCATTCCTTCAGGTAGGGAAATTCCTTATCCGCCATGCGGGAAACTATAATGTTGGGCAAAAACTGCACCACCTGCTGAACCGCCAGATACAGGATAAAGTTGCCCGTCAGCAGCAGCATCGCGATCTGTAAGACCGTCTTTATGCACTCGCACACCACATTCCATCCGGCCCGGATATACCCCTTCTGGTAGGCCTGATAGATAGAGCTTTTATAGTTCAGCAGATAGGAGCTTGCTGAACCGAGCACATACATCATGTAGATCAGGGTAATATGCTCGATGCCCTCGCCGCCCTTGATGAGGTGCGGCAGAAACGGCAGCAGCGCCAGCCCGAACAACAGCACCGAGGCTGCCACTGCCCGGTACATCCACTTATACAGGTTCATCAGCCGTGCCAGTTTCTGCTCGTCATCCCGGGCGGCCGGCTCGTACATACTGAACACCATGGCCGTACCGATGCCCAGCTCCGCAAAATTAAGGATGCTGAGCACATCGGTAAACAGGCCGTTGACACCCAGATAGGCTGCTGAAAGGCAGCGGATGAACACCATCCGGCTGATGAAGGACAGCAGCATCGTCAAAAACTGCCCGCCGATGTTGACCAGCATATTGATAAGCGTATAGCGTGTTCTCATGCGTTTTTATCTTTCTCCTCAGCCCTTGAGTTCCCGCAGTCGGCTGTATGTCTGCGGGAAGTGCCACAGCAGCCAGCTTTGCAGCCAAAGCCCGCCCGGGACGGTGCAGTACCGCCGGGTGCGGTCGACCACATCAAACTGCATCCGCAGCATTTCCCGGCTGCGGGATGCCTTGCGCAGTGCCGGTGGCAGCTGCCGGTACACCCGGCTCACGCTGCCCATCGTAAATTTTGCTGCATTTGCCAGTGCATCGTATGCACCATTTTCCACAAGACAGTCCCAATACCGCTGTGCGGCCTCGGCAGCATCAAAATGGCGCAGCGTTTTATTGCCGTTCATAATGCTGCCGCCGCGCTGCACATAATAATACAGCGCCTTTGGCACCACCACGGCCTTTTGGATCTGCAAACAGACCTCCGGGATCAAAAACAAATCCTCGTTCAGCTTTCCCTCCGGGTAACGCAGCTGTGCAAAGATAGCGCGGCGGTACAGTTTGTTCCACGCAGGCTGCGCCATCGTATTCGTGGCTCTTTTCAGCAGTTCCCGCCCGGTAAAGATCCGCTGTGCAAGCCCGGTGTACGGCGGCAGACAGGGCGCGCCCGTCTCGTCCACCTCGGCGTAATCGCACAGGGCAAGATCCGCCCCGGTGCTTTGCACAGCTTGATACAGTGCTTCGTACATTTCCGGCGCAATGTAGTCATCTGAGTCCACAAAGCCGATCCATTCGCCCCTTGCCACATCCAGCCCGGCGTTGCGGGCGGCAGAAAGCCCCCCGTTTTTCTGGTGGATCACCCGGATGCGGGCATCTTTTGCGGCGACGGCATCGCACAGCGCAGGGCAACCGTCCGGCGAGCCATCCTCCACAAGAATCAGCTCAAAGTCCGTAAAGGTCTGCGCCAGAATGGAATCAATACATTTTGGCAGATAGCGTTCCACATCGTACACCGGCACGATGATGCTGAGCAATGGTTTTTCGCAGGGCACAGTGTGTTCCTCCCTATTATTTTCAATCCGTCACCTCGGTGCACAGGCGGGCAATGAGCCGCTCCATCAGCGCTACCCGGTTAAAAGGGGTCATCAGGTAAAAGCCGTCCGCATAGGGCGCAGCTGCCTTGGCAGCCTGCACCGAGACTTCCAAGCCCAGCTCCTCGCCTGCGGTACGGTCCAGCCCTTCAAACTTCTGGATGATGGCTTCGTCCACATGGATGCCGTTGACTTCGTTTTCCATAAAGATAGCGTTGCGCTGGCTGACCACCGGCAGGATGCCTGCCAGAATCTTTGCCCGCTCGCCCAGCGTCTCGCGGGTCTTTTTCAGGTTTTCCACCGCCTGTGCCGACAGCAGCGGCTGGGTGAGGAAACCGCTCATGCCGTTTTCCAGCTTTTCTGCGGCGCGGCGCAGCTCCACCTCAAAGTTGCGGGCGTTCAGGTTCAGCGCACCGAACACCGTGATGGGGCTGGGCATCTCCCGCCCTTCCCCGGCCAGCGACACGATATACTGTGCCAGCTTGCGGGAGTTGAACTGGTACACATTTTTCACCTCGTCCCGCTCGGCAGTGGGGATGGGGTCGCCGGTAATGGCCAGTACCTCCCGCACGCCCTCGGCGTACAGTCCCAGCAGCAGCGCCTTGGTGGCGTTCAGGTTGCGGTCTCGGCAGGTCATGTGGGGCAGCACGTTCATGCCCAGCTCCCGGTGCACCCGGCAGGCCACCAGCGAGGAATCCATCCGCGCCCGGGCAATGGGACAATCTGCAATGGTCAGCAGGTCGGCACCGGCGGCCTGCAGACGGCGGGCACCCTCGAGATACGCGGTCAGGTCAGCGTCCTTGGGGGAATCCAGCTCCACCGCGATGACCCGCTGTCCGGTGCGCAGCTTGCGCAAGAAGGCATCGTCCGTTTCCACTACAGGCTTTGCTACTGCAGCGGGCTTTGCCGCCGGGGCGGCGGGCAGCGCTTCCGGCAGAGCATCCAGCGCGGTGCGCAGGGCAGCAATGTGCTGCGGGGTCGTGCCGCAGCAGCCGCCCAGAATGCGAACGCCCTCGGCGGCAAGGCGGCTCAGTTCCCGGGCAAAATACTCCGGCTTGCCCTGATAGCGCACCTGTGCCCGCGCCACCACCGGGTAGCCCGCATTGGGCATGACCGAAAGGGGCAGTCCCGCATCTCCCAGCTGCTGTACCAGTGCACGCATCGCGCCCGGGGCAGACACGCAGTTCAGACCTACGGCATCCACCATGCCGCTCTGTGCCATGCGGCGCACCAGTTCGGCGCAGTAACGGCCCTCGCGGGTGTAGCCGTCCGGCAGCACCGCAAAGGATACCAGCACAAAGGCCTCCGGCACGGTCTGCTTCAGCGCACGAATCGCTTCCAGCACACCGTCCTCGGCGCTCAGAGTCTCGAACAGGAAATTTCTCGCGCCCAGCAGTGCAAAGCGCTTTGCTACGGAAAGATATACCTGCTCCGCCGGGAGGTTCTCGGTGTCCGGCGCGGGGCCAAGGTCGGCAAACACCGCCGCGCCGGTCTCCCCTGCAGCCTTTGCTGCCAGCTGCCAGCCCGCATCCGCCAGCTGCTCCCAGCCCGGCTGCTGCGCCGCCGCCAGACGCGGCAGGCTGAAGGTATTGGTCTTGATGGCGTCCGCTCCGGCGGCAAGATACGCCCGGTGCACCGCCAGAATGCCATCCGGGTCGGTCAGGTTTGCCTGTTCGCACTCCTGCCCCGGCTTTGCTTTATAATAGGTACCCATGCCGCCATCGAACAGCAGCGGACGCTGGGCTAACAGTTTGCGCACATCTAACATCGGTACTTTCCCTTTCCTATAAAAGATTTCATCTTTCAGTTTATCGTAGTTCACTCATCCGGTCAAGCGGTTTTCCTAATTTATCTTGCGGCGCGGCTGTTTTTGTGCTATCTTAAGGTGTATCTGAAAACAAAGAAAATGACGAATATTTCGCAAACACAAGCGGGATTTAAGGCAAATAGCCGCAGGAATCCTTTGTGGATTTCAAGGCTCTTTAACGCAAAATCTAGTAGAAATAGACTAAATTTTCGACTTTTCAGATACACCCAAGGAATAACTTTTGAGAAAAGGGAGAGGATGGATCATGCGCCACACCGGCACACTTGAGCTGGAAACTGACCGTCTGCTGCTGCGCCGCCTGCTGTCGCAGGATGCCCCGCAGATGTACGAAAACTGGGCAAACGACCCGGCTGTGACCCGGTTTTTGCGCTGGGAACCGCACAAAAGCCCTGCCGAGACCCGGGAACTGCTTTCGGCGTGGGCAGAGCTGTATCCGAACCCGGATTATTACCAGTGGGCCATAGTGGAAAAGGCCACCGGACAGGTGTTCGGCTCCCTCTCCGTATACAACGCCCTGCTGGGTGAGCCGCAGCAAAAGACCAAATGGCAGGGACTGGAGCTTTCCGGCGGCATCTGGGAGCCGGGCTACTGCATCGGGCAGAAGTGGTGGGGCAAAGGCTTTACCACCGAAGCACTGCAAGCTGTGGTGGATTTCTGGTTCAGACAGGTGGGCGGCGCCTTCCTCACCTGCTGCCACGCGGTGCAGAACCCCGCCAGCGGCCGGGTGATGGAAAAGGCTGGTTTTGTGTACCACCACAACGATGTTTACCACAAATTTGACGGCACACCGGTGGAATGCCGGTGCTACCTTCTGACAAAAGAACGCTACGATAACAGAAAGGACTTACTTTGAGCGAGCTTTATGATATTTTGACCGAGACCCCTCCCACAAAGGTAGTGCTGCTGGCACTGGATCAGGGGCTGTGGGACTGTGAGCGCAGTCTGGCAGAGCTTTCTGCCCTGTGCGAGGCCAACCACATGGAAGCCGTGGCACAGATCACCCAGAAACGCCAGACCCCGGAGACCGGCATCGTGCTGGGCAGCGGCAAGCTGGAGGAAGCTTCCCTTGCCGCCCAGACGCTAGGCGCGGAATGCGCTGTGTTTGACGGCGAGCTGACCGGCAGCCAGATCCGCAACATCTCCAATGCGCTGGGCGGCTTGGAGGTCATCGACCGCACCATGCTGATTTTGGAAATTTTCCGCAGCCGCGCCGTGACCAACGAGGGCAAGCTGCAGACCGAGCTGGCGCTGCTGCGCTACCGTCTGCCCCGCCTGCAGGGCATGGGCGAAGCGCTGAGCCGTCAGGGCGGCGGCGGTGGCGGCGGCGGCGGTGCCCGCCGCGGTGCCGGTGAGACCAAGCTGGAGCTGGATCGCCGTCATGTGCACGCCCGTATTGACGCGCTGGCTGAAAAGCTGGCTGAGATGGAAAAGCGCCGGGGCGAGAGCCGCAAGGCCCGCGCCAAGACCGGAATGCCGGTGGTAAGCCTTGTGGGCTACACCAACGTGGGAAAATCCAGCCTGATGAACGCCCTGTGCGGCCCCAGCGTAGCCGAAGCCGATATGTTGTTTGCCACACTGGACCCCACCAGCCGCAAACTGGTGCTGCCCAGCGGCATGGCGGTGCTGCTGGTGGACACGGTCGGCTTTGTGTCCCGCCTGCCCCACAATCTGGTGGAAGCGTTCAAGTCTACGCTGGAAGAGGCCGCATGGTCGGATGTGATCGTCCGGGTGGCAGACGCCGGGGACGAGCAGCGTGAGGAGCAGCTGTCTGTGACCGATGAGGTGCTGGACGGGCTGGACTGTGCCGACATTCCCCGCCTGACCGTATACAACAAGTGCGACAAGCCCAACACCCTGAGCTTTGACCCCGATATCCTGCTGACCAGCGCCAAGACCGGCTACGGGCTGGACAAGCTGCTGCAAAAGCTGGACGAGGTGCTCAGCGACCGGGTGCACACCATCCGGGTGCTGCTGCCCTACGACAAGCTGGGACTTGCCGCCCCCATGCGGGAGCGCGGCAGCGTGCAGGCAGAGGAATACCGGGAGGATGGGCTGTATCTGGAAGGCATCGTCAAGACCGAGGATCTGCACTGCTTTGAGGGTTATCTGGTCTGAGCGGCAGGCAGTTGCTGATCATCTCACATTATAGCAATTCAACTTTTTAATGCAACAGCAACAGCGTTGAATTGCATATCGCAAATATGCTGTTTGAATGTTGCACTAATTTCTTGTCTTGCAATAAAACAGGCGGCTGCGCAAAGTGCTGTGCAGCCGCCTGTTTTTTCATTTAACCAACATTGATATGCCCCACCGGCATGATCTTGCGCTTGTTGTCGTCCGGTTTGGCGGTCAGGCTCATGGCAAAGGCCACCGGGCCCACACGACCCATGAACATGACCAGCATATACAGGATCTTTGCCCCGTTATTCAGCTGGCTGGTCACGCCCACGGAAAGACCCACCGTGCCAAAGGCCGAGCAGGACTCGAAGATGGCATCCACCACCGACACCGCGTCCGAGGTGTTGTAGTACACCACGATGGCCGAGCCGATGGCTGCTGCCGCGCCCAGCACGATAATGGTCAGCGCACGGTAGACCGTCTTAGACTCGATATGATGGTCGGCGATCACGCAGTCGTCGCGCCCCTGCGCCACGCTGCGGATGGTCAGGATGATGACCGCGAAGGTGGTTACCTTCACACCGCCGCCGGTAGAGCCGGGCGCTGCGCCGATGAATTGCAGCACGCTCATCAGCAGCTTGCTCAAGGTACCGCAGGAAGCCAAGTCCACGGTGTTCATGCCGGCGGTACGGGTGGATACCGACTGGAACAGCGAAGCCATCACCTTGCCGGGCACCGACAGCCCGCCCAGCGTGGCGGGGTTGTTCCACTCCATCAGTCCCAGCCCCAGCGCACCGCCCAGCCATAAGATCACCGAGAAGGACAGCACCACCTTGGCGTGCAGGGACAGGCGGCGTTTTTGGTACCACTGGCACAGTTCCACCCAGACCATAAAGCCCAGACCGCCGGAGATGATCATGAATATGATCACCGCCTGCACATAGTAGTTGTTGACATAGGGCACCAGCGAGGAGTACGCCCCGAACCGTCCGAACAGGTCAAAGCCCGCATTGCAGAAGGCCGAAATGGCGGTGAACACGCTGATCCAGACACCTTCCGGCCCGAACTGCGGCACAAAGGCGAACATCAGCAGCAGAATGCCGATGCCTTCAAACATCGCCGCCAGTCCCACAACGATCTTCAGCACGTTTTTGGCCTGATCGTAGCCGTCTGCCGAGACGCTCTCGCCCAGTAAGCGCAGGTCCCGGAAGCCCATGCGCCGGCGCATGGCCAGCGCAAAAAAGCTGGTAAGGGTAACAAGGCCAAGGCCGCCCACCTGAATGAGCAGCAGCACCACCGCCTGCCCGAACCACGTGAACTGCGTCCATGTATCCCGCACCACCAGACCGGTGACGCAGGTGGCACTGGTGGCTGTGAACATGGCATTGAGCACATCCAGCCGTCCGTGCCTGCTGGAAATGGGCAGGGTGAGCAGTAGCGTGCCCAGCGCGATCACGATAATAAAGCTGACGCAGATGATCTGGGTCGGGGTGCTCAGTCCCAGCTTTCTCCGCCGGACCGACCTCTGATGCCGCAGCTTTTTGCGGATATTTTTCATTTTTTCCATAGCATCCTCCCTGCGCAGCACACAGCCGCTTTGCATTCCTTTATAGCATACACCATTTTGCCCGCAGGTTCAACTTGATTTTACAGCCCGGTTGCGGTATTATAATATGGTACTGTATTTTGGGCGGCTGTCCTGTGCCCCCAAGGATGCAGGCTCCTGTCTCCGTAGCTCAGCTGGATAGAGCGTCCGCCTCCTAAGCGGCAGATTGTTCGATTCCTTCGAGCCTTGAAAATTGCATAAAACTTATAAATGTCTCAGTAGCTCAGCTGGATAGAGCACACGCCTCCTAAGCGTGGGGTCGGAGGTTCAAATCCTCTCTGGGACGCCAGAAAGCACCGCTGCAAGCCTTTTTTCGGGGTTTGCAGCGTTTTTTTGTTCCTCCTTCTCCCGGTAATTTTGCTTCCGTTACCGGGAGATTTTTATACGCCGCATGATGTATATTTGCTAATTGGACTCGAACGCTTTTCAGAAATTTGCTAAGAAAATTCTGCGTTTTGCTAATTCGATTTTTCGGATCACTTTGCCGGGGCTTGCGCCGCTATCAGGGCTGCGAGCGCACTCGCCAGCTCCGGCGACTTCTGAAGCTGCTCCACAAGGCTTTCAAGGTCCAGGGTCGCAGGTTCCGATTTTGCCGGTTCTTCCGGCGGACGGACATTGCGGAGATCAGGCTTGGCATAGAAGGCAGTCTCGAATTTCTGAGCATTGACCTTTCTATCCTCGTCCAGAATGTGAGCATAGATACTGGTTATCATGTCGATCTCGGCATGGCCCGTATCGCCCTGGGTGGCTTTCAGATCGCCGTGGTTCAGTTTTAGCTTGTAGGTGGTACTGGAATGACGGAGAGAATGAAAGACCACCTTCGGCAGCCCTGCGTCCTCACGGAGCTTTGCAAACTCTTTGAGGATGATCCGATCCTCACAGGGCCGTCCATTGGGAAGTGCCACCACCAGATCGAAGTCCTGATACTCGTCGCCCAGAAAGCCTTTCAGCTCGTCCTGGGACTTCTTCCATTCCCGCAGGATGTAGGCAAGCGTTTTCGGCAGCCACACCTTACGGATACTGGAATCGGTTTTCGGCTTTTTCAGAACAATTCTTGTGCTGGTGTTCGGCATGAGCGGAGTGAATATGTAATAGATATCCTTCTCACCCAGCGTTTCAATCGCCCGTTTGGAAGCCCGTGTCAGCTCCTTGTCGATGTAGACATAGGCGTTATCCGCCGCAATATCTTCATCGGAGATATGGACGTTCTCCCAGGTCAGACCCAGGATTTCACCCATACGCAGAGAGCAGGCAAAGGAAAGGTTCATTGCTACATAGAGCTTGCTGTCCGTGCATTTGTCCAGAGCAAGACGAATCATATCCGCCGTCCAGATATCCCGTTTCGCATACTCCGTTTTCGGGAGAATCACATTGTCAAAGGGATTTCTTGCAATGATTTCCCATCGTACCGCCTGCTTAAACGCACACCGCAGGAGCTTGATGATCTTTTCAATGGTCTTGTCGCTGACATAAGTGGTAACGGCCTTTCGGGTCTTGGTAGACACCGACTTGGTTTTCTGCAAGGTCTGGATATAACCGTCAACCGCACGGGGAGTAACCGCCTGTACCTCCATATCACCGATGATCGGATTGATATAGTTCGCAATCAGTGCCGTTTGGCTGTCATACATAGACACGCCCCATTTCTTTTCTCCGTAAAGAGATACGAAGTCATAAAGGAACTCGGTGATCGTCTGATTGCTTGGTGGGAGAAAAGTTCCCGTGTGCTGCTGATTTTCGATTTCCGCCTTGCGCTTCAATGCCTCCTTGTGGGTATGCCAGGTTTCCCATTTCTGTTTGGTTTCTCCGTTTTCGTCCACATAGTTGTAAACAACGGAATAGTTTTTCTTTCGCTTGATTATAGATGCCATATCGTTCTTCCTTTCTTGGATCACAGGTCGAGGGAGTCAAGCCACTCGTCAAATGACCGCTTGGAAATGCGTATGGCGTTACCAATTCGCACGATTTTGAAGTGCCCTTCTTTTACAAGGATATATGCGGAAGTTCTTCCGATGCCCAGGATTTGAGCAATATCGTCAACCGTATACGTCCTTCTTTCAGGGATTTCTTTCTTCGTGCCGTTCCATGTTTGAGACATGAGAACCCCCTTTCAGTTATGAAAAGGAACAGCACGAATATGTGTGGGTAATATAACTTCCACCATTATTTTACCGTGCTGCTCCGTGTTTGTCTGCTGCTAATTGAAAAGTTTACGATCTATCCATAAACTTTCAAAAAAGAAAAGTAGGCTTACGGACGGCTGCTGGCCGCCAAAGGCACTTCCTTCGGTCGCAGCTCCACGGGAGTCTAACCCCGGCCCATGCTGATGGGTGCGGCGCACAATGCTTTGTGGGCGTTCAATGCGCGAGTATCTTTAACCCTGCCCGTGTGTCATCGCCCGCAAGCTGCCACGCTTGCTTTGCGGTCTGGTGCTGTTCGCTCGCCCGTTACAGTGGTCCCGTCCTGCGGACTTGAAACGAGGTCATGGCGCACCGGCCGTATGGCTCGGCACAAACAGGAATGTATCCGTTTGCCTTATACTGCGGCGTTGGCCTCCCAACGGGCTTTCTTTGTCAAGGTGCGGAGCACAGCATGGAAAGGGGAACACGCGGCACTCCATTCCTGGATCAGCTCAAGTCAAAATCCAGGATCGTGATAATCAGCTTTGTTTCCAGCCTGCGGCGCAATTCTTCATCCACATAGGAATAAGGGCAGCCATGAGCATCATAGCTTGTCCTGGTGGAAAGCGCAGCTATGTAACCGGAATAGTGGCGGACTACCATATTTACCGCGTCCGGTTCACCCCGGACAGCGGCGGCGATTACAGGATAAGGAAGCAGGGCCGCCCGTGTGCTTGCAGATTTAATCATCTACATCACCTCCCATCAGCTCCTTCAGCAACCGATAGGCTTTTTGCCTGCGGGCATTGACCGTCCGGCGGGCCACGTGCATACGCTCGGCGATCTCACGGTCTGCCATGTCCAGGAAGAAGTACATCAGGAGGATGTTCCTTCCATCCTGGGGTAGCGCGTTCAGCGCCTCGGCCAGCCGGTCATTCTCAATCAGGATCACATCTCCCCCAACAGGGAAGGAAGTGTATTCCCAGGGATACCGGTCATAGGACGCAAGCTGCTCCATCGAATCCTCCGGTAGCTCGCTGAAAGTGACTTCGTGCGCCAGCCTGCGGCTGATCTCCCGATAGCCGTTGTAGGCTTCGCACTTCAACACTTTCTTGCAGAAGCAGTCAAAGGTATGCTGCTTGTGTTCGTAGTGGCGGTCAGGTGTCATTGTCTCACCTCCCTTCTTGCCGGGAGGCAGGTCATTTCTTCCCCTTTCGCCCACTACTCGTCCACTGGAGGCCTCTTTTGGCTGGCTTGCCTGGGAAAACTTCAAAAAAATATTTTTACCGCTCATAGTTTGTGCTCCTTTCGTTTCGTTCGGGTTGATAGGCCAGATCGAAACGAAAGGGCGGTGAGCGGCACCGGGGGAACACAAAAACGCCCGGACAGCATGAAGCTATTCGAGCGAAAAAAGCACGATATTCAGTTAAAAAGCGACGATTTTCGCAATCATTGTCAAACTGTTCCTGTTGGGCGGTCTGGCTTTTTTTAACGATAGCGCAAACATCGTCAGATTTTGTCGGCGGTCAGGTTGTATCATGGCGGCTCCCTCCAGTAAGCCGCCGTATCCGCCAGCGTCAGCGCATCATTCCATTTGAGGGTAAAAGAAACGGCGGCCTTGATCTCTCAAAACCGCCGATAGGGTATAAAATCGTAAAATGAGCGCACGAAATTATCTGCCCCGGTCAAACGGTTTTTTTCTTTCCCCGGACGGGGCAGATAACTTATTATGCAGAACGGAGCCGATTTGAGCTAATCGGTTCCTTGTACTTTCTCCTTCAGCTTTCGGAAAGATGTATCACTGATGGCGTGTTCAATCCGGCAGGCGTCTTGTTCCGCTGTTTCCTGATCGACGCCAGTAGCGATAAGCTGCTCCATAAAAAACACATGGCGTTCATAGATTTTTTCGGCAATCTCCCGACCTATGACGGTCAGATGAAGGAACCCATCATCATCCACGGTCAGAAAACCTCCATTTTTCAAAACACCTACCGCATGGCTGATACTCGGTTTGCTAAAGCCCATGTGCCGGGCAAGGTCAATGGAGCGGACCATGCCCATTTTCTTTTGTAGAACAAGGATAGCCTCCAGATAATCCTCCCCGGACGCATGAATCTTCATCAGTTCCTCCTTTATGCTTATTGTTGAATCCTCCAGCCCTCAGCCTGTTCCCGAATCTTAATAAATTCCTGATAGGTTCCCCTTTGAGCCAGCAATTCCTTATGGGTTCCTTTCTGCACGACGGTTCCACCATCAATGACAAGAATTTGATCCGCATTTTCAATCGTCGCCAGTCTATGGGCAATCGTTATGATTGTTTTACCATGTGTCAGTGCGGAAATAGCCTCTTGAATCAAATGCTCATTCTCTGGGTCAATGCTGGCCGTGGCCTCATCCAAAATAACAATCGGCGCATCTTTCAGCATGGCTCTGGCAATCGAAATCCGCTGCTTTTCACCGCCGGAAAGAGAAGAACCGCCCTCACCAATGACGGTATCATATCCATCTGGCAAGGCCATAATAAAGTCATGGCAGCGCGCTTTTTTTGCAGCAGCAATCATCTGTTCCTCCGAAGCGTCCGGGCTGCCGAATTTGATATTGTTACGGATCGTATCCCGGAACAGATATACATTCTGGAACACCATACTGATATTTTTTAGTAAGCTGTCACAGGTAAATTCTCGAATATCTGTTTCTCCTAAAGTGATTTTTCCGGCGTCAACATCATAAAAGCGTGCAAGCAGGCTGCACAGGGTAGACTTGCCGCTCCCGGAAGGACCTACAATCGCTGTTGTGGTATTCTGCGGAATCGTGAAATTCACATCATGCAATACAGTCCGTTTATCGTAACCAAAGGATACATCCTGAAAAGTAATGTCATACGAGGTCGGTGTAATATCTTTTCCGTCCTGGTCGATATATTCTGCATTTTCCAGAGCTTCCAGCTTATTCATAGCGGAATCTATAAGACCCAGCATGTGAGCCGCGTCGTTAATGTTTTCCACACTTCCAAAGATTACGAAAGAAAACAGAACAAACATCAGGAAATAAGCAAGACTCATTTGCCCGTTAAGTGTCTGCCATGCACAGATAAACACAATCCCCATAGATGCCAGTTTTAAGGAGAACAGATGCAAGCAGTTAAATGGCGTATAGCCTTTTTCTACTTTGATATGAATATTTTTCAAATCCGTATTTGCCTTGCGGAAACTTTCGATAGAAGCCCCTTCCTGTCCGAACGATTTAACGATGGACAGCCCGCGGATATATTCAATCGCAGAGCCAGACATATCCTCCATGGCCTGGTGCGTGATAGCAGCGGTCTTTTCACTATGCCTGCTGATACCATGTAAGGCCAAAGAGGAAAAGGCAACGCCGACAACAGAAATCACTGCTGCGGCTGGACTCAGGAAAAGGAAACACAGGAGAATTGCAATAAACTTTGCATATCCGTTGATGATGATATCAACCATCTTCATTCCCTGCAATTCGAGTGTGGATAGCTCCGTGGTAACACCTGTCAGAATATCGCCCACGCTGTTTTTGGAAAAATATCCCAGAGGAACCCTTTTCAGCACATCGCCTAAATGGATTCGCTGCCCTGCGGCTACTTCATAACCAATGCTTTCCTGCAACACCGCCCGCAAATAAGAGAGTAGAAAGTTAAGCGCAATCGAGCCAACAATAATCCAAAGCGTCTGCCAGATCAGGGAGGATTCTATTGTGCTGCCTGCCCAATAAGCTGCGATTGCTTTATCAAGGGCATAAGCGGCAGCCATTGTAGGGATCGCCGTAGACAGGCTGCTGAAAAAGGAAAAAACAGAGCCAAGATAGAGGCGTCCCTTATATTTCCCCGCCCATTTAATGATCCGTTTCATAGACTTAAACATGAGCGGCCACCTCCTTCTTTTCACTCACAGACCAATTCTTCGCCCCGATGTGGGCTTTCCACATATCCGCATAAAGCGGACACCGCTTCAACAATTCTTCCTGCTTTCCGCAATCCACAATCCGGCCTTTTTTCAACACGACAATCTGATCTGCGTTCTGAATGGTGGAAAGGCGGTGGGCGATCACAAGAAGAGTTTTACCCTTTGATAACGCCATGATAGATTTCTGGATTTTATCTTCGTTCTGCGGGTCAGTAAATGCTGTCGCTTCATCCAAAATAACAATCGGGGCATTTTTAAGGATCGCCCTCGCAATCGCAATTCGCTGTTTTTCGCCGCCGGACAGCCTCTTTCCGGCATCACCGGCAGGGGTATCATATCCTTTGTCCAAACGCACAATAAATTCATCACAGCAGGCCGCTTTCGCCGCCGCATATACTTCTTCATCTGTGGCGTTTGGATTTCCAAGACGGATGTTTTCTTTCAGGGAGCAATTAAACAGGAAGTTATCCTGCGTCACAAAACTGACCAGTTCGGAAAGCTGGCGTATAGACAACTCTTTGATATTCTTCCCCCCAATGGTAATGTTGCCGCCTGTCACGTCCCAAAACCTTGCAATCAGACGGGCAATCGTTGATTTACCGCCGCCAGACGGTCCTACAAGTGCCGTAAAACTTCCCTCTGGCAATTCCAAGTTCACATCATGCAGTACTTCATTTTGCTCGGAGCCGTCATAGGAAAAAGCTACATGCTCCAACACAATATCATTGCGGGGTATGGATACGATTTTCCCTGAATCCGGCAGCACAGGCAGGTTCAAAAGTTCATTTGCCGCCTCTACTGCATATTCCATAGACTTTGCTTCGTTAATGAAAGTGGTTGCTTTCATCAACGGCCCAACAATGCTGAGGGAAAGAATAATCCCCATTGCAAGCTCTGCGGGGGAAATACTTCCATTCTGTACCAGCAGAAGGCCGACAGGAAGAACCCCCAGTAGCGTTGTGGGCATAATCGCCATCATCAGGTTCATCGTTTTCCATGTGCTCTTAAACCATGCCAGGGTAAACTCTTTGAACGACTGGACAGCATTAACAAATTTTTCATAGGAGCTTGTGCTTTGATTAAAAGCCTTTACAACCTCGATGCCTTCCACATACTCAATAATAATACTGTTGACATGGTTATTTGCCTCCATATAAGCGGCGTACTGACTGTTATAATTCCTCATAAGGAAAAACATAGGAATCATGGCCAGCACCGGAGCAATCAGAACCGCCAATCCCATGCGCCAGTCAATGACCATCATCCAGGTAAAAATTGCAACAGGGAGTAGGAGGTTAGAAGTCAATTCCGGGATCATGTGTGCCAAAGGCGGCTCTAAATCCTCCACCTTATCCATGATGATATTTTTCAGATAGCCGATTCGCCGCCCCATCACTTCGCCGAGAGGCGCTTTCATCAGCCGGTCCGCAATTTTAAGCCGGATTCCTTCCAAAATGGTATAGGCTGAAATATGCGCCAGGATCGTAGAGATTCCATGGCAGGCAACCCGCAGCAGGTAGCCCGCTGCTCCAACCAGACACCAAATCAGAATGCCATTCAGGGTCACATTCTGATTGATAAATGCCAGCAGGATTTCATATACAGCCCAAAAAGGAATAAACCCTCCTGCAACGCTCAGAATGGCGCAGAATACCGAAAGAGCCATTTTCCCCTTGCATGGTGCGGCGAAGGAAAACAGAATTTTCACCCAATTATCTTTTTGCTGCTTCATTACAATCACCTTCCTTCTTTTTAGTCAGCAAAGAAAAAAGGATGGGTAGTCTTTGCTAACCATCCTCATTGTAGCAGTATTCAATTCTTCTTTCCTCTCCAAAACGGCATTTATGCACCGTTTAGAAAAAAGATTTTCGGTATTCCATCGGCGTCTGCCCTATCACCTGCCGGAAAGCTGTTGCAAATTTACTGGGGCTTTCATATCCCACAGCTCCGGCAATTTCCGCAATCCCTTTTTTGGAATCCTGCCGGAGCATTGTGGCAGCAACGTTCATCCGATAACGGCGAAGATAGGAATACATGGAATCTCCGTATATTTCCTTAAAGCAGGTTTTCATCCCCGTCAACGAAATCTGGAATCGTTCAGCTAATTCATCCATCGTGTAATGCTCCTGCAAATTTGCCGTAATAAGATCATGGATCGCTTTGATTTTTTCTACCTGCCCTTTATAGAAATAAGGGCGATCTTCTTTGGAATCAGAAAACTGCAAAGCGTCCAGATATAAAAGCAGCTCCAGGGCTTTTACTTTATAATAGTCACCTTTGATCTGCTGCGGGACAAAGTAAAGCTCTGAAAAAATATGTTCAATTCCTGGCTCATTATGAATCACAAACGGTTTCTTGTCATTGCAATACTTTTTTTGAAGCTCGTACAAATCAACAGAAAATCCGCCAAAAAAGTCTTTCAGCGCCGGCACAGCAATGTCCAGATCAAATCCCAGGGTTATCCCATGATAGTGGCAGAGTGGAAAGCAGAACCGTCCCGAATGGGAACGCCGGTCATCCACACGCATCTCATTCTCTTGCAAATAGCTATACGCATGATTGTCAATCTCGCTTTCGATCCGTCCCTCCCTGCAATGGTCTATATAGAGAAGCGAACTGTCCGTACTACTCTGAAAGTAGGAGGTACATTCTTTCAGGTGCATATCGCTATACATCACAAAAGCGCCATCAAAAATTTTGTGGGCTGTCATGGTTCCCTCGCCGCTCTCGTCAAAAAGCTGCAGGACAACGCAATCCTCAGTTTCAATGACATTTTTAACATTTGAGCCGCAGTTTATTTTACCATCAAACAGTTTGATTTCCGCCGCCTCCTTCCATCATAAAGAAATTAAATAACCGTTCCCGTCCTTCCGTATCCTGGAGGAAATAGTTTTCTTCCAATCTGCCGTTTTCCAGATGGATCACATAATTGCAGCACCTGAGTATAAATTCAGGATCATGGGTCACAATCACAATGGTTTTTCCTGAATCGGCAAGTCCTTTGACCGAATCGGCCACCTGCCTCATATGAAAGAGATCAAGGCCGCTGGTAGGTTCGTCAAATAGTATAACCGGACGTTCAGAGGCAATCGCAGAAGCAATCGCCACACGTTGTTTTTGCCCTCCCGAAAGCCCCATCGGATGGCAGGCTTTGTACGGGAGCAAATCCATTTCTGTCAAGATAGCCTCTGCCTTTGCCACATTTTCAGGCGATTCATCGGAATCTTTCCCCGGCATACTTAACAGGACTTCCTCTAAAACGCTCTCCGTAAAAAGCTGATGATTTACATCCTGCATGACCATATAGCATAGCTTCAGCCGCTGTTTGCTTGAATAGGAAGTACCTTCTTTTTCGAGGATACCTTTACATCTTTTTTCCAATCCGCATAAGCAACGGGATAGTGTCGTTTTTCCGGCTCCATTGTGCCCGATGACCGCCGTTACATTTCCGGCAGGAAGCTCTATATTTTCCAGAGAAAGCGTTTCCGGCTGTTTCTTGTATGCGAAATGGAAGTGGTTCAGTTTCCATATCCCCTGCCCTGAATGTAGACTGGCAGGCTCAATGTCTGCAAACTCACCCAGGCCAAGAGGCCGTAATCCCATTTTAGCTTTTTCCGCCGCCGGAATCAACTGAAATTCCGGCAAAGTATAATCCCCTTGTATTTCCCCGTCGCTTAAATATATGATCCTGTCTGCCAGATCATAAAGATAGTAGAGCCGGTGCTCCGCAATAATAATTGTTTTGCCCTGTGACTTCAATATTTTTAACAGTTTCCGAAAATCAGCGATGGAATAGGCGTCAAGGTTGGAAGATGGCTCGTCCAAAACAAATACATCCGGTTCCACAGCGGCGGCAGATCCACAGGCGATTTTTTGCTTTTCCCCACCGGAAAGGGAGAAAACACTTCTGTCCAGCAGATTTGTAAGGTTCAACTGCTCTGAGACCAGCTTTACCCGCTTTCGGATTTCTGCTTCTTCCAATCCATGGTTTTCACATCCAAAGGCAATTTCGCTGGTCGTATCCACATTAAAAAATTGAGAACGTGGATTCTGAAAAACAGAACCCACTTTTTTTGATATATCAAACAGGGAAAGCCCGCTCATATCTTCTCCATCAAGCATGACAGTGCCTTCCAGCTTTCCATCGTAATAATGAGGAATCAGTCCGTTAAACAGCCGTGTCAGTGTGGTTTTACCGCAGCCCGATGTTCCGCAGAGCAGTACAAAATCCCCGTCGTTAATAGACAGGTCAATATTTCTTAATGTTCCGTGTCCTTCCCTGTCCCCAATGTCAGTTTCATTTGGAGGGTAGGAAAAAGAAACTTTTTTACATTCGATCATAGGCCTACCTCCCTGTAATCATCGTGACAATAGGAATTGCAAAAGCCACCACACATAGCAGCAGGAAAAAAACATCCTGCACATGAAAGCCGATCTCGCAGATGTTTGTCCTCTTGACCGGACCGCCCAATCCTCTTGTCAGGGCTGCCGCATTTAATTCTTCCCCGATCTTGACGGAACACATGATGACAGGGACAAGCCTGTATTCCAGCATTGCACTGGCTTTGCCCCCGCCAAAACGGATTCCTCTCATTTTCATAGCGTCCCCTATGGCATTATATTCTTCTACAACCGTAGGGAAAAATCGGAATATCACGGACATAGGAATGATGATCTGCTCCGGTAAATGCAGCTTCTTCATGGAGGCAACAAACTCGCTGACCGTCGTTGTCCTGACCGTGATGTATCCCATCATAATCCCCGGCACAAACCGCATAAAGAAACCGCAGATTGCAACAACAAGAAAGTTAGGAAGGCCGGACAGGTGGGGGAGCGCCCATAGTTGCAATATATAGCTGCCGCCATATAAAACAAAATAGATAACCGATCCCTTCCACGATTTTTCCGTGAGCAGCAGGATCAATGGAACAGCAGCCAAAATAGGAGCAAACTGTTTAGAAGCAGCCCCACCTCCGCCGCTCAAGACAAAGAGGGCAATCGTGACAAGCAATGCCAACTTTGTCCGAGGGTCTAACGACAGGCCGGTTTCCTTTTTTTTGCTTGCTAACAATTCATGGCGCATTATGCAATACCCGCACGCTTAAAGTGCTTTTTGAAAATTTTCTGGCCGATCACACCGCCGATCACGCCGCAAACGAACCCGGCAATCAAAAGAAGGGGGAGCGTATATGCCGAGATATAGCTCATAATGGAATCTGCATACTCTTGTCCATAACCGCTGATTAGCTGCTGATAGTAGCTGTCCCGTGTTGCAACAATGGGGATGTAGTTTCCGATGATCCACATAGAAAAAACACCATGCGATATGATTCCTTTTTTTGCACTCTTATAATCGCCGGATTTCAAAACAAGATCAGCCAGGACACCGAACACGGCACCGGTAATAATGCTCCAATACCCCATGCCGGTCAGCAACATTAAAATACCGCAGATCAGTCCTGTCAGCGATACCATTCCAAACTTCTGGACTTTAGAATAATACAGCATCATTACGATTCCGCCAATCAGCGGAACCAGCACGATCAGAAGCGGAAGAAAAATAGGGATAAATCCCAGCATGGCAATCGCCATCATCACCACAAAATAGATCGCAGTGAAGATTCCAACATTGATAAGGTCTTTTCCTTGTAGTTTATTCATTATTTGGTCCTCCTGTTTGCTTTTGTGTTAGCACGAACTAACCGCATTTCAGTATAGCAGATATGTCGGTATGTTTCTTCTCCAAAAAGGCATTTTCGCTCCAAATAGACAATTAGTTTGCTTTTGCTATCTTTACGGGGAGTGATTGCCTGCGTGTGTGCGTGAACATAGAACTATTCAACATTGAACAGAGGCGGTTCTTGCATAATTTGAAATGGAAACAGCCAAAATCTCCGCTCCAAATTGTAGTATTAGTAGAGGGAGAAATAGAAGGTAGGGTTTCGATAGCAAGCACAGCAAGCGAGTACCCGCTTGCGAATTTTGAAATTTTCAGGTCCCTTGCCCGAAAATCCAAAATTGCTTGTTGGGATAATCCCAAACCCTTATGAAGAACGGAGGCGGCGCATGGCAAACCGAAAGCGGAATATCCAAATGAAATTCTATGTCACGGAGGACGAAAAACGGCTCATAGATGAGAAAATGAGCCAGCTACCCACACGCAGATATGGTGCATATCTCCGCAAAATGGCGATTGACGGATATATCATCTATACGGACACCGCAGATATCAAGGCGTTCATCAAAGAGCTTTCCGCTATCGGTCGGAACATCAATCAGATCGCCAAGCGGATCAACGCCGGAGGCCCTGCGTATCAGGCTGACATAGACGAGATACGGGAAAGGCTGGACGAGATATGGCAGTTACAAAGACACATCCTATCAAGTCAACGCTGAAAGCAGCCATTGACTATATCTGCAACCCGGAAAAGACGGATGGAAAGCTGCTTGTATCCTCCTATGGATGCGCCGCCGAAACTGCGGATATCGAATTTTCCTGGACCCGCCGCCACGCCATCGACAAAGGAACAAACCTGGGCCGCCATCTGATCCAAGCCTTTCAGTCTGGGGAGGTCACGCCGGAACAGGCCCATGAGATCGGTATGGAGCTTGCAAAAGAAATTCTGGGCGGCAAGTATGAGTTTGTGCTTACCACCCATATAGACAAAGATCATGTTCATAACCATCTGATTTTCAATGCGGTCAGCTTTGCGGATCACAAGCACTATCATTCCAACAAGCGGAGCTATCACTATATCCGCCGCACCTCAGACCGGCTTTGCAAGGAACACGGTCTGTCCGTCATCATCCCCGGACAGGACAAGGGTAAGAGCTATATTGAACATCAGGCCGCGCAGAATGGCACCAGCTATAAGGCGAAGCTGAAAGCGGCCATCGACCGGCTCCTGCCAGCCTGTTCCGATTTGGAAGAACTGCTTCGCCGCCTGCAGAGAGAAGGCTATGAGATCAAGCGCGGCAAGTATATCTCCGCCAGAGCGCCAGATCAGGAACGATTCACCCGTCTGAAAACCCTGGGTGCGGACTACACCGAAGAAGCCCTTGCTGCCCGGATCGCCGGACACGCCAGACCTTCCCGCCAGCCGAAACAGCAGGACGGAAAGATCAGCCTGTTCATTGATATTCAGAACAACATCAAGGCGCAGCAGAGCGCAGGCTTCACCCATTGGGCGAAGCTGAACAATCTGAAACAGGCCGCCAAGACCATAAATTTCCTGACCGAACACGGGATAAGCAGCTATGGAGAACTGGAAAGCAAGCTAACCGCATTATCCGCATGGAGAGATACTGCTCATGCAGAGATCAAGCGGATAGAAAGCAGAAGTGCCGAACTTACCCTTGTGATGAAGCACGCCGGCACTTACCGTCAGCTAAAGCCGCTTTATGACCGATACCGTAAATCGAATGATAAAGAAAAGTTCCTGCGGGGGCATGAGAGCGAGATCATCCTTTTTGAAGCGGCCGCCAGAGAATTGAAACGGCTGGGGGCTGTACCGCTGCCGACAACAGAAAGCATGAAAACGGAGCTTGCCAATCTCAGCGCAGAAAAGGAACGCCTTCTTGCGGAGTACAAAACCGCAAGAACCGAAGCCCAGGAATACGAGACCGTCAAGCAAAATGTGGATGCACTGCTGGCCGTTCCAAAGGAACAGGAACAACAGCGGCGGCATGAACTTGAATAAATTTCTTTGAAAGACGCTGGGCGCAGCTCCCGGCATCCTGTATAATGGAACTGCGGAAGGAGGTTTTACCGATGACAAGAAGCGAAGCAATCAAAGCATTATTCTTCAAAAGTGTACTGCCCGTGACCGTGGCACTGATCCTGTATTGTATCTTCAAATCCGCCTGCATGAAGAACGGAGAGCTTGACTATGTATGGCTCTGGATACTCTGCGGGCTGCCGTTTGGCCTCCATCGGATGTGCCTCTGGATCGTGCCGGGCGGCGGCTCCCTGGGTGGAGGGATCGCCCTGTTTGCATTGAACTTTATTATCGGTGGTGTGATCGGTGGTTTCATTCTGGCATGGCGGTTGATCGTGGCAGTGTGGTATGTGCCGCTGACGGTGTACCGGCTGATCGTTGGATGATTTTCTTGCGTCATGGAAATATGGAAAACTGCCGCTCGTGCCGATGGAAAAACCATTCACAACCTGATGGAAAAAGACAAGCCTTTTCCCACAGGCCTGCAAACAGCTTTCCCACAGCCTCGCAATTCTGACAGTTTACGCACATTCCCACAACGCCTACTGCGGCGGCTATCCATCCTTTCCTATCCAATCCTAATGAGAAAATACTATGGAAATTCCTTTTCAACGGAGGTACAATTTGTACCCCTGTTCAAACAACAGAACCGTGTTAAAGTAATTTGATGATAGCAAAAAGAAAAAGCGGGAGTACAGCCGATCGGACGAACCGAAAAGCTGTACTCCCGTTTTGCGTGACAGAAAGTGTTTGAAATCAAGCCTTTTTCTTCATGTGCCAGCAAGCAGACCAACACATGAGAAATCATAAAGGCTCCCTTTGAAAATACGGATACAGGGAATTATTTTGCGGTTTTTCCACCCCTATCTTCACATATTTTAGACCGTTTGGAACTGTAATGCGGACAAGCGACCAGACACGCCCGGAAACTCTGCTTGCAGCCATGAACACATTTTTTACAGATATGGTTATACTGCCGCCTGCCGTTCTCGCCCAGAAAGAACGCCCATTCCAGCCGCCACTTCTTGCTTCGGCTCATAGGCAGTCATGCTCCGGCACATCACGACCGGGCTTCTTGCCCTCTGGGGGCTTATGTTCGGCACACTCCCGTTTTGCGTCCTCCAACCTCTCACGGATGGAAGGCTTCTCCGGCGTTGTCCGTTCTGCGTACTCCTGGGCTTTTTCCAATTCCTCACCGCGTCTGCCGTTGTTGATAACGCCGTCGATCATGCCGTAGTCATCCTCCAGCGTCATTTCAGCGGTTCGGAGAGGATTGTCCTTTTCCGGCTGCTCCGCTGCCACGGCAAAGGCCCGTGTGCCATTCCCCATGATAAGATACTTTCCATCATCGGAAACATGGTGGACGCCGTAACCGGCCGCCTCCATCTGTTCCCGGCTCATAGCCGTCACCTGAAAGCTGCCCCTCGGTGTCTGCACACGCTCGCCGGTCTCAAAACGGTCTGGCAGATAAGCGAGGTCTTGCTTCTCTGCCGGGACAGGGAGAACAACGATATTGCCATTGATCTGCATAAATCGTTCCGGCGTTTTGAACTGTTCCGTGTATTTCTGAATCAGTTCCGGGGACAGGGACGCAAAATCTTCCTCACCAAGTCCAACCACCAGGAATGTTCCAGCTACGATATCATAAATTTCTCCATCTTCATCCCGCAGTCCACGGTTCAGATCAAGCCCTATGAGCTTTCCTTCATCATTGCAGACCAGCGCCACCGGGTCAGAATAGGGATAAGTTGCGCCAATGTCTCCGCCGACCTCCGCCTGTAGGGAATGAAGATCGGGGTCGATCTCCTTCACATAGGGTTCCTTCATAGGTTCCACTACAAGCACAGTCATCTTTTCCGAGGCAACCTTCTCCGCAGCGGACAGCATTTCATCCGCATGGGACTTCTCCGGGTCCTCCAAAGCTGCCTTGACCTCCGCCGGGTCAAAATCAAGAAATTCCTCATAGCCCGTGGCGTCCTTGAATTTTTCGATCTCCGAAGGAAGATAGTCCTCCTGCGTCTGCCCCAGTGCCGCCAACTTTTCATCCAAAGCGGAAATGCGTCCGGCCATCAGATTTTCGTAAATTTCTTCCTTTGCGGCGTGCGCCTCTGGGTGCTCCGCCGCATACTGCGGATCGTTCTGACGGAAAAACTCATCCATGTCAAAGGCGATATCCATAGCCCACTCGGATTTTTCTTCTTCGGGAAGATCGTCCTGAAAGGTCATCACCCGGTACTCGTCGGGGATACTGCCGCGCTCACCGTCGTAATACTCATGGAAACTGTCACCCGTATCACGCACATAGCCCTGATCCGTGAAGGTGCCGTTTTCCTCCAACGCAACGTCCCGGCCGTAGGCCTCATAGTCAATGTAATTCTGCAAATGCTCTGGCACCTGCATAACGTCCAGTTCTTCGATGTAATAGCGGCCCAGATCGTCATAGTCATGGATATCGGGGTAAACCTCATAGCAATCCAGATTCTCGGTGAGGTTGATGATCTCCTGCAGGCTGCCGCAATGGTCGCCCATTTCCATACCGGCCTGAAACTGTGCGTATTCGCTTTCGCTCATTTCATCCAGCTTCGATGCCAGATAATTCAGCTCGTCCAGATTTTCATATTCACCCAGCTTACTGTAAAGACCGTCCACATAGCAGTCATAGTCCGTGATGAACCATTCCTCATAGGGCTGGCCGAAGTCATCCTTCTGGCCGATCTCGATCCGCTTAAACACTTCCTTCAATTCTTCGGCGGTGGTGGGAAACTTCACCCACTCGCCCACAAGCTCGCCCTCATTGTACTTCCCAAGATTGGTGATAAAGGCGGCAAAGGGATAATCTTTGTCGTGATCGTAATATGGCATATCAGCACCTCCTTACAGTTCCGGCGCAGACTTTTCCTTATGGGGCTGCGCCTTGCTTTTCTCTGCACATTCCTTCTTGCCCTGTTCCAGCCGTTCCCGGATGGAGGGCTTTTTCTCCGGCTCCGCAGGGCGTTCATGCACCCACTCGTCGCCGGAAAGAGAAATATATCCGTGTTCCGTAAAATGCCCCTGTTCCTCCTGCATAGCGTACTTGCCAAACGGAACAGGGTCGATCGCTTTCAGAAGTTCCGGGGGCAGCAGCATATCCATGTGCTGTGTCAGATACCGCCACCCCAGATCATTCAGATCGTGGATATTGGGCTCAAATACGAAATAGTCGATGTTGGCCGCAAACTCCTTGATCTGCTCCGGCGCTGTCAGCTTGAAGGGCGAGGCCTGCACCGCCGCCAACAACTCCCGGTCCACCGGGGAGAGGGCAGCCACCGCCGCCCTCACTTCGGGTAAATGTTCTAAAGTCTTATTTTCTGCCATTGACACCTTCCTTTCTTTTCGGAAATTCCAGCTTGAAATTGATATACTTGCCGCCTGTGTCATCCAGGATCACCGCAGCGTCATAAGCAGCCTGTTTCTTTTCAGACCACATTCCTTTGACATTGGTACGTCCCTTTTTCAGAAGGTCCGCTGCCATCTTCTTTGTCAGTTCCTTCTTGCGGCTCGTCCAGAAGCGGTCATTTTTCCAGAGGACAAAACCGCAGGACCGATCTGAACATGCAAAGTTATTCTTGCCCTCATAGACTGACTGGCCGCAGCGGGGGCAGGTGCCGATCCCTTCCTTCTCCGGGGCAAACAGCTTTTTGCCATCCTCGGAAATGCAGGAATAGGTGGACACGATCTCTTGAACCATCGTGCGGATACCGTCCATGAAAGTATCCGGGTCAGCGCCGCCCCTTGCGATCTCCGTTAATTTCTGTTCCCATTCCGCTGTCAGCATGGGAGAGGTCAGCGGCTCAGGCAGGACCGTGACAAGGTTGATACCGGCTTTCGTGGGGATCAGGTTTTTGCCCTTGCGCTCCACAAATCCGGCTGCCACCAGCTTTTCGATAATTGCCGCCCTGGTCGCAGGCGTGCCAAGACCTTTTCGCTCCGCCTCATCGGGGATATCGTCCTTGCCCGCATTCTCCATAGCGGACAGGAGGGTATCTTCGGTATAGGGCTTCGGCGGCTGGGTGAAATGCTCGGTGACAGAAACCTCCGCACCGTCAAAAGTCTGCCCTTCGGTGAAGTTCGGGAGCGTATCGCCGTCCCCATCCGCAGGCTTTTCCTTCAAGAAGGCACGGAAAATGCGGTCAATCTCCCGCCAGCCTTCGGAGAGGATGCGTTTTCCCTTTGCGGTGAAGGAATGGCCGCCGCAGTCAAAAGCAGCCGTGATCGCCTCATACATATACGGCTCCGCCGATGCACACAGCAGCTTGCAGCAGACCAAAAGAAACAAATTGCGCTCGCCCAGGGGCAGAGTCTTGATATCCGCTTTTTCAATCTCCATCGTGGGGATAATGGCGTGGTGGTCGGATACATCCTTATCGGAGATCATGGCCTCCACCAGCGGGAAGAAGTTGCTGATCCCGTCAAAGGGCGGTACCTTCGCCGCCAGATGGATGACGCAGGAGGCCGTTTCTGCCATGTCGGAGGTCAGATACCGGCTGTCCGTGCGGGGATAGGTCAGCAGCTTCTTTTCGTAGAGGCTCTGTGCGTAATCTAAGGTCTGCTTTGCCGTGTATCCGAACAGGCGGTTTGCCTCCCTCTGCAAGGTGGTGAGATCATAGAGCTTCGGCGGCTGTTCTTTCTTCTGTTCCTTCGTGACAGAGGTACAGGTGACGGCCGCACCCTTGCACATAGCCGCTGCCTGTTCCGCCTCCGTTGGATCGGTGAACTTTTCCGACACCGCCTCGGTTCCATCCAGCACCAAGCGCAGTAAATGATATTTTTCCTTGTGAAACAGCGTGATCTTTGCGTCACGCTCCGCCAGCATTGCCAGCGTGGGTGTTTGCACACGGCCTACATTCAGGGTGCGGTGATAGAGAACGGAGAAAAGGCGTGTAGCGTTGATCCCCACCAGCCAATCAGCTTTCTGGCGGCAGAGTGCTGATTGATACAGGACTTCATAATCGGTGCCGGGGCGCAGATCAGAAAAGCCCTCCCGGATAGCGCTGTCCTCCATCGAGGAAATCCAGAGACGGAGGACCGGCTTGCGGCATCCGGCCATTTCATACACCAGACGGAAGATCAGCTCACCTTCACGCCCAGCGTCACAGGCATTGACGATGGTATCCACATCGGGGCGGTCCATCAGGGCACGGAGATTTTCAAAAGCGTCCTCCTTGCCCGGTGCCAGCACATAGCGGAACGGCTCCGGAAGAATGGGAAGATCATCATAGCGCCATTTCTTGAAACGCTCGTCATAGCCGCCCGCATCCATCGGGGATACCAGGTGACCCACGCACCAGGACACAAGAAGGCCGTTGCCCTCATAAAAGCCATCGGCCCTGGATGAAGCACCCAGGGCCGATGCGATAGATTTTGCCACACTCGGTTTTTCCGCGATAATCAGTTTACTCATTCTTTTCCTCCGTTTCCTCGTCCTCGGTCAGATATTCTTCTTCATCCTCCAGGTCGAAATCATCCAGATCAGCGGGAACTTTCTTTCCCTGCTTCGGTTTCAGCACCAGGAAATAGACCGCCGTACCACCTCCGGCTGCAAGGATCAGCAGCACCGCCAGGATCGCCCCGGTATTGCTTTTCTTTTCAGGTTCCGGCGTTTCCGGCTCGGTGGGCTCCGCAGCTTTCTGTTCCGCACCAACACATTCACTAAGGTTCTTTACGCAGACCGGGCAAGCGGTATTGACCGCACCGGCCTGGCACTTCTCCGTACAGGTGCAGACAATCGGTGTTTCCGCCTTTTCTCCATCCTCCGTGAGTGCCATGAGGTCGGCTTCATCCACCTGGTTCAGAAAATGCACGGTTTCCTCGCCCTCGTCGTCACGGTCGATAATGAGATAGAACACATTGCCGTTCTTCGTTTCCACCGTGATAAACTGCTTGCCGCTGGCGGTTGGGCTGCCGATATCGTCGATCAGTGACAGGTTCCCGTCCGGCGTCAAAGCGGCACCGCCATTCAGACCGCCGCCCAGCATACCCAGCAGATTTTCCAGCGTTTCCGTGTTCAGAGAGAAAGAACCTTCCCCGGAACCAGCCTCGCCGTCACTTACCGTCATGTAGCCGGAATAGACATAGCCGACTTTCTCCGGCAGGATGACCTTCAGCCAGTCGCCGTCCGTGCCGATCACCTTCACGGTTGTTCCGTTGGGAAGCTGGGTGAAGGCGGTATAATCCATTCCCGCACCCGTGCGGACATTCAGATTGCCGCCGCCCGTGGTGACAGTACCGGTCTGCCCGGAGTCATTTTCAGCGGAATTGAACTGGATACCGTCCTCGGTGACGGATACCGTGACCTGGCTGCCTGCCAGAGCGGAAAGCAGATCAGAGACATCCCCGGCCGTTTCCTGTTCGGTCACGGATTCCGTGCTTTCCTCGCCGCCGCTGGCAAAGGCGGTGATAGAAAAAGCGGCAGTGCTGAGCACTACCGCCAAAAGAGCCGATACCATTTTTGTCATAAAGTTATGCTTCATCCTCATATCCCTCCGTTTCCTCATTCTCGGTGTTGCCCTCCTGCAGCATACCTTCCGGCAGGGAGATCATACCGCTGGCATAGGCTTTCAGGAAGGCAGTCAGTTCCTTGTTGTCCATCTTCACGGCTTTCACCATGCGGACGATTTCCAGATTTTCTTCCTCCGCAAGCTGGGCCTCCAGCGCACGAAGGCGTTTCTGCTGCTCCGCGATCTTTTCTTTGGTTTTCGCAATGTCATTGCGGATCTTCTGTGTCGTTGCCATAAATCAAATTACCTCCATATCGTTTTTTAGTTGTAGGGCGGTCGCCCAAAAGCGTAAAAGTGAGATTGCCAGTAGTTTGTGTTGATATCTGCATACTGGATGGGGTCGCCGCAGTGCAGCATTTTTCCGCCGCCCACATAGATACCCACATGGGAAACGCCCGGTGTATCGTAAGTGCCGACGAAAAAGATCAGGTCGCCGGGTCTTGCGTTGGCAGAGGATACCGGGGTGGAAATGTTGTAAAGTCCTTGCGCCCCAAGCCGTCCT
>OJJW01000068.1_pt1 | contig 37339 bp, 29 predicted proteins | sample 1596331 | NCBI WGS metagenome assembly OJJW01 (sample SAMEA4350156, study PRJEB24818) | metagenome | biome: human; feature: gut; material: faeces | place: Denmark | collected 2013-09 | reverse complement strand
GACTGGTGAAAAGGTCTATTTAGAACCGATTCTTGATATGTATAACAATGAGATTCTTACCTATGCCATTAGCACGCGTCCAGATCTCGCCTTTACCTTACAACCGCTTAATCAGCTCGTAGCGCAATTGCCAAAACTTTCGTATCGTACAACAATTCACACTGATCAAGGCTGGCAATATCGCCACAGAACATGGCGTAAAACACTAAAGAAAAACCACATTATCCAAAGCATGTCGCGTCGTGCGACTGCTCTAGACAATGCGGTGATGCAAAGCTTCTTCAATAAGCTTAAAGTTGAAATCGGGCCACTAAACAAGTATTCATCAGCTAAAGCGTTGATAGATGCCGTCAATAATTGGATACTATATTACAACAACACACGCATCCAAACAAAATTAAACGGCCACTCACCGGTAGAATACCGACAACTGGCCGCTTAATGAACTAAACTATTTTACTTTAACTTTTTGGGTACACCACAATTTGCTTGAGCTTTTTATTTGTCAATTGTTATGGATATCGTGTCATTGCTTATAACGAATGTGATAATCATGTCATGTAAGCTCACATGACATCACTGGACACTGGTTGGGTTTGATAGAATAAACTTATTATGGAAAAGATGAAAAAATATTTGTTAATTGTGGCGATAGCTTTGCTATCGTTTGTCGGATTTGGGCTGAACGCACATGCTGCTGAGAAGCCGAATTATGTGATTACAACGGATGCGACTTATCCACCGTTTGATTTCCAAGATAAAAATGGACAATACACTGGTATTGACCAAGAAATCTTGAAAACGATTGCTGAGCGCGAAGGTTTTACCTACACGTTGAAGCCGATGAGCTTTAATTCTGCGACTCAGTCTGTTGCTTCAGATCAGGCGGATGCGGTGATGGCGGGGATGTCCATCACTGATGAACGTAAGAATGTTTTTGACTTTGGGACACCTTATTACCGTTCTGGTATTGGTTGGGCCGTAAAAAAAGGATCAAACATCAAGTCACTAAAAGATTTGAAGGGCAAAACCGTTGCAATTAAGACAGGGACGTCTGGTGCAGACTATGCCTTGTCAATCCAAAAAAAGTATGGCTTTAAAGTCGTTTATTTCAATGATTCAGACACCCTTTATAATGATGTGATTAATGATAATTCGCAAGCCACTTTTGGTGATTTGCCAGTCATTCAATATGCTGTTAAAAATGGGACAGCCTTAAAGGTGATGAATCCAAAGTCACCAATTCAAGCGGGTTGGTATGGCTTTGCCGTTAAGAAAGGCAAGAACGCGCAGTTGCTTGCCGACTTCAATAAGGGCTTTGCAGCCATTAAAGAAGACGGGACTTACGATAAGATTGTAGCCAAGTATTTAGGGGCTAGTGCAGCAACCTTTACCGGTAGTAAGAAAGATAACAACACAGTTTGGGGCATTTTGAAGGCCAACAAGATGGCCTTCCTACAAGGTCTTTGGGAAACGATTGTGTTGACGGTCTTTGGGATCGTGTTGGCCTCAATTTGGGGTATTATTTTAGGGGTCATGGGCGTGAGCCAAAATGGCTTTGTCCGTGGTATTTCAAGTACGATTATTTATATTTTCCGTGGTTTGCCACTGATGGTTTTGGCCTTCTTTATTTACATTGGGTTGCCAGGTGTTATTGGCATGAAGATTCCGGCCGTAACGGCAGGAATTTTGACGCTGGTCCTAAACGAAGGGGCTTATACGGGTGCGTTCGTGCGTGGTGGCTTTGAAGCCGTTGATCGCGGTCAGATGGAAGCGGCACGTTCTTTGGGCTTGCCATACAGCCGGGCGATGCGCCGTGTGATTATGCCACAAGGTATTCGGATTATGATTCCAAGTTTCATTAACCAATTTATTATTACCTTGAAGGATACGTCAATTTTGTCAGCCATTGGTATCTTGGAATTGACACAAACAGGTAGTTTGATTGTGTCACGTAATTCTCAAGGATTCCGCGTTTGGGCCATTGTCGCTGTGATATACTTAATTGTGATTACGTTACTCACATGGTTGAGTAATTGGGTAGAAAAGAGGATTAACGCATGAGTGATGCGCAAACAAAAGTAAAAGTCCATGTTGAAAATGTTAACAAGTCATATGGTGATAACCATGTCTTGCGAGATATTTCATTGGACGTTTCTGAAAATGAAGTGGTGGTCATGATTGGCCCTTCAGGATCAGGTAAGTCAACTTTCTTACGGATGTTGAATCAGTTAGAAACACCAGATAACGGCACGATCATTGTTGACGGCTTTAATATTTCTGATAAGGCAACAGACATTAACAAAGTGCGTGAAAATATTGGGATGGTTTTCCAAAACTTTAACCTCTTTAATAATTACACGGTACTTGAAAATATCATGTTGGCACCAGTTGAATTAGGCAAGTTAGACAAGGCAGCTGCCGAGAAGAAAGCCCGTGAATTACTTGAAACAGTTGGCTTAAGTGATAAAGCTGATATGTCAGTTAATTCATTATCTGGTGGTCAAAAGCAGCGTATCGCCATTGCTCGTGCGTTGGCCATGTCACCAGATATTATGTTGTTTGATGAACCAACATCAGCCCTGGATCCAGAAATGGTCGGGGATGTGTTGAACGTCATGAAAGATTTAGCGGTTTCTGGGATGACGATGATTATCGTGACACACGAAATGGGCTTTGCCAAGCAAGTCGCCGATCGCGTGGTTTTCTTTGAATCAGGTAAGATTCAAGAATCTGGCACACCAGAAGAAGTCTTTAACGCACCTAAAAATGCACGTTTGCAAGAATTTTTGAGCAAAGTCATGCAAGCCTAATGGGTTTGATAGACAGTCTCACAATTGCACGTGCAACAAACGATTGAAAAAGCCGACCGTTTGGTCGACTTTTTTGTAATGTAGGAAGAGAATTTTAATGATCATGTTAAAAAGATACATTTTAGGGCTGGCAACATTAGTCATGTTTTTTCTGATGACGCCAATCGCGTCAGCTGATAAACCACACTACACCATTACGACAGATGCAACCTATGCGCCGTTCACTTTTCAGGATAAAAATAATCGTTATGTCGGCATTGAACAAGATATGATGCAAGCCATTGCCGAACGAGAAGGATTTACCTATACTATGAAGCCCATGAGCTTCAATTCTGCGGCGCAACTGGTCTCAAACGGACAAGCTGACGGGATTATTGCCGGTATGTCTATTACACCAGAACGGCGTCAAGTCTATGACTTTTCAACCCCTTATTACAAAACAGGGGTGGCTTGGATTGTTAAAAAAGGCAGCAAAATTAAATCACTGGCAGATTTAAAAGGGCAAACTGTGGCTTTAAAGACGGGAACGGCAGCGTCTGAATATGGCCTATCGCTACAGAAAAAATATGGTTTTCAGGTCAAATATTTCAACGATACCGATACTATGTATAATGATGTGGCAGTTGGTAATTCGGCGGCCACATTTGAAGATATGCCCGTCATTCAATATGCGATTAAAAATGGCATGGCCTTAAAGGTCATGAACCCAGATCAACCTGGTAACGCTGGGTCTTATGGTTTCGCAGTTGAAAAAGGCAAAAACAAAGCCCTCTTAGCAGCCTTTAATCGTGGTTTTGCTGCCATCAAAAAAGATGGCACGTACGATAAAATTGTGGCGAAGTATTTGGGTGCCCGGCAAGCAACGTTCTCTGGCACTAAAAGTGATAACAGCACTGTACTTGGGATTTTACGGACCAATAAGACAGCGCTGCTCAACGGTTTGTGGCAGACCATTGTGTTGACCGTGATTGCGATTATTTTTGCCTCAATCTGGGGTATTTTACTCGGTATCATGGGCGTGAGTCAATTTAGCTGGGTGCGGGGAATTGCAACCACAATTATTTACATTTTCCGTGGCCTACCATTGATGGTCTTAGCGTTCTTTATTTATATTGGGTTGCCTGGTTTAACTGGGGTGAAAATACCAGCCTTTACAGCGGGTATCATCACGCTGATTCTAAATGAAGGCGCCTATACAGGGGCGTTTGTTCGTGGTGGCTTTGAAGCTGTTAACCGTGGGCAAATGGAAGCTGCGCGGTCGTTGGGCTTGTCTTATAGTCAGGCCATGCGTCGGGTCGTGATGCCGCAGGGGCTGCGCATTATGGTGCCAAGTTTCATCAACCAATTCATTATTACCTTAAAAGATACGTCGATTCTATCAGCCATTGGGTTGCTCGAATTAACGCAGACAGGTTCTTTGATTGTGGCGCGTAATTCACAAGGTTTTCGTGTCTGGGCAATCATTGGGGTCATGTATCTCATTTTGATTACGTTGTTGACTTGGTTTAGTCGCTGGGTTGAAAAACGCATGACTGCAAAATAAACATCAAAAACACCTCCTATTCGTATGATGAATAGGAGGTGTTTTTTGATGTTTATCGCACAAGACAAGCAAGGCACGTATGTGCAAGCTAACGTCGCTGGGACAACCGGTGAGTTTTACTGTCCTGGTTGTTTGGCACCGGTCTACTTACGTCAGGGAGAGATTAAGCAACCGCATTTTGCACATCGCGCGGGTGCGCAGTGCCACACTTTCTCAGACAATGAAACACCGCAACATTTAGCTGGGAAATTACAATTGGCAGCTTACTGTCAGAAATTCGGGCAAGTCACTTTGGAAGCGGTTATTCCGGCCATCAACCAACGACCTGACATTTTAATCACCCGCGCACATCAGCGTATTGCCATTGAATATCAGTGTAGTCCGATCTCACAACAACGTTTAGATGAACGGAATGCGGGCTACCGCCAACAGCACATTACCGTGATTTGGATTTTAGGCGCCACTTATTATCAGGCTAAAATGGCGCAACGTACGATTGTTAAATTTTTAGCCAATCAACGATTGTGCTTTTATTTACCTGATACGCAAAAATTTTATCACCGCGCCCATTTTGAAAAACCAGATTTTGGTCGGGTTAATTACAGTGAAATTGTCAGCACGCAGTTGTTGACAACAGTACCAAAGCACAAACAACGCAGCCTAAATGTGGTGCAACAAATTTACAAACTGCAACAACTCATCGCGCAAAAACGGGTAGATCAGCGCTTGATTACCTATCTTTATTTGCAACAACGCTTATTATTGCAGGCACCGCTCTGGATTCATCTGGGGCAAACCTTTGGCCTGACGATCAGCAATTGGCAGTGGCGGTTACAGAGTGTGTTAGTGTTAGAAAAAATTGGCGTTGGCCATGTTTTGCATCAGCAGGTAATGCTGGCCAAACTAAAACCCTATGTTTTAGGGCATCCCACTTTTCAACAAGAACAAGTGATGGCATTATTGCAAGAAATGGTGGCGCAGCACTTTATTGTGCAGCGTGGTGCTTATTTCTTAGTTGTTGAATTACCGGTGTGGTATGGGTCGTTGCGACAAAAATTAGGCCAAGTGAGAAAATAGTGATAAAATAAAGTATGATATTTTAAGAAGGGAATGTTGGTGTCCACCGATTATATGCGTGACACTGACTTGTAATAATAATGGCACAACTACAACGCGATGAAGTACCTGAAGAGTTAACTTGGGATTTGACCTCCATTTTTGCAACCGATGACGATTGGGAAACAGCCTATGATGCCGTTTATCAAGGCGCACAGGCGCTGAAGCAATTTGTGGGGCATGTTGGTGATTCAGCCCAAACGTTGCAAGCAGCACTGGAAGCTGATCTTGATTTGGAACGTCAATTAGAAAAAGTCTATGTCTATGCGCACCAAATTTATGATCAAGACACAACCAATCAAAAATATGCCGCTTTTAATAGTCGTGCGCAAGCGCTTTGGTCTGAAGTCAGTGAAGCAACAGCTTATTTCCAACCAGAAGTGTTGAATATTCCAGAAGAAACGTTGGCGAACTATTTGAAGACGGCAGGGTTGCAACCTTACCAACATTTATTTGATCAAATTCTGGCGCAAAAGCCTTACACTTTGCCAGCAGAACAGGAAGCACTGTTGGCCGGAGCAGGGGATATTTTTAACGCGTCAGAAAACACTTTTGGTGCGTTAGATAACTCCGACATGACTTTTGGGGATGTCCATACTGAAACGGGTGAAGTGGTGCCATTGACAAATGGCCTTTACAGCCTGTTGCTGGAATCTAAGTCACGTGAATTGCGCCAAGAAGCGTTTGAAACCTTGTACGATAGTTACATTGCCTTGCAAAATACTTTTGCGTCAACGTTATCGTCACATGTCAAAGGCCATAACTATTTAGCGAAAGTGCGTCACTATCGCTCAGCACGGGAAGCAGCCATTCTGCCACATAGCCTACCAACATCAGTATTTGAAACGTTGCGTGAAACGGTTGATGCCAATTTGCCATTGTTGCATCGCTTTGTATCACTCCGCAAGCAAGTTTTGGGCGTTGACGATGTGCACTCATACGACCTCTACGTACCGCTGGTCGATGAGATTGATTTTGATGTCACTTATGACAAAGCCAAAGACATTGTGTTGGCCGCTTTGGCACCATTAGGACCAGACTACATTGCCGTGGTTAAAAAAGCCTTTGACGAACGCTGGATTGATGTGGTGGAAAATAAGGGCAAGCGGACTGGCGCTTATTCGAGTGGCACCTATGACACGAACCCCTTTATTTTGTTGAATTGGCAAAATAACTTAAATAACGTCTACACTTTGGCCCATGAAATGGGACACTCGGTGCATTCTTATTTGACCCGCCAAGCACAACCTTATCATTATGGTGATTACCCAATTTTCCTAGCTGAAATTGCGTCAACAACCAATGAAAGCCTACTGACGGATTATTTGTTAAAGACAAATGATGATCCAAAATTCCAAGCTTATGTGTTGAATCAGTATCTTGATGGCTTTAAGGGCACGGTGTTCCGACAGACCCAATTTGCAGAGTTTGAAGATTGGATTCATGAACAAAGTGCCGCTGGGGTGGCGTTAACAGCTGACGCGATGAGCACGTACTATGCAGCATTGAACCAGAAGTACTATGGGCCAGATCTCTTCCCGGATGAAGAAATCGCGTATGAATGGGCCCGTATTCCACATTTCTACTACAATTATTATGTCTATCAGTATGCCACTGGTGAAGCCGCAGCGACGACTTTGGCTGACCGTATTTTGAACCAGAATGGGGCAGAAGCGTATAAAGACTACTTAAAGGCCGGTGCCTCAGACTATCCATTAGCCGTTATCGGCCAAGCAGGGGTTGATATGACGCAAGCGGATTATTTGAAGGAAGCCTTTGGCGTGTTTGAAAAGCGTCTCGATCAGTTGACAGATTTGTTAGTTCACAAGTAACCACATTGATCTGTCTTATGGTACTGCCATGTTTATGGTAAAATGATAGGACAATAAATGGAGAACAACAACATGCAAACGACACCGCCCGAAGAATTAGTGGCTGTTGCGCTTGAAGCGCTTGACGAAACTTATACACCGTATTCACATTTTCCAGTGGGTGCTGCGTTATTGACAGCATCAGGCACTGTGTTTAAAGGGATTAACATCGAAAATGTCTCTTTTGGTCTCACCAATTGTGCAGAACGTACTGCTATTTTTAGTGCCATGGCAGCTGGTCATCGCCAGTTTGCTGGTTTAGTAGTTGCCGGGCGCACAAGTGAGCCAATTGCCCCTTGTGGTGCATGTCGACAAGTCATGGTCGAACTTTTCCCATCCGACATGCCAATTTGGTTGATTAATGATACTGGCAAAAGTGTGCAAACGACGATTGCGGATTTAATGCCAGGGTCATTTAACGCACTGGCGTAGTATCACGCTGATACGTCGCTTAAAAGTACTGACTTGAAGGAGAGCATATGCAAAAGCAAAAAGTACTCGTTTTTGACGGCACAGCACAAGCCGCAATTGATTATTTAAAAGCCCATGATTTAGAAGTGATTTCAAATCCACAACAATCAGATGCCGATTTTCTTGCCGCAGCTGATGTAGATGCGGTGATTTTAATGATGCATCCGCTGTCCGAGCAACTATTATCACAGATGCCAAATCTTAAAGTGATTGCGCGTTATGGTGTGGGCTATGACAATGTTGATTTGGCCGATGCAACGGCACATGATATTGTTGTCACCAATACGCCAGGGGCGAATGCAACGGCGGTTGCGGAAACGGCTGTCATGCATATGTTGATGGCTGGACGTTATTTCTATCAACAACGACAGAGCATTACTGACCCCAACGTGCCAAATGGGACGGGGCAAGAAGTTTCGCATAAGACAGTCGGCATTATTGGTTTTGGGGCTATTGGTCAAAAAATTGATGAATTGCTGACGGGATTTGATGTCAACGTGCTAGCCTATGCCCGACATGACAAGCCTGTCAAAAACGGGCGTATGGCCACGTTAGACGAGATTTATACAACAGCAGACTATATCATCTTGGCGCTGCCAGCAACGCCAGCAACGCAACATATGATTGATACGGCTGTTTTCAAGAAAATGAAAAACAATGCCGTCTTAATTAACATTGCGCGTGGGGCAGTCGTGGACGAAGCGGCCTTAATTGCCGCCTTGAAGACAGGGGAGATTGCTGGTGCGGGGCTAGATGTGGTCACGGTTGAACCAGTTGCACCAGATAATGAATTATTAACATTACCAAATGTTTTTGTCACACCACACGTGGCGGCAAAATCAGTTGAAGCGTTTGATGCGGTTGGTTTAGCGGCAGCACAAGAAGTTGTGCGTGTCTTAAACGGTGAAGCACCAAAAAATCAGGTCAATTAAAAAAACACGTCGCCTTTTTAGGACGACGTGTTTTTTTATTCAGGTTTGTGTAATGAAACAGGGAGCATGTCAAGGTCTGGTAATGCTTCATGATTAATTTCAGCAAATAGGACGTCAATGAGACGTTGTGCGGCCTCATGGATTGGCTGCACGATTGTTGGGAGATTGGGGTGCAACTGTTGGACAATTGGTGAACCGTCATACCCTGCCACAATCACGTCCTCAGGGACCCGAATGTTTGCCCGGCGTAGCGCATTTTGTAGCTGGACAGCCATCATGTCATTATAAGCAAAGACGCCATCCACTTTTTGCGTCACAATCAAGTCAACAATCTCTGCCATCTCTTCGGCACTTGCAAATTCATTAGAATTAGAATTGATACTGTGCTCAATTAAGCGGCTTTTATTGGCAATCGCATCCGCAAAGCCAACATAACGTTGTGCGGTTGGGGATGCAGAAGGGTCGTTGTCACATAATACCAGCAGATTCTTAGTCCCTTGAGAGACAAGATATTCGCCAATGAGATAGCCACCGCGATAATTGTCTTCATGAACAATCGGAATATTATCTGCTAAATGACGATCATATGACACGATTGGGAGAAAATTATCTTGATAACTGGCGATACCGAGATTATGTGATGAGGTGATAATACCTTCCACTTGATTAGCTGCTAACATTTGCAAATATTGTTGTTCTTTTTCAATGTTATTGGCACTTGTGGCAATAATCACTTTGTAGCCTTTTTCAAATAAGAGTTGTTCGATTTCCGTGGCTAAAGCGGTAAAAAAGGGATTTTGAATGTTAGGGAAAATTAAACCGATAAATTGTGACGATTTACCTTGTAGTGAGCGAGCCATGGCATTTGGTTGGTAGTGCAACTCGCGCATGGCAGCATGAACTTTATCAATCGTTTTTTGGCTCAAGGAACCATAATTATTGATGACGCGTGATACTGTTGTAATTGAAACGCCGGCCAATTCGGCGACGTCACTTAATTTTGCAACCATTGAAACCTCCGTTTACTGCTAAAAATTGTGTTGCATTTTTAATCACTAAGCACATTCTATTATACACTTTTTCGCGGCAAAACTTTTAGCAAAAAAATTGCTTAACGCTTGACAAATTATTTAAAAGGGTTAATATGGTCTTATAAGTTAAAAACATCACAATTAAAACGGAGCGGAAAACATGGAAGCATTAGTGTTGACTGGTATTAAGTCACTGGAATTGAAAGAAATTGCACAACCTGAAATCAAGCCTGACGAAGTTAAGATTCATACAGCCTTTGCTGGTATTTGTGGTACCGACCATGCGTTGTATGCTGGTTTGCCTGGTTCTGCACCAGCGGTGCCACCAATCGTCTTAGGTCACGAAAATTCAGGTGTGGTTGTCGAAGTTGGTTCAGAAGTCACAAACGTTAAGGTTGGGGATCGTGTGGCAGTTGACCCAAACATCTACTGCGGTCAATGCAAGTACTGCCGTACAGGACGTCCAGAATTATGCGAACATCTCTCAGCTATCGGGGTGACGCGTGACGGTGGCTTTGAAGACTACTTCACAGCACCTGCCTCAGTTGTTTACCCAATCCCAGACAATGTGTCATTGAAGGCGGCAGCTTTAGTTGAACCAATTTCTTGTGCCGTTCACGGCATTCAATTGTTGAAGGTATCACCATACCAAAAGGCACTTGTCATTGGTGATGGCTTCATGGGACAATTGTTTGTCCAAATTTTGCAAGCTTACGGTATTCACGAAGTTGATTTGGCTGGTATTGTGGATGAAAAGTTGGCCATGGCGAAGGACAAGTTTGGTGCAAAGCGCACATTCAACACAATGGCCGGTGACAAGATTCCTGATAGTGAATATGACGTTGTCATTGAAGCGGTTGGTTCACCAAAGACACAAGAAGCAGCGATTGAAGCTGCTGCACGTGGTGGTCAAGTGTTGATGTTTGGTGTGGGTGGCCCAGACGACACATTTGAAATGAACACTTATGAAGTCTTCCAAAAGCAATTGACGATTCAAGGTTCATTCATCAATCCAAATGCCTTTGAAGACTCATTGGCTTTGTTGGCATCAGGTAAGGTGGATGTTGAACCTTTGATTTCACATGAATTGGACTATGCCACTGTTGAAGACTTCTTGAACGGCAAGCTTGGTGTGGTGTCAAAGGCTGTTGTGAAGGTTGGTGGCGAAGAAGCGTAACCGGAAGACAGGTCACGCGATAAAGTCATCAGCGCGTTGATCAAGGGGGGCAAGTATGGCATTTTCAGATTATTATTCAGGTTTACAACACATCGGTATACCAACACATGATTTGGCGGCTGCAGAAGCTTTTTGGACAAAATTAGGGTTTACGAAAATTGGTGATTTTCCAGTTGGACAAGTCATTTTTATGCAACGTGACAATCTTGTGATTGAAACATGGTACCAAGAAGCGGTTGCCAATCAACCAGGTGCAATTAACCATATCTCATTGGACACGACAGATGCTGAAGCAGCTTTTGCGGCTGCAAAGGCTGAAGGTTTTGATCTGATTGATTCAGAAGTACAACAATTAGCATTTTGGGACAAAGGGATTAAGTTCTTTAATATCCAAGGCCCAGATGCCGTAATTGTAGAATTCTGTGAAATTGTAAAATAGAAAAAGTTGGCGTGGTGGCGCCAACTTTTTTTATTGCACGGCATTGTGGTGGTGTTATCGTGTTTTCATATCTGTTTCTGAAAGTTACAAAAATATGATGAATTATTTTCTAAAATTAATCCTGACGAACGCTTGACACTGGTCATTTAAATCTATTAAACTAATAATGTAAGCGCTTAACAAAACGATAAAATAAAGCAATGATGGACAATGTAACGTCACGACGTACCGTAAATGTTAACCACACATTTTAGTCAAGTTGTGTCATGATTGTTAGTCTGTCCGGCAACGGGTGCGCGTTGTTTTGTTGCAACTGTGGACTTGGCGTCACCAGCCTACGGTTTTTGATTGGGATGCTACAGTCACAATGACCACCTTTGCTGTGTATACGGGTTTAAATGGTGATCATCATGACAGCAAATGACTGAAACAGAGATAAGAAAAGAGAAAAAATCATGGGACTATTAGGTGCAATTGAAGCAGGTGGTACAAAGTTTGTGGTGGCTGTTGCCGATGAAGACTTTAACATTATCGATCGGACAGCCTTTCCAACATTGGATGGTGAAAAGACGTTAGATCAGGTCATTGCGTTCTTTGACCAATATGATAACATCGACGCCATTGGGATTGCCGCCTTTGGGCCAATTGATATTGTGCCTGAATCAAAGACTTACGGTTATGTCCTCGACACGCCAAAACACGGCTGGTCAGGGTATGATTTCTTAGGGCGGATGAAGGCTTGGCGTGATATCCCTTACTACTGGACAACGGATGTCAATGGTGCTGGTTGGGCTGAGTTTACTACAGGCGCTGCCAAAGACGTTGACAATATGGTGTATTTGACAGTCGGCACGGGTGTTGGGGCCGGTATTGTCTCTGGTGGACACCTTGTCAGTGGTTATGGTCACCCAGAAGCCGGTCACATTTTCTTGCAAAAGCATCCAGAAGACACGTATGCTGGGCACTGCCCATTCCACGGTGCGAACTGTTTGGAAGGTTTGGCAGCTGGACCAGCCATCGAAGAACGCTGGGGCATGAGTGCTAAGGAAATCCCTGATGATCATTTGGCATGGCGGATGGAAGCCTTCTACTTGGCACAAGCGATTTTGGATTATACGATGATCTTGCGTCCAGAAAAGGTGGTACTTGGTGGCGGCGTGCCACACCGTGAGATTCTTTTCCCCTTAATTCGGGAAAGCTTTGCGGAACAAATGCATGATTATTTGGCAGTGCCACCATTGGATGACTATATCGTGCCAGTGGCTAATGGCGATAATGCTGGCATCCTCGGTTGCTTCTATTTGGCGAAAACATTGCGATAACCGTTGTTTAGTTAAATACTTACTTTTTGTCAAGTTGCGCGCTTTGTGTTACTATGAACACATCAATAACTCAGAGGGAAAATGATGGCAAAATTAGCAGAACATACAGAGGATTTACTCTGCGAGAATTTCACCAATACATTTCAGATTTTAGGTCGTAAATGGAATGGCCTGATCATTGAAACGTTGCTGATTAGCGGGCCAAAACGTTTCTTAGAATTGTCACGAGCGATTTCGGGCTGTTCTGACCGTGTGTTGGTTGAACGTCTGAAAGAACTTGAAGCCGTACAGTTGGTTAACCGTGTCACTTATGAAAATTCTAGTCTCATTGAATATAAGCTGACGGAGTCTGGTGAAGCAATGCGTCCGTTGATGGCAGCAATTCATGAATGGTCTGATCAATATAATAATGTGGCCAAGACAAAACATGACGACACAGACGCTTTAGCATGATATACTAGAGTTGTAGTCTAGCGCGTTTTAGTGCTGTGCCGTTATGGCAAATAGTTACTAAAATAGGTGCTAAAACAGTAAAATATGTTTTAAACACGATGAATGACCTAGTAATGATAGAACAAATTTAGCGAGCAATACAAATTGGTGAAAGTATTGTATTTGCGTCTATGATGAATTTCAGTCAGGAGTGATTGGTTTAATCACCAACGTTTTGACAGCGTTATTGTCACTTAGAGCTGACGTTAGTCAGAAAATTGGGTGGTACCACGATCAGACGTCCCATGTTATCTCATGATAACATGGGACGTTTTTTATTCACGTGATTAAAACATCAGGCGTCGTATTGAAAGGAAATGATGATGAGTTTAACTGAAGAACTAACAGCATTAAAGGCTTCAGCCGTAGAACGAATTAACGCCGCAGACGCAGATATTGAAGCGTTGCGCGTCAGTTTGCTGGGTAAAAAAGGCGAATTAACTGCTTTACTGAAAGGGATGAAGGACGTTGCGCCAGAAGACCGCAAGGCAGTGGGCGAAATTGGCAACGATGTACGCCAAACTATTACCGCTTTGTTGGCGGAAAAAAAGGCGGCCGCTGAAGCAGCAAAGCTTGAGGCACAATTGGCAGCCGAAACGATTGATGTGACGTTGCCAGGTAGTGCACATGTTGTCGGACAACCCCATGTTTTGCAACAAATTATTGATGAAATTGAACAACATTTCTTAGGTTTAGGCTTTGAAGTGATTGATGATACCGTTGATTCACCGGAAGTTGAAACCGACGAATATAACTTTGAACGGGAAAACTTGCCAAAGGACCATCCGGCCAGAGATATGCAAGATACGTTCTATATTACGCCTGAAATCCTATTACGGACGCAAACGTCACCTGTACAATCCCGTTCATTAGAAAAGCACGACTTTTCAAAGGGACCCCTTAAGATGATTGCGCCTGGAAAGGTTTATCGTCGTGATACGGATGATGCGACGCATTCACACCAATTCCATCAAGTTGAAGGGATGGTTGTGGGTGAAAACATCACAATGGCTGACTTGAAGGGCACTTTGCTCTCAATCATGCAAGCCTTGTTTGGCGAAAAGCATCAAATCCGGATGCGCCCATCATATTTCCCATTTACTGAACCTTCAGTTGAAGTTGACGTGTCTTGGAATGAAGTGACACCAGATACCAAGCCAGAAGATATTGAGTGGATTGAAGTGTTGGGTGCGGGGATGACGCATCCCAATGTTTTGCGTATGGACGGGATTGACCCAGAGAAGTATTCGGCGTTTGCCTTTGGCTTGGGACCAGATCGTTTTGCGATGTTGAAATATGGCGTCGACGATATTCGTCAATTCTATTTGAACGATGTCCGCTTCTTGTCACAATTTAACCGAAAGGGGAACTAAACATGAAAACGAATTTAACATGGTTAAATGATTATTTAGACCAAACCATTGCGTTAGATCAACAAGCGGTAGCGGATTTAGCTGAACAAGTCGCCCGCACAAGTGTTGAAGTCGATAGCGTCACGACATTGGCGCAACAACAAGATGGTCTTGTTGTTGCTGAAGTTGTCAGTGTTGTACCACATCCAGATTCTGATCACATGGTTATCACACAAGTCAATATTGGTGAACCTGAATTGGTACAAGTTGTGACAGGGGCACCCAACGTAGCCGTGGGCCAATTGGTTGTTCTGGCTAAAGTTGGGGCACATATTATTAATCGCGAATCAGGCGAATTAATGACCTTAACAGCCGCTAAGCTACGTGGTGAAATGTCTTATGGGATGTTGGTAGCCTTACAAGAAATTGGGTTTGATAATAAAATTGCACCGAAAGACTTTGAAGCGGGTATTTATGTCTTTGGACCAAATGATGGTGTGCAACCTGGTGATGATGCCTTAGTGGCGCTGGGCATGACAGATCCCGTGTTGGATACTGATTTAACGCCTAATCGTGCGGATATGCTCTCAATGATTGGGACAGCGTATGAATTTGGGGCGATGCTAAAGCAACCAGTAACTGAGCCAGCATTTGATTTAGTCGAATATGAGACGTTAGCCAGTGATCAAGTTGATGTCGTGATTGAAGATGACACTTTGGCGCCAAAGTATGCTTTGCGCGTGGTGAACAACGTGACGGTTGGTGATTCACCACTCTGGCTGCAAAAAGCACTTTGGAATGCGGGTATGCGCCCAATTAACAATATTGTTGATATTACAAATTACATGATGTTGATGTATGGGCAACCTTTGCATGCGTTTGATTTGGATAAGTTATCGGATAAAACCGTGCATGTGCGTCGTGCTAAAACAGCGGAACAATTGGTGACGTTGGATGACCAAACGCGTGATCTTCGTCCGGATGAAGACATCGTGATTGCCACTGCTGATGAACCACTGATGCTGGCTGGTGTCATGGGTGGTGCCAGTTCAGAAGTTGACCATACGACACGACACATCGTTTTGGAAGGTGCTGTGTTTAACCCAAGTTTGGTGCGCGCTACGGCACGTCGTCATAATTTGCATTCAGAAGCTTCGGCTCGCTTTGAACGTGGCGTGAACTGGGATGCAACCTTTACGGCTTTGGATCATGCCGCACAATTGGTTGATGCATTAGCCGGTGGCCAAGTAGCCCGTGGCCGAGTGGTTGCAGCCGATACACCTTACGAAGAAATTGTGATGCCGTTGACGGCGGCACGTGTGAATCAAATTCTTGGCACATCATTGAGGCTTGCAGATATTGCTGCCATTTTTGATCAATTAGCCCTGGACTATCAAATTGCAGCGGACACCATTCAAGTGACCTTGCCAGCGCGTCGACCAGATCTACGAATTGAAGCAGATTTGATTGAAGAAATTGCGCGCCTTTATGGTTATGACAATTTGCCTGTGACTTTGCCTTATGGGCCAACAACACCTGGTCACTTAACATTACGTCAGCGTCAAATTCGTGCAAGTCGTCGTATTATGGAAAGTTTGGGCTTGAATCAAGCCATTTCCTACGTCTTAACTACACCTGAAAAGGCACAACAATTTGCTGAAAATCCTGGTGAAAAGGTTGTCACGTTGGACTACCCAATGAGTTCAGATCGGACGACAGTGCATCAAAATCTATTAGCGGGTCTATTAGAAGATGTTGTTTATAATGTCAATCATGGCGTGTCCGACGTGGCACTTTATGAACAGGGGCGTATTTTTATTGGGACTGACGACAATACGCAGCCAACTGAAATGGAACATTTGGCTGGTGTTTTGACGGGTACACGCGCAACTTCAAGTTGGCAACAGGATAAAACGCAAAAGCCAGTTGACTTCTATGATATGAAGGGGATTGTTGCTGAATATTTGGCCCAAATCGGTGTTGAAAATGTGCGTTATGAAGCGACAAAGCGCCACCAAAACATGCATCCTGGGCAAACGGCTGATATTTACAGTGGCGATGTTTATCTTGGTTTTGTGGGGCAAATTCATCCTAAGGTGACACAAGCCCATAAGTTAGCACCGGTATTTGGCTTTGAACTGAACTTGTTTGCAGTGATGTCACAAGTAACTGGTGACGTTGCTTATGCCCCAATTTCACGTTTCCCACAAATGCGACGCGATGCGGCGTTGTTGGTTGATGAACACATTCAACATGCTGACATTGTCGCCCTGATTCGTGAAACAGCTGGTAACAAGCTTGTGGATGTGCAATTATTTGATGTCTACACAGGGGATAATTTGCCTGTCGGTAAGCGCTCACTAGCCTATACGTTGACGTATCAAGATAATGATGAGACACTAGTTGAAGCAGAGGTTAACGCTGACTTTGAACGGGTAACCAATGCATTGATCGCGCAACTTCATGTGGAAGTGCGTTAAAATCTTTTCTAATTAAATTTGAGTTAAGTCTGTTGGCACGGTATAATTATCAATGGACTATAACGATTACAAGGAAACCTCATGGCTAAAATAATTGTACACGGCGGCAAACGCCTCCATGGTGAAGTCACAATTGGTGGCGCAAAAAACTCAACAGTAGCACTTATTCCTGCTGCTATTTTGGCGGATACACCAGTGACTTTTGATACTGTACCTCAAATTCTCGACGTGAAAAATTTGCAACTCATCTTGGATGCAATGAACGTTCAGTCAAAATTTGAAAATGGCAATTTGGCCATTGATCCGACACAAATTGTGGAAAGTGATTTGCCAAGTGGCGCAATTAAATCACTTCGTGCCTCTTACTATTTCATGGGGGCTTTACTTGGCCGCTTTAACCGCGCAACGGTGACTTTCCCTGGTGGGGATAACTTGGGCCGACGTCCGATTGATCAACACATTAAAGGTTTTGAAGCGCTTGGTGCCAAGGTAACGGAAAGCAACGATATTATCCATATTGATGCCACAGAAAATGGGCTAGTCGGCGCACGTATCGCTTTAGATACGGTTTCAGTTGGTGCAACAATCAATATTATTTTGGCTGCGGTGCGTGCTAAGGGTCAAACGATCATTGAAAACGCGGCACGTGAACCAGAAATTATTGATATTGCAACATTTTTGAATAACATGGGTGCCAACATTCGTGGCGTTGGGACGGATACCATTCGTATTTCAGGTGTGCCAACATTAAAGGCGACAAACACGCATACGGTCATTCCTGATCGGATTGAAGCCGGTACTTATATGAGTATGGCGGCAGCCTTTGGTGATGGGGTGACGATTAAAAACGTTATTCCAGAACATTTGGAGTCTTACACATCAAAATTGATTGAAATGGGTGTGAATTTGGACATCGGTGAAGATGCGATTCACGTCTACCCATCAGACGCTTTACAACCAGTTAATATTAAAACGATGCCTTATCCAGGCTTTGCTACTGATTTACAACAACCAATCACGCCACTATTGTTGATGGCTGAAGGTGAAAGTGTCATTCAAGATACAATCTATCCAAAGCGCGTGAAGCATATTGCAGAATTGCGTCGTATGGGCGGTGATATTGATTCTGAAAAGCCTGGTGAAATTCGGGTTAATCATTCACCACGTCTTGTCGGCACAGATGTTGCTGCTGCCGAAATTCGTGCGGGGGCAGCTTTAGTTATTGCTGCGGTGATGGCCGATGGCGACACTGTGATTAACGATGCTGATCATATTTTGCGTGGCTATGATCGTATTCAAGAAAAGCTTGCTGGTCTAGGCGCTGATATTACGATTGAAGGCATTGATTTAATTAATTTGATGCCGTAGCCTTGTAATTTCATACGGCACATGATAAACTGTATTAGTTATAAACTGACTCTGTGACAAAAGTCTCAGGGCGCTAAGGAGAAATGATTATGCGAGCAGACATTCACCCAGAATACCGTCCAGTGGTTTTCCTTGATGCAACAACAGGTAAGAAGTTCTTGTCAGCTTCTACTGCAACATCAAACGATACGACTGAATTTGAAGGTAAAGAATACCCAGTTATCCGTTTGGATATCACATCAGACTCACACCCATTCTACACAGGTAAGCAAAAGTTTACACAAGCCGATGGTGCGGTCGACAAGTTCAACAAGAAGTTTGCTGGATTTGGTTTCAAGAACAACGAAGACAAGTAATTGTTCTGATAAAAGCGTTCACTTTGGTGAACGCTTTTATTTTTTAAAGCATAAAAAGAGAAAGGTTAGTGGCGCCATCATGACTGATTGGCTAGGATGATGCGCTGCTTGCAAGGTGGAGACGATGCCACGAACAATTTTGCCAGTAAAACTGCATGAACAACTGACGGTGACTGTCGATGATATCCGAATTGATGGGATGGGCATCGTCAATATTACCCCCACTTATCCGCTTTATGTCGCGGATGCGCTCCCAGGTGAAAAAATCACCATTGAAGTGACGCAAGTTGACAAATTCTCGGGCTATGCCAAGGTATTGCAACGCTTGGTGGCATCAGATCAACGTCAAAATAGTGATCGCCAGTATCTAATCGATGCGGGGACAGCCCCGCTTGTGAATCTTAAGTACCAAGCGCAACTTGACTTGAAACAGGCACAAGTTCAGCGGTTGTTTGCCCAACGCGGGCTAGACGTGACGCTCGCACCAACCATTGGGATGGCGGATCCGACGTATTATCGCAATAAAACAATTGTCCCAGTTAAGTGGCAGAATGGCCATTTAACAAGCGGCTTTTATCGTCGTGGGACGCATGATTTAGTGCCAATGACAGACTATTTTGTCAATGATGCTAAAATTGATCAAGCCATTGTTGTGGTTCGCGATATCTTAGAAAAGTACCAAATTAGTGCGTTTGATCCGGATCGCCAAACAGGTGCAATTCGCTATATTATGATTCGACGTGGCTATTATTCGCATGAATTAATGGTTGTACTCGTCTCAAACGACGCAACTATTCCGCATGAGGCAGATGTGATTGCGGCATTGCGCGCTGAGTTGCCTGAATTAAAAAGTTTAATTTTTAACTTTAGTCCAAAAAAAGACTTTGTTTTGTTAAGTCCCAACAATCGGACATTGTGGGGCGACGATGCGATTCATGATACGTTGCTCGGATACCAATTTGTTATCGGACCGAATTCGTTTTATCAAGTGAATCCGCAAACAACGGAAGTCCTCTATGATCTCGCAGCGCAAAAAGCGCAGTTGCAGCCAACCGATACGGTTATTGATGCCTATTCAGGTATTGGTACGATTGGGATTACGGTGGCCAATCGTGTGAAGCAAGTCTTAGGTGTTGAAGTGGTACCAGGCGCAGTGGCGGATGCACAACATAATATGCGGCTTAATGGGATTCAAAATGCCACTTATTTGTTAGCCGATGCGCCAGAACAATTTAAAATCTGGGAAGCGGCACAACTGCAGCCAGAAGTGGTCTTTGTTGATCCGCCTCGGCGTGGGCTAACGAGTGAATTAATTCAAGCAACCGTCGATATGGGGCCAGAACGCTTGGTTTATATTAGCTGCAACCCAGTCACTTTGGCGCGGGATGCCGCTGAAATTGTGCAAAAAGGCTATCAGATTGAAGACCCCGTACAACCAGTTGATCAATTTCCACAGACATCCCATGTGGAAAGTATTACGGTCTTTAAGAAAAATTTCTAATCAAGTCACGCGTGTGCGATAGTTGCTATCGCTGGGGATATTTTTGGAGAACACATGGATTATTCAATAGCAAAAATTGGCGACATTTTAAACGCCAAAACACAAGGTAGTGGCCAAGTCACAGGCGTGAGCTTTAACTCACGCCAAGTGGTGCCAGGGGATTTATTTGTGGCTTTAGTCGCTGATAACGATGGGCATCAGTACATTCAAGATGCCTTACAGCGCGGGGCAGCAGCCGTTTTGGTTGATGATCAACACGACATCCCAAACGATGTACCAGCTGTGATTGTGCCAGATACGCTGATTGCCCTACAACAACTGGGCGCTTTTCGTCGCCAGGAGTTGAACCCTAAAGTAGTTGCCATTACGGGCTCTAATGGGAAAACAACCACGAAGGATATGACGGCTGCGGTGATGGCGAAACGTTATAAAACCTTTAAAACACCAGAAAACTTCAATAACGAGATTGGTGTGCCGATGACGTTGTTGACCATGCCAGCCGATACGGAAGTATTAGTTGTTGAACTGGGGATGGATCGGCCAGGTCAATTAACGGCACTTTCCAAACTAGTTGTGCCGGACGTGGCGATTATTACCATGATTGGTGAAGCGCATATCGAATTTTTCCAGACACGCGCTAAGATTGCCCAAGCTAAATTGGAAATTGTGGCTGGTCTGAAACCAGATGGCGTCTTGTGCATTCCGTTTGATGAGCCGCTATTAACGCAAGCGGCTATTGCCCAAAAAGTGGTGTTGTTTGGCGACGGTGTCTCGGCAGTTCAGGGTGATGCGACGACGACAACATTTACGTATCAAGAAACTCGATTTGCAATTCCGTTAATTGGCGGTTATAATATTATGAATGCGCTCGCAGCAGTTTCAGCGGGTATCTTACTACATATTGATTTAGACGACGCCGTTGAGGCGCTACAAACATTTGATTTGACTAAAAATCGCACAGAGCGACTCGTGACAGCACGCGGCGTGAATTTGATTAGTGATGTTTATAATTCAAATCCGACGGCCGTAGCAGCAGTTCTGGCGACATTAAAAGCAATACCGGCACCACACAAGTATGTTGTGCTGGGAGATATGTTAGAATTAGGCGAACAAGCAGCCACATTACATGCCAATTTGGCCAAAGAAATTTTGGCAGCAAACGTGACTGGTGTTTACCTTGTTGGGCAATTGTTTACGGCAAATGCAGCCCCAATTTTAGCGCCACACTTTGATTCAGAGCACTTGCATTTATATGACACACAGCAACTTGATGCACTTATTGCAGACCTTAAGACGTTAGGGGATGCAGGGGATGTGATCTTATTAAAAGCAAGTCATGGCATTCATCTAGAAAACGTTGTTAATGCATTAGTACAATAGTTGTTGTATTTTTGGGGGATGCAGAGTTGAAACGCACGCAACACAATACCAGGCGACGTCATTTATGGCATACTGGTATTTTGGTTATGTTACTGCTAGGTGTTGTTAGCCTATCGAGTTTGGTTGCTTTGAGAACAACTGCTGATGCAAAGGTTTCCAAAGCGCTGATGAAACGAGCAAAGGCCGACAATGGTCTAAGAACTGCGATGCGTGATCAAACGGTTTTTCTAACCCATAATCAGCAAGCAGTGCGGTTAGATCAGCAGCTAAAAGCCGCCGGCTATGTCGGCTCCGCGTTAGTTGTGTCGCATGGGCAAGTGATTTTGCAACAAGGTTATGGTTATGCCAACCAAGCCAAGCAGCAATTAAACAATGCACAATCATTGTTTCAAATTGCCTCTTTGCAAAAAAGCTTTACCGCAACGTTGATTATGCAACAAGTGCAGGCTGGAAAGCTCAGCTTGGATACGACGTTAGCAACGTATTACCCGGATGTGCCAGATGCCAATCAAGTGACGATTCGCCAATTGATGACGATGACGAGTGGCTTGGGTGAGTATATTCTGGGGCATCAGGTGACGACTGAACAAGAAAACGTCGCCTTTGATGCAGCGCATGTGCGACTACTGGGATCAAAGTCTTGGGCTTATCAGGCGGTGAATTATCGTTTGTTAGCTGGAATTTTGATGAAAATTACGGGACAGTCGTACGATCAGTTATTTGATCGGGTCTTTAATCAACAATGGCAGCTCAATATTGTTGATTATCGCCACTTTGTGACGCAAGCGCATCGCACAACTGGTTATCAAACACGCAGCTACAGTGAGCCAACTGCAGATAACCCAGGATTATTTGCCAGAGAGACAGGCACTGGGAATATGGCCATGACAGTCGGCAAGCTGTATGCCTATTATCGTCTACTGATGCAACATCGGATTGTTGACAGTCAGTGTTTACAGGCGATGTGGACACCCGTACCGGGGGAATCGTATAGTGCCGGTTTGTATCATCATGCGCAGTATCGTGATGGACACGGTGTTATCACCGGATATGAGCCGACTGTACTGTTCACACCAGATGGTCAAGATGCGGTCATCTTATTGAGCAACGTATTTGAAAAGGGTAAGAGCTGGCAACCGCTAGCTGAAACCCTCTTTACACAAATTACAGCGATAAAAACGTCATAACGGCTTATCGCACACGCGCCAAAGCGCGCAGAGGAGAGAAATTTTGAAGTTTAGTGAATTAGGTTTATCACAAGATATTTTGGATGCCATTATAACACATGGTTATGTGGAAGCAACACCAATCCAAGAAAAGACAATTCCGCTAACATTAGCGGGTAAAGATGTTATTGGTCAAGCGCAAACAGGAACTGGTAAGACAGCTGCCTTTGGTTTGCCAATTTTAGAAAACATTGATTTAGATAACAAGAATATTCAAGCATTGATCGTGTCACCAACACGTGAATTAGCGATTCAAACAGCAGATGAATTGAAGAAGTTGGGTCATGACAAGCACGTTGACGTGCAAGTTGTCTTTGGTGGTGCAGATATTCGCCGTCAAATCCAAAACTTGAAGTCACACCCACAAATTTTGGTGGGAACACCAGGCCGTTTGTTGGATCATATTAACCGTAAGACAGTTAAAATTGATCAAGTGAAGACATTGGTTTTGGATGAAGCCGATGAAATGTTGAACATGGGCTTCTTGGATGACATCGAAGCCATCATTAAGAACACACCTGCAGACCGTCAAACATTATTGTTCTCTGCTACAATGCCACCAGCAATCAAGCGGATTGGTGTCAAGTTCATGACTGACCCTGAACATATCCAAATTGAAGCTAAGGAATTGACAACTAACTTGGTTGATCAATACTTTGTTCGCGCACGTGATAACGAAAAGTTTGACACAATGACACGTATCTTGGATGTGCAAGCACCTAAGTTGGCGATTGTGTTTGGTCGTACAAAGCGTCGTGTTGAAGAATTGGCCCGTGGTTTGGAAGCCCGTGGTTACCATGCAGCTGGTTTGCACGGTGATTTGACACAACAAATGCGTTCACGCGTGTTGTCACAATTCAAGTCACACGAAATCAACATTTTGGTTGCAACTGATGTGGCAGCCCGTGGTTTGGACGTTAAGGATGTGTCACACGTCTATAACTTCGATATTCCACAAGACCCAGAATCATACGTTCACCGTATTGGCCGTACCGGTCGTGCGGGGGCTGAAGGGGTGTCAGTCACTTTTGTTGCTCCAAATGAAATGGATTACTTGCGTGCAATTGAAGACTTAACTAAGAAGCGCATGACACCGTTGCAACCTGCAACACTACAAGAAGCACGTATTGGCAAGATCAAGAACGCTGCTGGTGAAGTGTCAAAGTTGGTTAACACAGTTGATGCTGATGACATTCAATCAGAAGTTGAAAAGTTGACAGCACAATACAGCTCAGAACAATTGGCAGCGGCTTTGTTGTCATCTGTTGCTGATTTGGAAAAGCAAAACACACCTGTTGAAATTACACGTGAACGGCCATTGCCACGTCGTCGTGTTGGTAACGGTGGGTCATCATCACGTCGCAGCGGTAGCAGCGATCGTCGCGGCAATGGTGATCGCCGTGGTGGTAACCGTGAACGTCGCGGTAATGGTGGTCCACGTCGTGAAGGTAATGGCGATCGTCGTTTTGGTGATTATAAGCGCCGTGATGGTCGCTCAACAGAACGCCGTACGGGTGGCGCACGTAAGAGTCGTGAATTTACAGTTCGCGAAAAAGATTAATTTTCGCACCAACAAAGCGTTTTAAATCCGGCGTGGTGTGACGCTCAACCATGCAACACGTTTTATAAAGTTATACGATGAAACCGTCCAAACAAGTGTTGGATGGTTTTTCATTAGTTAAGGGTGAAGGAGACAGACGATGCAAACAGTTGCTGAAGCGATTGCTTATATCCATAATCGACCTAAAGGTGGACAAAAAGAGTCCTTGGCACGCATGCACACGTTGTTAGCGGCATTGGGTCGACCACAAAATACGTTGCCACCAGCTATTCACATTACGGGTACTAATGGCAAAGGGTCGGTTGCCACGATGACCAGTAATATTTTACGTGTCGCTGGGTATCGCACCGGTCTGTTTATCTCACCCTTTATCACTGATTTTCGTGAACGTATTCAGATTAATAATAACTTAATACCAGCAGAAGACTTATTAGCGGTCACGCAACACGTTGCCGATGTGTTGGTGACAGTTGATGCCGCTTTGGCACCAGATATACCAACTGAATTTGAGGTCTTAACGGCCATTATGATGACTTATTTTGCGCAGCAAAATTTAGATGCCTTAGTGATTGAGGTTGGGATTGGCGGGCAATTGGATTCAACCAACGTGATGCCCAATGCACGGGTCGCAGTGATTACCAGTGTTGGCTTGGATCATCAAGCCTTACTTGGTCCTACGATTGCAGCGATTGCCACGCAAAAAGCGGGGATTATTCATGATGACATGGCGGTTGTGATTGGTGATTTACCAGATGAGGCGCAAGCAGCAATTGCTGCAATAGCTAAAAGGCCGCTCATACAAGGTCAGCTGAATGCGTATGCTCAAGGCTTGCCAGGGACTTATCAAATTCAAAATACGGCCACGGCAGTGGCTGCCATTACTGCCTTTGATGATCGAATCACCCCAGCGCAAATTAAGCAAGGATTAGCCGAGAGCCGGTTTTCTGGTCGTTTTGAACGTCTCAAGCCCAATGTATTACTTGACGGGGCCCATAATGTTGATGGCTTAAGACAGCTGCATCAGGCCTTGCAAGACTTAGATGAGCAACCGGAGACAATCACGTTAATTATTGGCAGTCTCATGGATAAAAATGTGGCGCTAGCTTTTGATGACCTCTTAAAAGATCATCGTCTCCAAATTGTGTTAGTCCCATTTGTTGGGCCGAATGGGCGCCATAGTTTAGACATCGCAGCAGTGGCGCAACAATACGGGCTCGCCACTGCCGACAGCTGGCAGGCAGCGTATCAAGCTAGTTCATCAGATTTGATTGTATTTACTGGGTCACTATATTTTGTGAGTGAGGTGAGAGGAAAAATATGAAACAAGTTGAAACAAAATTATCAGCACGCTTAATTTTAAGTGTGTTAGCCATTGGCTTACTAGGCTTCACCGATATTATGTTGGAAACGGCTTTAAACGTGAGTTTTCCAATTTTGATGACCACATTTAATGTCACGTCAAGTACGGTCCAGTGGTTAACTTCCGGTGTCATCTTGCTTACCAGTATGGTGGTCATCTTGTCACCCTGGCTGAAAAAGCGGTTCACGAATCGTAGTCAATTTATTGTGGCAACCCTGATTTCGATCGCTGGTGTGTTGATTGATGCGGTGAGTCATGATTTTAGCTTTACCTTATTTGGCCGCTTGCTCCAAGGTATCGGTGGCGGTGTTGGAATGCCATTGATGTACAATGTTATTTTTGAACAAGTACCAGAGAATAGACGCGGCACAATGGTGGGCCTTGGATCGTTAATTATTTCCTTTGCGCCTGCCATTGGACCGGCTTTTGGTGGTTATTTAACGCAAAATTATGGCTGGCGAACGGTATTTTGGGTTGTTTTACCCGTGCAAATTGGGTCGTTGATTCTTGGCTGGTTTACAATTAAGCAAGTCTCGGTGGTGGTCAAAGAAAAGCTGGATTGGATTGGTTGGTTGCTCTTGAGCACGTTCTTTGTCACCGGGATTTTCATGATCGAACGGATGAGTACACATGGCTTTACGAATGGCTATAGCATCGGCCTTTTTGTCATCATGTTGGGCAGTATTTTGACCTATCTGTGGTATGCCAAACGCGAACCGTCACCATTGCTTGATCCGCAAATTTTTAAGTTTAAGACATTTTCATTTAGTATTGCCGCATCATTTGTGACGCAAACCGTGAACTTGACCTTTAACTACGCCATTCCAATGGCTTTGCAAATTGTGCTTTTCCAAAATGCGCAGGTGGCTGGTTTGGCGTTACTACCAGGTGCTTTGGGTTATGCCTTCATGGCGATTGTGTCAGGCCGACTTTACGATCGCTACGGGGCTAAATTGCCGATTATGATTGGGTTAAGCTTGATGATGATTGGGACATTGTGCATGGCTATCCTCCCATTGAGTGTTGCCAATATGACATTGAGCTTTATGATTGTGCAACTCGGCGCTGGCTTCTGGTTTGGTAATAACATGACCCATGCGGTCAGCCATGTGGCGGTTGCGCATCAAAATGCCGGGAACTCGATTTTCTCAGCCACGAATAACTATTCAGCAGCCGTGGGTATTGCCTTAGCCGCTGGTGTATTAGCGATTTTCCAAAATCAGGCAGTGGATTCAAAAGCAGCCTTTGTTGCGGCAACACGCGCTGGTACTGTTTGGATGTTTAGATTAGATATTTTGTTGATCGTGATTGCTGGGAGTTTGTCCCTTTGGGCATTACGTGTTGTGAAGCAACGCGCATTGTAACGTATCATCTCACAGAGAGGTGAGATGACAGTGACATTAAATGACCAAATCAAAAAGTACTATGCAACGTTGGGACAAGATGCGGCGCAACAATTGCACATGCTGCGCCGTTTTTTTCCAAATGATTATGATCTCAATGAAATGACACAGGATAATCAAGAAGATTTTATTGCCCAAAATCCTACGATTAACCGCGCGTTGCTTATTGGGATGGCGATTGGTCGTCAGGTCGCTAGTGTGACCCGGCCGAAAATGTTAAGTGCGAAATTTTCAGAAGAAATTGGACACTATGCGCAAAAACAACTGGGGCACTTACCCCAAGAACAATTATGTGTGGCGTTATTAGATGCGCAACTGAACGTGATTGGCTGGGAAACCATTTTTTTCGGTAGTTTAACGCATGTTCAAGCATCCCCACGGGAAATTTTTCAGCGTGTCCTCAAGGCCAATGCGCTAGGTTTTATGATGATTCATAATCATCCTAGTGGTAATGTGACGCCATCAGATAGTGATTTACAGTTTAGTCAACAATTACAAAATTTGGGCACACAACTTGGAATGCCCATGTTTGATTCTTTTATTGTCACAGGTGATAGCTATTGGAGTATGTCAGAAAACCAGCAGCTCACCAAACATTGGACACAAGGAATGACTTCTGAGTGATCAGTGTGCGTGATAAACAGACGTATCGCAAGACCATTAGGCCCGCGCCTGGGGTGTTTCCTGTGATGCGTCTTTTTTTGTCTCTCAAAAACTGGTAGAATGAAATAGATTGATTTCATAATGAATAGAAAAGGATAAGCTGTTGCCCTGACCGCTAGTCAGTCAGGGCAAAAGCCCATAACAATATGACAACAGAAAAACCAGCAGTATGGTACGAACATCTGCATACTGAAAAATATACGGGCGCACGTCGTGGCCGGATTCATACCCCACACGGAACGTTTGAGACACCGATGTTTATGCCAGTGGGTACTCAAGGCGCTGTTAAAGGCGTTGGGACACGGGAACTCAAAGATATCGGTGCACAATTTATTTTGAGTAATACCTATCATTTGTGGGTTCGACCAGGGGATGAATTGATCGCTGAAGCCGGTGGGCTCCACAAATATATGGGTTGGGATCAAGCCATCTTAACGGATTCTGGCGGCTTTCAAGTTTTTTCACTTTCTGACGCCCGGAAGTTGCAAGAAGAAGGGGTGACCTTCCAAAACCATGTGAACGGGGATAAGATGTTCTTATCACCTGAAGTGGCGATGCGCATTCAGAACAATTTGGGTTCTGATGTGATGATGCAACTGGATGAAGCCATTCCTTATTTTGAAAGTTATGACTATATCAAAGAATCGATGCAACGATCATTACGTTGGGCGGAACGGGCACAAATTGCGCATAAAAATCCAGACACCCAGGCTTTGTTTGGCATTGTGCAAGGTGCAGGCTTTAAAGCCTTACGGACGGAATCAGCCAATGGCCTCGTGAGCTTGGATTTGCCAGGGTATGCCGTTGGTGGCTTGTCTGTTGGGGAGTCGAAAGCTGAAATGAATCGTGTCTTGGACTTTACGATGCCATTGTTGCCAGAAGACAAGCCGCGTTATTTGATGGGCGTGGCGGCACCTGATTCTTTGATTGATGGGGTTATTCGCGGGATTGATATGTTTGATTCGGTGCTCCCAACACGAATAGCCCGTAAGGGTACCTTGATGACGCGCTATGGTCGTGTGGTCATTAAGAATTCAAAGTATAAGCATGACTTTACCCCTTTGGATCCGGATTTAAGCTACTACTCACCTAATCCAATTCGTCGTGAACAATTTGGCAATAAAGCACAATTTGATGATCCAACGTATAACCCATTCCAGAATTTGACGCGTTCGTATTTGCACCACTTGTTTAACGCAAACGAAATTCTTGGGGCTCAACTCGCTTCGCAACATAACCTGCGCTTCTTGTTGCAGTTTATGGAAGATATGCGCACAGCGATTGAAAATGATGAATTATTGGCCTTCCGAGAAACAGTGATGGAAGAATATGGCTATAATAAGCCGAATGCACGCTTATTCTAAAAAACAGCGTGAATTTTTGATATAATGAGAATAGAGTGTCTGACCAGAAAATGGCAGACCTATTCTAGAAAGTAGGACAAATTACCATGAATGCAAACTTAATCCTCCCACTTATTCTGATTGTTGGTATGTTTTGGTTTATGAACCGCCAACAAAAGAAGCAACGTGCTGCGCAAGAAGAACGTCAAAACAGCCTTGAAAAAGGATCTGAAGTTGTGACAATCGGTGGTTTGCACGCCGTTGTTGATAGCGTGGATAAGGTCGCTAAGACTGTTGATTTGGACGCCGAAGGCGTTATTTTGACGTTTGACTTGGCCGCTATTCGCACAATCAAGCCAAAAGCACCTGCAGCTGGCGAAAAGGTTGTTGTGGATGATCTGAAGCCAGCAGAAACACCTGCTGAAGATAAGATTGTGAACACAAACGAACCAGCCGACAAGTAAACGTTATAATAAAGAGAGCATATTGCTCTCTTTTTTGAATGGTGGCAAATAATCATGAAAACAAAAACAATTCAACGACCAGATGGCACAAAAATTGTCTATGATGAATTTGGGGATCGCCAACACCAAACCTTGTTTCTGCTGCATGGGAATGGTGGCTCGGCCCGTTATTTTCGGCCGCAAATTACCCAATATGCCCAATACTTTCATGTGATTGCAATCGATACCAGAGGACATGGGCGTTCGTCCAATACGCAGCGGCGGATTACCTTTGATGACATGGTAGCTGATATCGAGGCCATTCGCCAAACCGAGCAAATTGAGACGCTGTATATACTGGGCTATAGTGATGGCGCCAATATTGGGATTAAGTATGCCACGCTTTATCCTAAACGCGTGGCCCGTCTCGTCCTTAATGCCCCCAATTTATCCAAAAAAGGGGTCTATCAAGTGCTTTGGTGGTTTGATCGCACGGCGCAGTTTTTGATGCGGTTACTAGCCCCGATTAATCATTATGCTAAACGGCGTTATAAACAGCTGCATGTGATGAGTGAACCACTCAATATTAGTCGACGAGACTTAGAGCGTATTTCGGCACCAACATTGTTGGTCATCGGCCGGTTTGATTTAGTGAAAAAGCGGCATATTGAAGGTATTGCAGCGATTTTACCGCATGCAGAAGTCATGATTATTCCACGCGGTGGCCATTTTGTGACTTACACCAATCCAAAAAAATTTAGTGCGTTAGTCTTACCATTTTTACAACAAGGAGAAGAGCATGAAAAAGTTTAAACAACTCTTATCACGGTTGATTGTGCCAGCTGTGACCCTGATTTTGATTGGGCAGACGATTTATATGACCCGAGAAATTACCTGGGATATGATTTTTTCAACCATCAATGATATTTATTGGTGGCAAGCGATTTTATTGATGATTTTAGGTTTTATTGCGGTATTGCCAACGGTGTTAAACGACGTGATCTTAGCCAAATGGCAGCACTATCAAATTGAGATGCCTGAATTGTTGCAACGGTCATGGCTGATTAATGTGTTTAATATTAATGCTGGGTTCGTTGGGACAGTCGGGGTCTTGTTGCGTCGCATTTGGTTTGCTGATCAAAAAAATGGTGGCCGGCTAAAGCCCTATATTCAGATGTATGTGTTGAGTTTAGGTGGGTTGTTTATTGCCAGTGTAATGGCAATTGTAGCCATCTGGTTAAATGTCATCCCCGACTTTGACGATAATCTGATTTGGTTGATGGTTTTGCTCGCTGTTGCGGTGGTGGTCGGCATCATCTCACTTATCCCACGATTTAATTTCTGGTCGGGGATGACACAGCGTGCCTTTGTCTTACTCACGAGTAATGCGGTCTTAACCTTTGCTATCCAAATGGCATTATTTGTGACAATTGGGCTTACGATTGGCGTGGATGTCCGCATTGCTATGATGATGTTATTGTTCACCATTGCCAATACCATTGCGCTGGTGACGATGACACCAGGAACTTGGGGCTCACTTGATGTGTCGTTGCTATTGATGCTATCAGGCTTATCAGTGGATATTGAAAAAGTGGTGGTTTGGCTGATTTTGTATCGCCTGGTTTACAACATGCTGCCATTGTTTAGTGCCATTGTCTTGTTTTGCTACCGGTTATCTCGCAAAATCAATCGTGAATATCGTGGGGTACCGCACTATGTTGCTTTGTCGGTGACGCATCGCTTGACGACTATTGCGTTATATTTGTCAGGTATTTTGTTAGTTTTGTCTGGGACAATGCCAGGTATCATGCAACGGGTGACCATCCTACATCATCTACGGCCATGGCCAATTACATTTGCGCTTGCCAACCAGCTGCCAAATATTTTATTGGGTTTTCTCTTACTTATTAGTGCGCGTGGCGTGTCCAATCGGGTGCAACGCGCTTATTATTCGACGATTGTTTTACTCGTTCTGGTGGTCATTTATGCGTATATGTCTTATCGACAAATTTTGCCAGTTATCATTTTTGGGTTGCTCTTGGTTGGCTTTATCTTTAGTAAGAAAACGTTGTATCGCAAACAATTTATCCACTCTTGGCAGCAACAGGTGATTGATGGCACCATTTGGGGTGCACTCATTATCAGTTATTTACTGCTTGGTATGATTGATGCACCGATTGTTAAAAACCATTTTCAGCGCTTAACGCATCTTGGTTTATTGCCGTCAGTGCACTGGTGGCTCATGGGAACCGCCATTATTTTGGTGGTGACAGTCTTTAGTCTGTTGTTATCACGCTACCTCCGTGCCCACAAGCAACAACTTGGGGTGCCGTTTGATGAAGCGCGCTTGCAACGGTTATTAGCCATTGGAGATACGCATTATACCAACTTGGCATTTTTGGGTGACAAACGTTTTTACTTCTATCAGGTTGATGGACAAGATCGTGTTGGCCTACAATTCCGCGTGATTAATAATCAAGCAATGGTGATGGGCGATCCGTTTGGCGACGCCACGTATTTCGCTGATGCGATGCAACAGTTCGTGGATGAGGCAGATGTTTTAAGTTATATGCCGGTATTTTATGAAGTCAGTGAACGGATTGCCATGTTGGCGCATGAATTTGGCTATGATTTCTTTAAGCTAGGTGAAGAAGCACATGTTATCGTCACAGAATTCTCAACTGCCGGTAAGAAAATGCAAAATGTGCGTTCCGTGATTAATCAAGCCAATCGCGCCGGCTTTGAATTTAAAGTATTGCAGCCACCATTTAGTGGCGAAGTGATGGCACAATTACGGGCAATTAGTGATGAATGGTTAGCGGGTCGTGAAGAAAAAGGGTATTCATTAGGCTTCTTTGACGAAAATTATCTCCAACGCTATCCAATTGCCGTCTTAGAAAAAGATGGCCAAATCGAAGCCTTTGCCACGCTGGTAACGTCACATACCGAACAACAATTGGCTGTTGACTTGATGCGTTTTACCAAGCAAGCACCAAATGGTGTGATGGATGTGTTGTTTGTGAACACGATTGCCTATGCCAAGGAAAAAGGGTTGACGACGTTGAATTTGGGGATGTCACCGCTGGCCAACGTTGGCCAACATCGCCAGAGTTTTGGTCGCGAGCGGTTAGCTAATTTGGTATACCAATTTGGGTCAAAAGTTTATTCATTTGAAGGGTTGCATCACTACAAGCGTAAATTTACGAAATATTGGGTGCCCATGTACATTGCGTACTCAAGAAAGTCATGGATTATCATGGTTATGATTGGTCTCTTGAAAATTGATAATAAGGGTGTGGCACGTGCACCAGAAATCAAAGTCGTGTATGATGAAGATAACGATTCTGAACAATAAGGAGGAACGTGTGTCATCTCGCAAGTTTGTTGCGTGACACACGAGAATGATCATGCCAATGCACGAATATTTTATGGGATTAAATCAATTAGAACTGATTAACCGTGCACCGGGCTTTTTTAAGTATCAACCGCACAACGTGGCGGCGCATTCTTGGAAAGTTGCCCAAATTGCGCAGTTTTTAGCGGATGTGGAAGAGCAAAATGGCGCGACGATTAATTGGCAATCAGTCTATGAGAAGGCCTTAAATCACGATTACACCGAACGCTTTATTGGTGATATTAAAACGCCGGTTAAATATGCCACGGCGGATTTGCGGGCGATGCTTGCTGACGTGGAAGAAACCATGACGGAAAATTTCATCAAAACTGAAATCCCTAAAGAGTTTCAGGCAGCATATACCCGCCGTTTAGGTGAAGGGAAGGATGACACCATCGAAGGCAAAATTTTATCGATTGCCGATAAGGTTGATTTGCTGTATGAAGCATACGGTGAGCTCGTCAAGTTTAATCCAGAACCTGTTTTTGTGAATATTTTTGAAAGCAGTCTCCAATCCTTGGCTGAATTTAAGACGATGGCGAGTGTGAAGTACATTGCCACCGACATCTTACCGGATATTTTTGCCGAAGATTTTATTAGTAAGCAACAATTATATGACTTAGCCAAGCAGTTATTGCCTGACTTTGCAGCAGTGACCCCAGCAGATTGAAAGTGAGGCAACAATGGCATTTTTAGAATTACACGATATTAGAAAGTCGTATTACATCGGTAAAACAGCTTTTCCGGTTTTAAAAGGGATTAACTTAAGCTTTGAAAAAGGCGAATTTGTGTCGATTTTAGGGGAATCAGGTGGTGGTAAATCCACGCTGATGAATATTATTGGTGGCTTGGATCGCAACTTTGAAGGTCAGGTGGTGGTCAATGGGGAAATCTTGGACCACACGCAAGCCAAAAAGTTAGACGTTTATCGCCGTGAAACAATCGGCTATATTTTCCAAAGCTTTAACCTGATTAATTATCAAACTAACTTGGAAAACGTCGAAACGAGCTTGAATATGACGACGTTATCAGCACGTGAACGCCGACAACGTGCCACTGAATTACTGACAAAGGTCGGCTTAGCTGATCATATTCACAAGTATCCCTCGCAACTATCTGGTGGTCAAAAGCAACGTGTTGCCATTGCGCGAGCATTGGCCGCTGATCCAGATATTATGATTGCCGATGAACCAACGGGTGCCCTCGACGCGGTTAACACGGCTGAAGTGTTGGCCTTACTCGAACAAATTGCCCAAGAAGGTAAATTAGTGATTGTGGTGACCCATTCGCAAGCCGTGGCTGATTATGGGACGCGCATTGTGCACATGGCGGACGGTGTCATTGATCGTGAACAAATCTTAAAGCCAAAGTTCCCAGTACCAGCAGAAACGCACCGGTTACACTCACGGCCATTGCGCCGTCGGGCCGTTTGGAATATGGCGTTTGATCATCTGAAATACAAAAAGTTACAAAATTTTTTGATTGTGTTTGGTTCGGCCATTGGTGTTTTCTCAGTCATTTTCTTTCTTGGCTTGGGAAATGGGGTCAAAAGCTACATTGGGGATCAAGTCGATGCGTTGGTCAATCCAAACTATCAAAGCGTTTTACGCAATACTACAACTGATAAACAAGCACCTGCAACGGAACGCATGCGCGCCACGATGCAGGCGAGGGCGACCAACTATACCAGCACAACATTGGATGACCAGTTATTAAAACAATTGCGTGGGGTATCAGGTGTGAGTGCGGTTTATCCTGGTGGCCAATACAACAATGCGATTTTCACTGCTGGCCAAGTGCGTTCAGAACCCGTACAGCTGGTATCTTGGACGCCGCAGTATTCCGATAAAATTATTAAGGCCGGTCATCAACCCAAAAATGGTGAGGTCTTGATTGATCGTGATTTTGCCAAGAAAATTCAGCCAAATTATCGGCAACTTATCGGCCAAGATATTGCCTTTAGTTATATGGCATATGATGCCAATAACCAACCTGTGATGATTAAAACAACAGCCAAAATTGGTGGCATCACGAGTGGGGGACAATCAGGCGCCTTATTTATCCAAAATTGGCAAACGATTCAACGTGACTTAACGGCAAATCATGCCGTAGCGGATGCGAACTTTGCTGCCGTTGAAATCAAAGATACAGCGCGCGTGAAAGCAACCATGGCACGTATTAACGCAGTCAAAGCGAATGGCCAACAAGTCTTTGTGGGCGTCTCAGTCGATGAGATTCTCAGCACAGTCAACACGATTACGAGCTTGGCATCTTATGTTTTGGCAGCCATTGCCGGCATTTCATTGCTTGTTTCAGCCATTATGATTATTGTGACGACTTACATGTCCGTGTCTGAACGTACCCGAGAAATTGGCGTCTTACGCGCCCTTGGTGCACGCGCGAAGGATATTCGTGGACTATTCACTAACGAAGCACTGTTAATCGGCTTGATTGCAGCTGCTTTGGGCATTGCGATGGCATATGTTGTCCAAATGCTCATGAATAGCGCTCTGAAAGGCCTCATTCATTTTGATATCGTACAAGTGTCGATTGGCAACGTCATTTTTGCCGTTGTGATCGCTTTGTTCATCGCACTCGTTGCTAGCTTTGTACCGTCACGACGGGCAGCAAAACTCAATACAATTGATGCGTTAGCAGCAGATTAAGCGATGGTGAGACATAAAAGGTGCAGGCAACTGCACTTTTTTATGCGATCCGATCGGCTATTAAATGATGACGTGATAACGCATCAGATTCAAAGGAGTAAAGAATGCAGATTTTAAAAAAGCACGCCCAACCTTACCGCCGCGAGATTATCTTGTCGATGCTTGCCGTGGTCATTATGGCGGGTGCCTCTTTGTGGCAACCACGTTTATTGCAACAAGTCATGAATGCCATTATTGCGGATAACCAACAAGCCGTGTGGTCAAATGGGATTGCGTTGGTTAGTTTGGCCGTGATTGGTTTACTGGCGGGTGTGATCAATACCATTTTTGCCGCCAAGGTCTCTCAGGGGATTGCTGCCGATATCCGGGCCGATGAGTATCGTAAAATTCAATCTTTTTCATTTGGTAATATTGAAGCCTTTTCAGCGGGTAATTTGGTCGTGCGAATGACCAACGATGTCAATCAAGTGCAACAACTCGTCATGATGTTTCTCCAGACCTTGACGCGAATTCCCATCCTCTTTTTAGGTGCCTTTATTCTGGCTTTAATGACACTACCACGGTTATGGTGGATTGTGATCTTAATGGTGGTCTTGATTGTCCTGTCTTCACAAGTTGTCTTTAAGCAAATGGGGAAGTATTTTGCTAAAATTCAACATTTAATTGATCGGACGAATACGTTAGCCAAGGAAGATTTACAAGGGATTCGTGTCGTTAAATCATTTAACCAAGAAGCAAACGAAACAGTGCGTTTTACGGATAATTCCGATGAATTGACGCGCGTGAACATGATGATTGGTTATCTGTTCTCAACCATGATTCCAATCTTTATGCTGATTTCATATGTTGCCATCGGAGCTTCAGTCTGGTTTGTGGGCCAAAGTGTGGTCGCTCATCCAGAAGATTTGGCTGCGATTACATCATTTATCGCCTACTTAATGCAAATCTTTTTTGCTATTTTGATTGGGGGGATGATGTCAACCTTTGCGTCACGTGGTTTTGTGTCATTAGGTCGAATTAAGGCGATTTTTGATACTAAGCCTGATTTGACATTCAATCCGAATGCGCCAGCGGTTGATTTAACCGGCGATGTGGCGTTTGAAAATGTCTCCTTTACGTATCCAGGTGATACACAGCCTGCTTTGACCGATATTTCATTTAAGATTAAAGCAGGTGAAATGGTCGGTATTGTTGGGGCAACTGGATCAGGAAAAACAACGTTAGCCCAGTTGATTCCACGGCTCTATGACCCAACTAAAGGGGAGGTCTTAGTGGGTGGTGTCAATTTGAAGGATGTCAATGAAAAGTCATTGCGTTCAGCGGTGTCATTTGTCCTGCAACGGGCCATTTTATTTAGTGGGAAAATTTCAGATAATCTTCGGCAAGGGAAACCAGATGCCACTTCAGCTGAATTCCAACGTGCAGCTGAAATTGCGCAAGCAGCCGAATTCGTGAATCGTTATGAAGATGGGTTTGAACATCTGGTTGAAGAACGATCAGCGAACTTTTCTGGTGGTCAGAAACAGCGCTGTCTCTTATACACATCTCCGAGCCCACGAGACGGACTCCTATCTCGTAGGCCGTCTTCTGCTTGCAAAAACAAAGCGAATATTAAATCCTGTCTCTTATACACATC
>OJJW01000066.1_pt1 | contig 38427 bp, 32 predicted proteins | sample 1596331 | NCBI WGS metagenome assembly OJJW01 (sample SAMEA4350156, study PRJEB24818) | metagenome | biome: human; feature: gut; material: faeces | place: Denmark | collected 2013-09 | reverse complement strand
GGGGGGAGCTGTCGCGCAGCGACTGAGGGGCTATAAATGGAGAAGCGAAAAAAGCGTTAAAGCGATAGCGCCGACTGGCGCAGCGCTAGCTTTTTTGTGCTTCGACTTCTTCTTTAGGATTGTCAAGGGCGTGCAGCCCTTGGCCCGTTGCGGGGTGGGTGGAGTCCAGAGGTAGGGAGGGGGGAGTCGGAACACCCCTCCCTGCCTCTGGCCCAGCGGAGCGTCCCTGCACGCTGAAGGCAGGCAGAAACTTCCCCTGTGAAGCGGAGCGCATTCCCAATCGTCCCACGGCAGGAAAAAGGCCGCTGCACAGGGCGTGTGCAGCAGCCTTTTATAGGTTGTTTACCCGATATAGCTGATATTGGCGTCCAGCTCGCCGCTGTAACCGTTGATGCGGGCTTTCTCGGTGCCCTGCCACAGATCGCAGCCGATGGGGCTGGAAGAGACGCCGTAGTGGGCGTTCCAGATGGTGTAGCGGCTGCGCAGGGTGTTGTAGTCCACCCGCTTGCGGTACCATGTGGTGGAAGCGTACACGCCGGGCTTGTAGCCCAGCTCCTTTACCCGCTCGCAGAAGGCGATGGCGCACTTGGTGCGATCCTCAACGCCCAGACCGTCGGCGCGGCCGGTGCCGCCCGGAGCGGTGGAAGCCTCGGTGTCATAGAAAATGGGGTAGTCCAGCATCCGGCCGTTCAGCGCCCAGTTGCAGCCCTCGGCCTCCTCCTGCGCTTCGGCCTCGTTTACGGCCTGCGTAAAGAAATACACGCCCACCTTCAGTCCCGCGTTGCGGGCATTGGTGAAGTGCTCTTCGAACATGGGGTCCTTGACCAGGTTTCCCGCAGCGCCGTAGCCCCGGTAGCCGATGCGGATGATAACGAAGCTCACGCCGGATTTTTTGATCTTGTTCCAGTCCAGCCCGGACTGATACTTGGACACGTCGATGCCAAAGGTCACGTTGTCCTGCTTTACGCCGTTGGCGTCAAAATAATACAGCTTGCCGTCAATGGAGCGCAGACCGGTGACCTTTTTGTTGGTGTCCTGCGCGTAGTAGTAGGTCTTGCCGTTCTCGGTGCGCCAGCCGGAGTACACCGGCTCTTCTTCCTTGTCTTTGGTGCCGAACAGCCAGTTGAACAGCCACCGGAAAAAGCCGTTTTCATCGGTCAGGTCGATGCACTGTGCTTCGGCATCCTCCAGCGCGCCGGAATCCAGTGCCTGCTGGATCTGCTCCGGGGTCAGCAGCACGCTGCCCTCCGGGGTGTGCTGGCTGGCGGTATCGTTCTGGGCGGTGCCGTCCGCTGCGGGAGCCTGCGGGTCCTGTGCGGCCAGCTCCGGGGTCTCTTCCAGCAGGATGGCAGGGGAGTTTTCCTCTTCCAGTGCGGTATCCTCAGCGGGCTGTGCCGGTGCTTCCGGTGCTTCTGCGGTTTCTTCCGGTTCAGACGGGGCGGTTTCAGTGGTTTCCGGCTTTTCTGTCTGTTCCGGGGCGGGCGCAGTCTGCTGCGGCTGTGCGGCGCTTTCTGCTGCCGACTCCGGGGCGGCGGTCACTATGCTCTCGGCTTCCGGGGCGGTGCAAACCTCCCGGTCAGCTGCTGCCGGGCTGCTTGCCTGCGGCGTCCCGGCGGTGATGTGGGGCACGACTGCACCCACGGTCAAAGTTTCCGGCTGTGCAGACAGCAGGGTCGCTGCCCCTGCGCCGCCCACAGCCAGAACCAGCGCCATGGTCAGCGCTGCAACGGCTGCCGCCGCTTTGCGGCGGGCTGTGCCGGATCGGTCAAATCGTTTTTTCATCTGTCGTCTCTGCCTCCGAATCTCCCGGTGGTGCAGCGTAGCGCTGCCCGGGTCTTTGCCCCCCTTGCCCGGGGCGGGCCTGCTTTTATTCCACGCCGCCCATGGATTCAGGATAAAAAGGACGGCGGATGATAACTTTACGCTTCCTTTAGTATACACCCGCACGCGGGGAGCAGTCAACGGCACAGCGGGCTTCTACACAAATTCTCCACCGGGGCAGTGTGTCGGAAAATGTTCCAAATGGAATACGTTCCGGCGGGGCAGAACATTGCACAAAGCCGAAATTTCACAATTTTTCCAGCAACCTCTTGCTGTCTTGACAGGTGTATGGTATGATACAGGGCATACGTTCGTAACTTTAACGATCTGTTTTGGATAGAAAGGCAAGTTTTATGTCGAAGCTGAAAGAATTTTTGGCGCGGAAAGATATCGTCATCTCTCCGCAGCGTTACCTCATTGACGCGTTGGGCGCAATGGCACAGGGTCTGTTCGCCAGCCTGCTGATCGGCACCATCATCAAGACGGTGGGTCAGCAGACCGGTCTTGCCCTGCTGGTGGATCTGGGCGGCTACGCCACTGCCATGAGCGGCCCCGCCATGGCCTGTGCCATCGGCTGGGCACTGCACTGCCCGCCGCTGGTGCTGTTCAGCCTGATCACCGTGGGCTACTCGGCCAATGCGCTGGGCGGCGCAGGCGGCCCGCTGGCTGTGCTCATCATCGCCATTGTGGCGGCAGAGCTGGGCAAGGCCGTGAGCAAGGAGACCAAGGTGGATATCCTTGTCACCCCGCTGGTGACCATCTTTGCGGGCGTCGGGCTGTCCATGCTCATCGCCGCCCCCATCGGTGCAGCCGCAAGTCAGGTGGGCACCCTGATCATGTGGGCCACCGAGCAGGCTCCGCTGGTCATGGGCATTCTGGTGTCGGTCATCGTGGGCGTGGCGCTGACCCTGCCCATCTCCTCTGCCGCCATCTGCGCCGCACTGGGTCTGACCGGCCTTGCAGGCGGCGCTGCCGTGGCAGGCTGCTGCGCCCAGATGGTGGGCTTTGCCGTGATGAGCTACAAGGAGAACGGCGTGGGCGGCCTTGTCAGTCAGGGTCTGGGCACCAGTATGCTGCAGATGGGCAACATCATCAAGAACCCCCGCATCTGGATCGCCCCCACGCTGGCCAGTGCCATCACCGGCCCGCTGGCTACCTGCCTGTTCCACTTTGAGATGAACGGCGCGGCGGTGTCCTCCGGTATGGGCACCTGCGGTCTGGTGGGTCAGATCGGCGTCTACACCGGCTGGGTCAGCGACATTGCCGCCGGTACCAAGGCCGCCATCACCCCCATGGACTGGGCTGCCATGGTGCTGCTGTGCTTTGTGCTGCCCGCCGTGCTCAGCGTGGTGTTCTGCGCGGTGGAGCGCAAGCTGGGCTGGATCAAGGAAGGCGATTTGAAGCTGAACTAAATATTGATAGGAAAACCACCGGAGCATCCGCAGATGCTCCGGTGGTTTTGTTTGTGGGGGGACGAACTCCCCCAGTCACGGCTGCGCCGTGCCAGCCCCCTCTGGGATGGGGCCTTTGGCATGGTGGCACAGTTTCCGGCTAAACCGCAAAGTTTGCCGCTACCGCTGAAGCCTTCACCCCTTGGGGGAAGGCTTTAGCGCACCCATAAGCTTTATGGTTTGACCGCAAACTTTACCGCCGCGCCAGAGGCTCCCTCCCCGAGGGAGCTGGCAAAGCCGTCAGGCTTTGCCTGAGGGAGTCCCCCCAATACCCCATGAAAAAATACACTCAAATTGCATAAAATGCGCATATATTTAAAAATGTTTGCATAAAGATACAGATTGAACCAAAAGAAAAGCGAAACGGGTGCTATGTTTGGCAGTTTTTAGCATTGACGGAAAACCCGCGCTGCGTATAATAAAAGCATCAACCGCAAACGAAAGACAGAGGATGCGAAGGGAAATGCGCATCAGAGAACAAAAGTGTATTTTTATTAAAAGGAGCGCGTTTATCATGAAAAAGGAAAACATCAAAAAAGTCGTGCTGGCTTACTCCGGCGGTCTGGATACCTCCATCATCATTCCCTGGCTGAAGGAAAACTACAACAACTGCGAGGTCGTTGCTGTTTCCGGTGACGTGGGTCAGGGCACCGAGCTGGACGGTCTGGAAGAAAAGGCCAAGGCTACCGGCGCATCCAAGCTGTATGTGCTGGACCTGAAGAAGGACTTTGTGGAGAACTACATCTTCCCCACCCTGAAGTTCGGCGCGAAGTACGAGGACTACCTGCTGGGCACCAGCTTTGCACGTCCGTGCATCGCCAAGGCACTGGCTGATATCGCCATCAAGGAGGGTGCAGATGCCATCTGCCACGGCTGCACCGGTAAGGGCAATGATCAGGTGCGTTTTGAGCTGACTCTCAAGGCACTGTGCCCGGATATGGCCATCATCGCTCCGTGGCGTGAGTGGGACATCGAGAGCCGTGACGAGGAGATCGACTACGCCGAGGCGCACAACATCCCCCTGAAGATCAACCGTGAGACCAACTACTCCAAGGACAAGAACCTGTGGCATCTGAGCCACGAGGGTCTGGATCTGGAGAACCCCGCCAACGAGCCCCAGTACAATAAGCCCGGCTTTCTGGAGCTGGGTGTCAGCCCCGAGCAGGCACCCGATGTTCCCACCTATGTGACCATCCACTTTGAAAAGGGCATCCCCACTGCCGTGGACGGCAAGGAGATGGGCGCTGTGGAGCTGGTGGAGTACCTGAACCAGCTGGGCGGTGCAAACGGCATCGGTCTGCTGGACATCGTGGAGAACCGTCTGGTGGGCATGAAGAGCCGCGGCGTGTACGAGACCCCCGGCGGCGCCATCCTGTACAAGGCCATCGACGTGCTGGAGACCATCACGCTGGATAAGGAAAGCGCTCACTTCAAGGCACAGCTGGCACAGAAGTACGCCGATATTGTGTACAACGGCCAGTGGTTCACTCCGCTGCGCGAGGCACTGGATGCCTTTGCCGACAGCCTTGAGAAGACTGTGACCGGCGATGTCAAGCTGAAGCTCTACAAGGGCAACATGATCAACGCCGGCGTCACCTCTCCCTACACCCTGTACGATGAGCAGACCGCTTCCTTCGGCGTCGATAAGGATTACGACCAGTCCGATGCCACCGGCTTCATCAACCTGTTCGGCCTGTCCATCAAGGAGCGCGCAAAGCTGTCCAAGAGCTGGCCGGAGGTCAAGTAATCGCAACATTTTCGACTGCGTGTGTTTTCACACTTTCACACGCGGGTTCTCACACCGGCATCGTTGCCGGCGGCACCGCCGCAGGAGCGTTTTCCCCTGCGGCGGCTTTGCCGTTTTTAGCCGTTTTTATTTATAAGATAAACATCCTCGCCCTCTCAGGCCGCTTCGCGTCCAGATTCCCCCTTTTGTCGCTGCGCGACATCTTCCCCCGGAGCGGGGGAAGTCTTTCCTCAAAGGGAGAGCCTCTGGCGAAACCGGAAACTTTGCGTGGACTGCCAAGGCCTCTCCCTTTGGGAGAGGTGGCATTGCGCAAGCAATGACGGAGAGGGCGAGCCGCCTATCAGAAAAGGAAGAAAATTATGGCAGAACAACTCTGGAAGGGTCGGTTTTCCAAGGCGGTGGACAGCCGCGTCAACGACTTCAACTCCTCCATCCGCTTCGACCAGCGGATGATCGCGCAGGATATGCGCGGCAGCGGCGTCCACGCCGCCATGCTGGCGCGGCAGGGCATCATCTCGGAGCAGGACTGCACGGATATCCTCAGCGGTCTGGCCTCCATCGCGGACGATCTGTCCAGCGGTGCGCTGACCATCGACCCCGCCGCCGAGGATGTGCACACCTTTGTGGAGCAGACCCTGACCGCCCGTATCGGGGATGCGGGCAAGCGGCTGCACACCGGCCGCAGCCGCAACGATCAGGTGGCGCTGGATATCCGCCTGACTTTGCGGGATTACAGCAAGACTCTGCAGGCTTACATCGTGGAGCTGGTGCGGGTGCTGTGCAAAAAGGCTGCGGAGAATACCGCCGCCGTCATGCCCGGCTATACCCACCTGCAGCGCGCCCAGCCCATCACCTTCGGCCACGCGCTGATGGCCTACGCTTCCATGCTGCTGCGCGACCTTGACCGCTTTGCGGACGCCACCGCCCGCATGGACAGCCAGTGCCCGCTGGGCTCTGGCGCACTGGCGGGCACCACCTACCCGCTGGACCGGGATTTCACCGCCGAAAAGCTGGGCTTTGCCGCCCCCTGTGCCAACAGTCTGGACGGCGTGTCCGACCGTGATTTCTGCATCGAGCTGGCAAGCGCCATCTCCATCTGCATGATGCACCTGTCCCGCCTTTCGGAGGAGATCATCCTGTGGTGCAGCTGGGAGTTCAAGTTCATCGAGCTGGACGATGCCTTTACCACCGGCTCGTCCATCATGCCCCAGAAGAAGAACCCCGACGTCACTGAACTCATCCGCGGCAAGACCGGCCGGGTGTACGGCGACCTGAACACCCTGCTGGTGATGATGAAGGGCCTGCCGCTGGCCTACAACAAGGATATGCAGGAGGACAAGGAAGCCATCTTTGATGCAGTGGATACCTTGGAACTCTGTCTCAAGACCATCACCCCCATGCTGGATACCATGAAGACCCTGCCCGCCAATATGCGCCGCGCCGCCGCAAAGGGCTTTATCAACGCCACCGACTGCGCCGACTACCTGACCAAGAAGGGAATGCCCTTCCGGGATGCCTACAAGCTGACCGGCTGCATGGTGTCGGACTGCATTGCCGCCGACAAAACGCTGGAAGAGCTGACCCTGACCCAGTTCCAGACCTACAGCCCGCTGTTCGGGGCCGATATCTATGATGCCATCGACCTTGTGCACTGCTGCGAGGGACGCACCAGCTACGGCGGCCCCAGCGCCGCCAGCGTCCAGCGCCAGATCGCGCTGGCAACGGCGCGGCTGGACGCATGGGAGGAGGAAAACGCATGAGGGTAAAGGTATTTATTGATGGCTCTTCCGGCACCACCGGCCTGCGCATCGCCGACCGTCTGGCAGCCCGCCCGGAGATCGAGCTGCTGTCCATCTCCGCCGAAGGGCGCAAGGACGTGCACGAGCGGGCAAAGGTCATCAATTCTGCCGACCTTGCCTTCCTCTGCCTGCCGGATGCGGCTTCTAAAGAAGTCATGCCCCTGCTGCGCCCGGACGTGAAGGTGCTGGACACCTCCACCGCCTTCCGCACCGATGCCGCATGGGACTACGGTTTCCCGGAGCTGAAGGGACAGAAGGAAAAAATTCAGAACTCTTACCGCGTGGCAGTGCCCGGCTGCTATGCCAGCGGCTTTATCAGCATTGCCCGCCCGCTGGTGGAGCTGGGGCTGGTGGCAAAGGACTACCCCTTCAGCTGCACCGGCATTTCCGGCTACTCCGGCGGCGGCAAAAAGATGATCGCGGACTACGAAAGCCCCGACCGCCCGGCGCACAGCAAGCTGGATGCGCCCAAAAGCTACGGCCTGAGCCTTGGCCACAAGCATCTGCCGGAGATGCAGAAGATCAGCGGCCTTGCGCACACGCCGATGTTCGTGCCGGTGGTGTGCGACTACTACTGCGGGATGCAGGTGCTGGTGCCGCTGGATCTTGGCCTTGCGGGCACCACTGCCGAAGCCGTAGCTGCCGCCCTTGCGGACTACTACAAGGACGCCGCCACCGTCAAGGTGCACGGCCTGAACGAGCCGCTGCCGGAAAACGGCCTGTACTCCAATGCCATGGCGGGCACCGACCGCATGGAACTGTACCTGACCGTGAACGCCGCCGGAGATCAGATGATGCTGGTCTCGCTGTTTGATAATCTGGGCAAAGGCTCCTCCGGTGCCGCCGTCCAGTGCATGAACCTGATGCTGGGTCTGGAAGAGACCAAAGGGCTGGAATAAACTTGTTTTTCTTTGTGGGAAAGGAAAATCGTTATGCAGTATAAGGAAGTTGCGGGCGGCATCTGCGCGCCCAAGGGTTTTGCCGCCGCCGGTGTCCATTGCGGCATCCGGGCAAATCACAGCGAAAAATACGATCTGGCGCTGATCAAGGCCGAGGTGCGCTGCGCTGCTGCGGGCGTGTACACCACCAACAAGGTCTGCGGTGCGCCCATCAAGGTGGACCGCGCCCATCTGGCAGATGGCTATGCACAGGCCATTGTGGTCAACAGCGGCAACGCCAACACCTGCGCCGCCAACGGCGTGGCGCTGGCCGAGGAGTGCTGCACACTGGTAGGCAAGGCGCTGAACATTGACGAAAAGGATGTTCTGCCCGCCTCCACCGGCGTCATCGGTCAGCCCATGGTCATCGACCCCTTTGCCCGGGGAATCCCGGCGGCGGCAGAAAAGCTGGCTGCCACCGCGCAGGGCAGCACGGACGCCGCCACTGCCATCATGACCACCGACACCCATAAAAAGGAGTACGCCATCCAGTTCGAGCTGGGCGGCAAGGTGTGCACCGTTGGTGCCATCGGCAAGGGCAGCGGCATGATCGCCCCCAACATGGCTACCATGCTGGCGTTCTACACCACCGATGCCGCCGTCTCGCCCGCGCTGCTGGAAAAGGCGCTCAAGACCGTTGTGCCCGGCACCTATAACCAGATGAGCGTGGATCTGGACACCTCCACCAACGATACCCTTATCATTATGGCGTCCGGTCTTGCGGGCAACCCGGAGATCTGCGAGGAGAACGCGGACTACGCCGCCTTTGTGGCAGCGCTGACCGCCATTGCAGAGCATATGTGCGCCGAGCACGCCGGAGACGGCGAGGGCGCCACCCACCTGATCACCTGCGAGGTGACCCACGCGCCCGACCTCAAGACCGCCCGCGCCGTCAGCCGCAGCGTGGTCTGCTCCAACCTGTTCAAGGCGGCGGTCTTTGGCCGCGATGCCAACTGGGGACGCATCCTGTGCGCCATCGGCTACACCCCCGGGGATTTCTCCATTGATAAAGTCTGCGTCTGGCTTTCCAGCAAGGCGGGCGAGGTGTATGTGTGCGAGAACGCCGCCTACCACCCTTACAGCGAGGACGAAGCCGCCAAGGTGCTGGCTGAGCACGATATTCTGGTCAAGGTGGATATGGGCACCGGAGATGCAAGCGCCAAGGCATGGGGCTGTGACCTGACCTACGACTATGTGAAGATCAACGGCGATTACAGAACCTGACAGGAGCGCGAAACAGATGAAAAACGAAGAAATGGCGCGGCTTTTTTCGGAAGCCACCCCTTATATCCAGAAATACCATGGCAGAACCATGGTCATCAAGTACGGCGGCAACGCCATGATCAACGAGAGCTTGAAAAACGCCGTGATGAACGACCTTGTCACCCTGACGCTGCTGGGCGTGCGGGTAGTGCTGGTGCACGGCGGCGGCCCCGCCATCAACGAGATGCTCAAGAAGGTGGGCGTGGAGAGCCACTTTGCGGGCGGTCTGCGGGTGACGGACGATGCCACCATGGAGATCGTGCAGCAGGTGCTGGCCGGTAAGGTGAACAAGGACCTTGTGGCAAAGCTGCGCGGGCGCGGCGTGGGTCTGTGCGGCATGGACGGACAGATGCTCCGCTGCACCGAGCTGGACCCCCAGCTGGGTCATGTGGGCGAGATCGTCCATGTGGATGCAACCCTGATCGAAAGCCTGCTGGACGGCGGCTTTATCCCGGTCATCGCTACCGTGGGCATGGATGACCTCGGGCAGGCGTACAACGTCAACGCAGACACCGCCGCGGCGCAGATCGCCATTGCCCTCAAGGCCGAAAAGCTGGTGTCCATGACCGATATCGCGGGTCTGCTGCGGGATAAGGAGGACGAGACCACCCTCATCCCCGAGGTGGAGGTGACCGAGATCGAGGGCTACAAGTCCGCCGGCATCATTGCGGGCGGCATGATCCCCAAGATCGGCGGCATGGCGGATGCCATCTATCAGGGCGTGCACGAAGCAGTCATCATTGATGGCCGCGTGCCGCACTCCATCCTGCTGGAACTGTTCTCCGACCGCGGCTCCGGTACCCGCTTCTACCGCCGCAGCCACCGCGAATAAAAAGATTGCGCAATCGCCGGCGGAAAGTTATAATAAAGGCAACGAATTCCCGCAGCCGCAAGGCTTTGCGCAATCGCTCCATGTTACAGGAGGTACACCTATGGATTCTGAAAAAGTCATCAAGCGGGACAACGAGTACGTCCTGCACACCTATAACCGCAGCCCCATCGTGCTGGAAAAAGGCCACGGGCTGTACGCCGAGGGCCCGGAGGGACAGAAGTATCTGGACTTCACCAGCGGCATCGGGGTAAACAGCCTTGGCTACTGCGACCTTGCTTGGGCAGAAGCCGTGTCCCAGCAGGCACACAAGCTGCAGCACACCTCCAACCTCTACTATACCGCACCCTGCGGCAAGCTGGCGAAAAAGCTGTGCAAGCGCACCGGCATGAGTAAGGTGTTCTTCGGCAACTCCGGCGCCGAAGCCAACGAGGGCGCTATCAAGGCCGCCCGCAAGTACAGCGTGGATCATTACGGCAAGGACCGCTACAACGTTATCACGCTGGTCAACAGCTTCCACGGCCGCACCCTTGCCACCCTGACCGCCACCGGGCAGGAGGTGTTCCACAACTACTTCGGCCCCTTCAACGAGGGCTTTCAGTACGTCCCGGCGGGGGATATCGAGGCGCTGCGGGAGCTGGTAGACCGCCACACCTGCGCCGTGATGATGGAGCTCATTCAGGGCGAGGGCGGCGTGATGGCGCTGGACCCGGAGTATGTGCAGGCCGTGCGCGCTTTGTGCGACGAAAAAGACCTTGTGCTCATCGTGGACGAAGTGCAGACCGGCGTAGGCCGCACCGGCACCTTCCTGTGCTGTGAGCACTATAACCTCAAGCCGGACATCGTCACCCTTGCCAAGGGGCTGGGCGGCGGCTTGCCCATCGGCGCGGTGCTGATGAATGAAAAGGTAGCCGAGGGCATGGGCCCCGGCACCCACGGCTCTACCTTTGGCGGCAACCCGGTGGTCTGCGCCGGAGCCAACGTGGTGGTGGATCGTCTGGACCAGAGCTTCCTTGCACAGGTCAGCGAGCGCGCCGTACAGCTGCGCACCGGCTTGGCAAAGCTGCCCCACGTCAAGAACATTTCCGGCATCGGCCTGATGGTGGGCATCGAATTCTTTGATGTGCAGGCTGCGGATGTGCTGGCTGCCTGCCGCGAAAAGGGCTTGCTGGTGCTTACCGCCAAGACTCGGCTGCGTCTGCTGCCGCCGCTGACCGTCTCCGAGCACGAAGTAGACATGGCGCTGGAGGTGCTGGCCGAGGTGCTGGGCACGATGGAGCCGACCGCTCCGAAGGAGCAGGCATGAAAAATCTGCTGAAAATGGGCGACCTTTCCCCTGCCGAGCTGACCCATATTCTGGATGTGGCAGACCAGCTGAAAGCGGACTGCAAGGCAGGCCGCACCGAGCCGCTGCTGGCGGGCAAAAGCGTGGCGCTGCTGTTCTCCAAGGCGTCCACCCGCACCCGCACCAGCTTTGAGGTGGGCGTGTATCAGATGGGCGGTCTTGGCAACTACATAAACACCGCCGAATTGCAGGCCGGGCGCGGCGAGCCTTTGCGGGACACCGCCCGGGTGCTGGGGCGCTACTACGACTGCGCCGTCTGGCGCACCTACCGCCAGCGGGATTTGGAAGAGCTGGCGGAGCTTTCCGGCATTCCGGTGATCAACGGCCTGACCGACTACGCCCACCCCTGTCAGGTGCTGGCTGACCTGATGACCATCCGGGAGCGCCGGGGTACGCTGGCAGGGCTGAAACTCTGCTTTGTGGGCGATGGCAGCAACATGGCAAACAGCCTGATCGTGGGCGGCTTACTGGCGGGGATGCAGGTATCCTGCGTCTGTCCTCCGGGCTACCGCCCGGCAGCGGATGTGCTGATGTTTGCCCACGAATACGGCAATGCCTTCCACCTGACCACCGACCCGGCCGAGGGCTTGCGGGACGCGGACATTGTAGCCACCGCCGCGTGGAACACCACCGCCCCCGGCACGGCTGAAAGCGAGCAGCGTCTGCGGGATTTTGTGGGCTTCCAGCTCACCGGCCGTCTGCTGGAAAACGCAAAGCCGGGCGCGCTGGTGCTGCACTGTCTGCCCGCCCACCGGGGCGAGGAGATCTCCACCGCCCTGTTCGAGCAGCACGCGGACGAGATCTTTGACGAAGCGGAGAACCGTCTGCACGTCCAGAAAGCCGTGCTGGCGGTGCTGCTGGCGGGCAAATAAGCGGAAATTATACTTTATTATTGCAGTTCCGAAACGCCTGCGGGCGTTTCGGAACTGCTTTTTTACGGAAGAAGTCGCGGCGGCAAGCGGCATTTGCAGCGCCTGCTTCCTGCGGAAGCGGCGTCACTGCGGGGCAGCTGCCGCTCCCGGTTACAGCCCCTCCTGTGAAAATAGCGTTTGGAGCACTCCGCAGAGTGCGACAAACGCGAAATAAAAATAATCTTTCCGCTATTTATGCGCAGAGCGCAGCGGAGCGCATTCTCAATCGTCCACACCTCCCGGAGAACACCCTCTCAGAGGGAGCTGTCAAAGCCGCAGGCTTTGACTGAGGGAGTTTTTATCACGCACTTACAATATACCCCCCCCCCGTATGGTGATTTTGCCCATATTTTTGTACCAAATTTTGGCAGATGCGGCGGGCGAAAATGCTTTATTTCCATAAACTTTAGTGTTATACTCAACTTGGCCTTTTGTCCGTTCCGGTTGTTCCGTTTGGGAGGACAGCCGGGCAAATCGATCAACAAAGGAGAGGATATCATGAAAAAACGCATCGTGAGCATGATACTGGCGCTCAGTATGGTGCTCTCCATCCTCCCGGTATCTGCATTTGCAGATGCAGGGACGTCTGCTGCGGCAGCAGAGACGACAGCTGCCGGTACGAACGAGGAAACAACAAATTCCGTCGTTACGATCAAGATCGGCGCGGACGGTCTGCCCGAAGAGCAGTCCGGCCCTGGCTGGAGCTACGACAGCTCCAACAACTGGCTGGCCATTGCCGGCGTTCCAAATGCAAAGACAGAGTATATTCTGGATGGCGATGATGCCAGCTGCAATGTGGCCATCTCGACTTCCGGCAATGAAGTATATCTGCTGAACGGCGTGGTCAATGGCCAGCTTTGGATCAAGAACCCGAATGCCTGTGTTCTGGGCGGCAGATACGCCGAAGCAGTGCTGGAAAACGGCACCATTGACGGCGGCACCTACGGTAAGCTGACCGAGAACGGCGGCAGCGTTAAGGGCGGCTACTTCAAGGATATTTCCGGCCTGCAGTCCGCTACGCAGCAGCAGGCACACAAGCTGATCCTGCCGGAGGGCTGCACCCTGAACGGCCAGCCGGTGACCGGGGATGTGTATATGCTCAAGCAGTACAGCGATCACAACCTGAAGCTGGAGGTGCAGTACGCCCCCGGCTGCGTTGCATGGGCGGCAGCAATCGGTGGTATGTCCGACATCCGCTCCCTGCCTGTAGGTATCAGCAACGCCTCCTTGAACGGCTGTGGCACGATTTCCATCAGTGCAGACGGTACAACGATCTCTGCCGAGGTCAGTATGTTCCCGCAGCTTTCTTCAAAGAGCAACGCGCCTGTAGCACTGACCCCGATCCCGTCCATGGACAAGGAACTGAGTTTTACCGGTGAGGGTCTGCCCGATGTGAACGGTGTGCCCCATGTGTACAGTCTGGACGAGGGCATGGATCAGGTCTGCGTATACTTTGGCAAGGGCTGGACTTATACCTGCTACCCCAATGTCGCCAGTGCGACCGGACAACTGAAGCTTGGGGATCAGGGCGGTAATGTGATCAATTTCAGCCATCTGAGCGCAGTGCCCATCAACTGCTATATCGAGCTTTCGAATGCTACCGTGACCGGCGGCATCATCCGTCAGGCTAACTTCAAAGATGTCACGATCGAGGGCGGCACCTTTGATTACCTCTACTGCGCTGGCAAGTGCACCATTTCCAAGGTAGTGGCCCAGAGCTTCAGCTTTGACAGGTTTGGCGACCTTGCCATTTCCGACACCGTTCTGTGCAAGCTGTCTGACAACGGCATAGAGAATGCGCTTGCCGATGGCCAGCGGCTCAGCAAGCTGACCGTGCGCAACGGCGGTGTGACTGCGGTCAACGGCAGAGACCTGCCCCTTTCTGTCAATACCCTCTATCTGGTGGGCAATGCCAGCGCAGAGCTTACCCTGAACACCGATGTATACAGCATCAACGATGCAGCGGCCAACAGTTACAATGAACAGACCTATGCCGAGGGCAGTGTACTGCATATCACCGGCAACAACGATGGCAAGGAGATTCTGGTAAATCAGGCTGGCGATGCCAGCAACCTCAAGCCCCTGCGCATTACCGAAGAAGGTAAGCCCGACCTGACCGAGGTGACCCCGCATTACGTGAGCCAGGATGGTGTGACCGGCAATGTCTATGAGGGCCTTGGCTGGCAATACCTTGTGGTCTCCGGTGTGGTCGAGGATGGTTATGAAACGATGTCGGTGCTTGTCCTTACCAGCCCCGATGGCAGCCCGGTGGATCTGACCTCGGATACCATCAACCCCTATCATAAGGCCATTGCTTCCGATCAGATCGTGCTGACGGATGTGACGGTTGCTGGTATTCAGGCAGACGCGCCTGTTACCGCCCAGAACGCCATTATTAAGGGCGGCACTTTCCAGAAGGCTGTCCACGCGGATGAAAACAGCAGCATCACCGGCGGCACCTTCCAGGAGAGCGTCGAAGCTAATGGAACCATCGCCAACGGCATCTTCAAGAAGAGCGTCCAAGCTTACGGCAAGATCACCGATGGTCAGTTCGACGCGGATGTCACTTTGGGCTATAGCGGCACCATCACCGGCGGCACCTTCCAGAAGAGCGTCGAAGCTTACGGCGAGATCACCGATGGTCAGTTCGAAGCGGATGTCACTTTGGGCTATAACGGCACCATCACCGGCGGCACCTTCCAGAAGAATGTTAAGGCTAGTGGCACCATCAACGGCGGTCAGTTCGACGCAACTGTCCAGTTGGATAGTAGTAATGCCCAGATCCTTGGCGGCGTGTTCAACAATATCAAGCTGCCCGACTATTATACATTGGAAGGAACGGTCATCCGAAATGCCGTGATCACCGGCAGCCTGATGGCGGATACTTCCAGCAAGGCTGCTGTTTCCAATACGGTGAGCTTTAGCCCCATCGAAAGCCGGCACCGTGCTGATGGTCAGCAGCTGAGCAAGCTGATCGTTGCAGACGACGGCACGGTGGAAAGCGTAAACGGCGTGACGAAGAAGACCAAGGAGCTTTACCGTATCGGCGATGTCGAGATGAATATCACCTTCAGCGAGCCGGTCAAGAACATCAATGGTGCTCCGGCCAGCGATTATACCGGCGCACAGCTTTCCGCAGACGGCCTGACACTGACCCTGACCGCCTTGAATGACGGCAATCCCATTGTGGTGAATCAGACCAAAGGAGAAAAGCTGCCCTTCTCTTCCCTGGGCGAGGGAGACTTTACCACTGATGAAACGCCGGAGGGTACAAAGGTTACCTGCTATCAGGAGGGCGTGGGCAAGCTGAGACTTGTCTATGTGCGCACCTACGATGATAAGGAGTTTGACAGCATCCCCTATGGCGAGCCGGACAACTATGGCATCTATAAAAAGCGCGTTGTAGCTGAAGAGGGCGATAAATACACGAGCGGTTGGGTCGATATCGGCGAAACCGTGATCAAGTATAAACCGGCTCTCGATGACTTCGAATGGGATGTCAAGACCGGCACGGTGACCTATAGAGATACCAGCAAGCGGTATTTCGGCGAGGAGGAACTCCCGCAGGCTGAACTTCGGTACTACGACGAACCAAACTCTTACTTCTCCTCTGTGCCTACCGAGGTGGGTACCTACGAAGTTCGCCTTGTGGTGAACGGTAACAACTACTATGGTTATAGCGATTACACGTTGGAGGATTACACCGTCCTCTACACGCCCGTAGCCGCAGACTTTACCTACGATGCTGCGCAGAACACGGTGACCTACAATGGCGATAAGTACAACGGTGCTGACCCGAAGACCACCCTGCTGTACGCCGCCGAGGGCAGCACTGAAACCACCGCGACCATCCCCACCGCCCCCGGCAGCTACGATGTGTACGTTCAGGTGACGGCGGACGAGAACTATAACGGGACCATTACCGAAAAGGTGGGCACTTACGTTGTGTCCAATCCGACCCCGACTCCCGATCCCGACCCGGATCCTACTCCCACTCCCGACCCGGATCCGAATCCTACTCCCACTCCCGACCCGGATCCGAATCCTACTCCGACTCCCGACCCGGATCCGACCCCGACTCCCGACCCGGATCCGAATCCTACTCCGACTCCCGACCCGGATCCGAATCCTACTCCCACTCCCAACCCGGATCCGACCCCGACTCCTGATCCCGAGCCGACTCCCGCTCCCACTCCCGCACCCGCACCCAGCGATGACGGCGGCGGCGCTATCGTGATGGTAGCCGCTGTGGGCGGCGCAGCCGTTGGCGTAGGCGCTTACATTGCAGGCACTACCGCCTACCTGAAGAGCGTTCTGCCCGAGGGTGTGGCGATCCCCGCTAACCGTCAGCAGCTGGCGGTTGCACTGTGGACTGCCGCAGGCAAGCCCGCTACCCAGAGCACGGCACTGTTCAACGATGTGGCAGCCGATGCCGCAGAGCTGCAGGCCATCCGCTGGGCAGTGGATACCGGCCTGATGTCTGCACAGGACGGCAGCTTCAAGCCCGGCAGCCGCGTAAGCCGCTTGGAGGTCATCCGCACTTGGAAGACCTATCAGCAGCGCGGCTGAGCCCGCTGACCCGTAACCCCTTATAACCCCGCAGGGACTGCTGCACAGCGCTGTGCAGCAGTCCCTTTTTGCGTTGGCTGGCGTTTTGCGCCGCGATGCCGCCCGGTAAAAGGCATTTCGAGCCATTATTGGGGATTTCGTGCAAAAGCACTCCACTTTTTCTGCCGCCGGTGGTATAATGCAGGGACAGAGATGTACTCTGAAAGCACGTCATTCCCATATTTTCCTATAGAGACAGAAAACCGTCCGGTAACCGCAAGCCGGGCGGTTTTCTGCTTTTTGCGGGTGCGTCCGGCTGCTTTTGCGCCGCCGGGTCGTTTCAACGCATTTGCGGGTCGATTCGTGCCGAAAATCGTCCAAAACGGGCAAATCGTGGTACACTAAGCATGACACAGAACCTCCCTTCCTGATAGGGGCTAAAGGCATCATTACGCCCCGTCAAGCGTGTGACCGGAGCATCGGTCATCCGCGTCCGTGCCCGGCTGAAAAAGCCGCGCCCGGCAAAACATAACAATTGCCATCTCCCGATCGATCCTTTCCAATAAGCACAGCAGAGCCGCCCGGCAACTACCGGACGGCTCTGCTGCGTTATAGGGGAACGCCCTCAGTCAAAGCCTGACGGCCCGGGAATACCCCTTCCGTCTGCTCCTGCTGGTCACGCAGCGTCCTCGCCCTCTCAGTCAAAGCCTGACGGCTTTGACAGCTCTCCCAAAGGGAGAGCCCTTGGCAGTCCACGCAAACTTTATCTCTTTGCCAAGGCCTCTCCCCTTGGGAGAGGTGGATGCGAACGTAGTGAGCAGACGGAGAGGGCGAGGTTGCTTCTCCGCAGCGCCGCCGCTTCCGCAGGAAGCAGGCGCTGCAAATGCCGCTTGCCATTACGACCCCACCCGTGAAAATGGGATAGCGGAGCGTCCGCAGACGCTCCGCTATCCCGAAAATTAAAAGATATTTTCCGCTGAATATGCCCAAAGCAACGCGGAGGACATTTTCAATCGTTCTCCACCCCGGGACACCCGGCGGCGCGCCATGCGGCGCACAGCACCTCTTTTTCCGCCTTGGAAAGCTTTTTCAGGGCGGCTTCCCGCCGCAAAGCGGCGCTCCTGTCCGCGCAGCGCTCCAGATAGGCAAACCCTACTGCGCCGTGGGCGCGGGTGTAGCGTGCCCCTTTGCCGCTCTGGTGCGCTTTCAGCCGGGCGGCGGGGTGGTTCGTCCAACCGGTGTACAGCTGCCCGCCGGTGCAGCGCACCATGTAGACGTAGGCGGCGTCAGGCAAGGCGGCCATTGTTCTTCAGCACCTGACGGCAGGCGGCAAGGGCGGTCTCCTTGTCCTTGGCGGTGATCAGGAAGCGGCTGGCGTGGCAGAAGCTGATGCCCGGGATGCCGCTTTTCTGCTCGATGACCTCCTGCGGCTGCCCCGCCCACGACTGCGGGAACGGCAGCTTGGACTTTTTGGTCTTGTGGTCGGTGACGCACTGGGCGCTCCACCCGCCGCGCTGGCTGGGGTACACCACAAACAGGGCATCGGTCTTGTACAGGCCGTTTTTCCACGGCAGATAGCAGGGCAGCACCACGATGCCGTCGCGGGAGTTGCGGTACGCCTGCTGCACTTTTTCGTCCGCACGGTTCACGGCGTTGGCGCTGTCGATCTGGTTTTCCAGTATCTGCTTTGCCACGGCCACCGCCTTGAAAAAGCAGCTGTCCTGATCCTCCTTGGAGTCCCACACCGGGTTAAAAAAGCCGATGGCATCGCACAGGCTGTTCTGCTCGCCGGTGTTGTCGTTCAGGTCCAGCGGCTGGATAAAGTTTTCGTCAATGAGCCGCGCCTGCCGCTCGCCCACAAGGCCGGGGCCCAGCACCCGCCACAGCAGGCCAAAGGCCGCGTAGGGCACGCCGTTGGCGCGGTACTCCCGGGGCTCCTGATGGTGGTCGAACATCCCAAAGCCGATATCATACACGATGCCGTCAAAATCATCAGGCACGGTAAAGCCCCGGGTGATCTTGATATCCGGGCGCAGGATCTGCAGCAGCGCCGTAGCAAACACATCATCGGCATGGAACTTGCCGGCGTGGGTAAAACCGTTTGCGGGAATTTTCATGGACTTGATACCTCGTTCTTCTAGTTTCATCTGGTATCAGTATAGCACAATCCCGCCCGTGGGACAACAAAAAGGAACGGCAGCGCTGCCGTTCCTTTTGCGTAGGACGATTTGGAATGCGCTCCGCTGCGCTCTGCGCATCAATAGCGGAAGAATTATTTTTATTTCGGGATAGCGGAGCGTCTGCGGACGCTCCGCTATCCCATTTTCACGAGAGGGGACGCAGCGGAAAACTGCATTTAATATTCTTTCTCTGTGAAAAAGGGGTTCAGGAAAGTCCGCGTTTGCGCAGCAATGAAAGCCCCAGTGGGGCTTTTAAGCGGCAGAGCGGTCTGCGTTAGCAGATGGAGGGGCTTTGCCCCGACAAGCTCCGCAGACTTTCCTGAACCCCGAAATTAAAAGATATTTTCCACTGAATATGCGCAGAGCAACGCGGAGCGCATTTTCAATCATTTGGCATTTGCGTTACAGCGCCGAGTAGCCAAAGCTGTTCACCAGCGCGTCAATATGCTGCCCGGCTTTGCACAGGGGGCAGTCGCGGGAGTCGAAGCTGGCGTAATCCGGCAGACTGGTGGGGTCAAAGATGGAGGTGACCGGGTAGCCCAAGCACTCGTGGGTGGTGGCAAAAATAGCCGAAAGCCCTGCCACGATGCCGCCGTAGTAGTTCACGGCTTCCACGGCTGCCTGAATGGTGTAGCCGGTGGTGATGGATGCCGCAAGGATGAGCACGTGCTTGCCCTTGACCATGGGGGCGAGATTATCCCGCAGAATGATCTGGCTGCCGGAAGTGTACTCCGGCGTGACGATATAGATGGTCTTGTGGGCGTTCATATTGGTAAAGCCGTCCTTGGTCAGCTCGTTGGCAAGGCAGGTGCCGATGACCTGTGTGCCGTCCAGACAGAGCACGGTATCCACGATGGTGCTGTGCTGGTAAGCGCTGACCAGCTCCTTTGCCACGGCCTTTGCCTCGGAAAGGCGGGTCTTTTGGGTGGTCACGTCGATGTAATAGTTGATGTGGCTGTGGCTGGTGGCAAAATGTCCCTTGGCCACCCGCAGGAACAGTTCGCTTTTGCTGGTGGGAAGCTTGACCATGTTGATCATTGTACAGCACTCCTTTTTTCACCGGGCGCAGCTGCGCCGCAAAATACAAAACAGCGCGGCGACCCATTTTGATCGCAGCGCTTATTTTTCTTCTCTGCTTCTTTATTGTACTGAAAAATGCCGCTGTGCACAAGACACAAACCTGACGAAAAACCTTGCTTTTTTACAGACATATCGCCGAAAACTTGGATGCAAAAAGACCGCCGCGCAAAATGCGCAGCGGTCTTTGGTAAAAGCGCAGCGATTATGTATCTGCTCAGCCGTTGCTCTTCTTGGCGGCCTCGGCCAGAGCCTTGTCGTACACTTCCTTGGTGATCTCCCAAGTCATGGAGTACTCAGAGTTCTCGCGGATGGGCATATACTTGAACACCACAGTGTAGCCGTCCTGCAGGTCGGGCACCTTGGCGGCTTCAAGATGGAGCGTGATGGGCGTCTTTTTCACGATCAGGCTGTTCTCGGCGTCCGTGATCTTCACGCCGCCGTTGTTTCCGCTGAAGTAGACCTGCTTGCCCTCGGCGTCCTTGATGGCAAGAGAGAAGCGGTAGGGATCCAGCGGGATGGGGTTTGCGCGGCCAGACTCGATGTCGACTTCCATCGTGCAGGTGCCGTTTTCAATCTTCAAACCCCGCAGACCGCCGATCACCTGCAGCTCGCTGGTGATCGCACTGGGCAGCGCTTTGCTTACCGGGTTGTTAGGATCCTGATACTCACAGCCGCCCAGCAGACTGGCACCGGCCACAGCCACTGCGGTGGCTGCCGAATACTTCAGGAATGCGCGGCGGGAAAATGTATAAGACATAGCTTGTTCCTCCGTTTTTTACCAGTATGTTGGGGCTCAGGTCGCAGACTTCAAGGCGTCTGCGGTCAGCTCCCAGTTGGCGCTGAACTCGCTGTATTCCAGATCGGGATAGAAGGTAAAGGTCACCGGGCCGTCCGTCAGCGCGTTCAGACCCTTTGCGGTCACATAATAAGTAACGGTCTCGCCCTTCTTGACCTGATGGCTCAGCGCATCAGGAGAAGTCACCTGCAGCTTATCGTTCTGGTAGGCCAGATACCTGTCTGCCTTTATGGCAAAGTTTGCCTTGGTTACTTCCAGTGCGTTATTGCGGCCGTTGGTCACCACCAGCTTAAAGGTGGTATCGGAAGCGGCATCGCACTCCACCTGCTCCAGCTTGGATACGACTTTCAGCACCCTGTTGCTGGTGCCGACGGCGCGCTGCACCGGGGCATCGCCGCCGCAGCCGGTCAGCAGACTGCTGCCAGCTACAACTACAGCGGTAAGTGCGGTATATTTCAGGAAAGAGCGGCGGGAAAATTCCCCAGTCATATTCGTTCCTCCTTCAGAACACATCAATACAGATTCTGCCATAAGGCACTACCTATACAATAGGCGAAACAGAGAAAAATGTCAATGATTTTCCGCAAAACAAATGTGAAGATTTTGTGGCAGCATCGTACATTTTAGACGAAGCTTAAGCGGATTTTTTGGCAATTGTGTCAGCTGCGGATCACATCGGAAGCGTTCATGACAAAGGTCAGGCTCTTGCCCTCCAGAAAGGTGGGCACGTAGGTGACCTTCAGCTGCTTCCAGTCCTTGGGCACCATGATCATCAGCACGATGTAGGCGCTGCCCTGCGGGGGCAGGCTCTCTGCATCGGAAAAGCTCTGGGAATTGGCGTTGTACAGCGAGATATTGGCGCAGCAGGCTGCGGGCTGGCCATCGCAGACGGCGGTAAAGTCCGGGGTGGCAGCGGCCATGGCCTGAAAGTTTGCGTCCACGTTCTCCAGCGGGGGCACGGGGTAGGCCTCGTTGATGGCATCAATGCCCTGTGCGCCGATGGCGTAGCTCTCGGTCTTGCTGCGGTTGACGGTGGTCACCCGCACGCCCAGATACTCGTAGCCCGCCGGTTGCACGGGGTCCTGCGTCAGGTGGAACACGCTGGTCAGCTGCACGCCCAGACCGTTCCAGCTGCGGACGGTATCGCCGACCTTGACCTCTACCACGGTGTCATCGCCGTTGGACTGGCAGCCGCCCAGCAGGCTGGCTGCACCCAGTGCAACAGCGGATACGCCGGTGCACTTGAGGAAGCTGCGGCGGGAAATAACAGTAGACATAGGTTTATATCCTCCTTGAAGGGTCATTTTCTAATTCTTCTTTCTCTGGTTATACCGTTTCCGGCACACAGATGCAAGAGCCCGTGTCGATTATTTACAACAATTTCACAAGCGGGGTCACTCCTGCGGCGAAAGCCCCTTGACGTGGGTCTCGCTGGTTTTGACCAGATTTAACAGGCTGGGCGTGTACAGCGGAAATTCCCGGGTCAGGCTCTCGGTGGTCATGGCAAGGCAGGCGGGATCCTTGACGCCCTCGCCGCCGTTTACGTCCTGCCCGTCCAGCAGCGCTTCCACATTGGACTCTGCCATCCGCATCACAGCGTCGGAATAGCCGTGCCAGCGGCGAGGCTCGATGCTGAACATACTGGAGGCGTTGTGCGGCTCTGCAGAGTAGAGCAGCCGGAACATCTTGGCAACCGCCATCATCAGGTAAGCGCTCACCTCCGTGGTCAGCGCCTTGCTGTGGCACTGGCCGATCTTGGCGTAGAGCACGTTCAGGCTGTTGGAGATGAGTTTTTTGTTCATGGTGGGCAAAACGCTGCCGTGGTAGACGTTGTCCTTCATCTTTTCGGGGTTGGGCAGATCCTCGGCAGAGAGCATCATGCCGTTGCGCTCGGCGCTGCGGCCCAGCAGGTAGTCGCAGGAAACATTATAATAATCTGCCACCCGCACCACAAAGTCCAAGCCGCACTCGCGGATGCCTTTTTCGTAGTGGGACAGCAGCGCCTGAGAGACCCCCAGATCCTCTGCCGCCTGCTTTTGGGTAATGCCGCGCTCCTTGCGCAGCAGCTTGATGATACGATTGAACTCCATGGTGTGCTCTCCTCAATATCCGAAGGGATTTTTTGGTGATATCCTTGTTTTTGGTTTACAACAGGTTGATTATACACATTGGAAAACGACTTGTAAAGCAAGAAAAATGCCGATATTTTTCGTCTTTTTTCGTCATTATTGTCAAAAGTCTTGCCGGGGCCCCACATCTATGCTAAACTATGGGTATTAACACATAGATTTTGTGTTTCCGACACGGCAGAAAAACGACAGCCGTGGTGAAAGCCCGTCTTTTCTGAAACAAAATTTTTTCAAACAGGTGGTTCCATCTTTCTACAGTTTGTGCTATAATCTCTTTTTGGCGACTGTTCTTGACCGGCGCACAAATCCGCAAAGGACAAGCCAGACGCTATAAAAGGTAATATACCAAGAATAAGAAAGAGGAAACTTCATCATGAAACTCGAGCGCAAAGTCCGTCTGTGCAGCGCTGCCGCTGCTGTCCTGATCGCCGCCATCGCCCTGACCGGCTGCGGCGGCTCCAAGTCCACTGCTTCTTCCGCAGCCGCTTCTTCTGTGGCTGCTTCCACCGCTGCTGCCACCAACAACAGCTGCGGCGAGGGCGTGACCTGGGCACTGGCTGACGGCACCCTGACCATCAGCGGCACCGGCCGTATGACCAACTTCACCAAGGACGCTCCGGCTCCCTGGGCGGCTCAGGCCGACCAGATCACCACCGTTGAGGTGGAGGGCACCGTTACCAGCGTGGGCGCTACCGCCTTCAAGGACTGCACTGCCCTGACCACCGTGAACATCGCTGACGGCGTGGAGTACATCGAGGCCGGTGCTTTCAACGGCTGCACCGCCCTGACCGAGGTTAACATCCCTCTGAGCGTGGGCTACATCAAGACTGGCGCCTTCAAGGACTGCAACGCCCTGACCAGCGTGACCCTCCGCGACAACTGCCGTCTGGACATGAATGTGTTCCCCACCACCGTGGAGGTCAACTACGCCGAGGGCTAAGCCCCATCCGTATTTTTAAACCAAAAGAGGTGTGATCCATGAAAACCTTCAAGCTTCATCTCATCCGCCACGGCATAACCGCGGGCAATCTGCAGGGTCTGTACATCGGCAGCGGCACCGACCTGCCCCTGTGCGACGAGGGCCGCGCTCAGCTGGCTGACCTGAAGGAGCGGTTCGCCTACCCGCAGGTAGACACCGTCTTTTCCTCTCCGCTGCTGCGTGCGGTGGAGACCGCCAACATCCTGTTCCCCGGGGCTGCCCACCAGTTTACGGTGCACGATCTGCGGGAAGCCGGCTTTGGCAAGTTTGAGGGCAGACCGGTGAAGGAACTCGTGCAGGACGAGGACTTCAAAAAGTGGATCACCCCGGGTTCCGGCTATCTGCCGGAGGGCGCAGAGCCCACCGAGCAGTTCCACGCCCGCTGCGCCGACAGCCTTATGAAGCTGTTTGAGTACATGATCCGTATGGACGTTACCGAGGCCGCCTGCGTGACCCACGGCGGCGTGATCATGAGTATGCTCAGCCAGCGCGCCGTGCCCACCCGCCGTCCCGAGCAGTGGATGGCAGATCCGGGCTGCGGCTACACCGTGCAGACCGATGTGCAGCTGTGGATGCGGGACAAACTGGTGGAGGCCATCGACATCGTACCTTTTGGCTACGCCGACACCCTGCAAGGGCAGGCCGAAGCTGAGGAGAACGAGGCTTACGAATAAGAAAGGGTTACAGTTTTCCGCTGCCCCTTGACAGAACGCGCAGAATCCTTTATTGTTAAAGGGTAGTATTGTATCGTACACAGGAGGAACGCTGTCATGTCCCAATCCCTCTCCCGCCGGTCATTCCTGAAATGTGCCGGTTCCGGTGCGGTCAGCCTTGCGGCTGCGCTGCTTACCGGGGTCTGTGCTGCGGCGCAGCAGCCGTGTCTTACGGGCGAGCCTGCCCTGCTGGACGGCAAAGCTGCCGTGGAGCTGCTGGGCTATGCCCCGGCACCGGAGCTGGGCGGCGTGCTGGTGTACCTCTCGGTGGAAAACCTTTCGGCAGCCAGCCTGCCGGTGGATACCAGCTATCTGCAAAGCCGTGGTCTGCGCACCCGGGAGCAGCTGTACAGCATGGGCACCGGCGTGACCGCTGCCTGCAACGGTCAGAGCGTGCCCTGCGGCAGCTTTGCCGCCCCGTTGTACAGCGAGAACGCGGCAGATGCTTCGGTGTTCACCCTGAACCTTGCCGCCGGACGCGGTGCGCTGCTGCACTGCTTCTGCGCCGTGCCGGAGGACTGGCAGACCCTTGAGCTGACATGGCACCCGGACTTTGCCGCCGGGCGCAGCGCCATCTTTACGGTGCGCCGTAATACCGATGAAGCCGCTCTGGGCCCCGTGCCCACCACCCCCGCCGAGGTCGGCAGCGTGGTGGATCTGTAACAGCATACCAAAAGAGCCATTGCACAAAATGCGTGCAATGGCTCTTTTTTGTTGAGACCCTCTCAGCTTAACTCCCTCAGTCAAAACCTGACGGTTTTGCCAGCTCCCTCGGGGAGGGAGCCTCTGGCGCGCCCGCAAGCTTTACACTTTAGCCGGAAACTGTACCGCTATGCCAAAGGCCCCATCCTAGAGGGGGCTGTCGAGCGCAGCGAGACTGGGGGAGTTTCTCCCGGCGTGCGCCTTCTCAGGCTCTTCTGCCGTGGTCACCCGGCACCCACCAGCGCTTCGCCGGTGCTGTTTTGCACCAGCAGCTCCTGCCCGGTAAGGCTGGAAAGCAGGGCGATGTAACTGCGCCCTGCCGGGAGTTCCAGCGGCTTGCCGTTGGAATCGTAGAGGGCAAGGGTGCTCTGGGTGCCCTGCGTCCATGTGATCTGCCACAGATGCCCGCCGTTCAGCCAGATGCCGCCGCCCATGGAAAGGTCGTAGTCCAGCGTGCGGCCATCGTCCCGCAGGGAGGAGCCGCTGTACAGGATGAGCAGATTGTCAAAGGCTGCCTGTGTGCCGGTGTTGGCATCCAGCTGCGGGGTGCCGTCGGCGTGCAGCATCCCGTAGGCGGCAAGGGCGTCGTCATAGACAAAGCCGGTAGCTCCGCCGGACTGGAAATTCACGGTCACGTTTACCGCATCGGCGGCGTTTGCATCCGGCAGATGGCCGGTGTCCCGCTGGGGCAGCAGAGCGGGCAGAACGCCTGCCGTCTCGCTCTCGCTGCCGGCGGCGTTCTGGTTTACGGCGGCAGAGATGCTCAGGCTGTCCAGCACCGAGGAAACGGCTTTGCCGCTGGTGCGCCACAGGGGCGTGCTGTTCCAGCTGTAACCGGTGCTGACAAAGGCGTTGCACCCCACCTCCTGCGCGTCCACCGCGCGGAGATTGTAGTATTCCAGATACCGTTTGGCGTATGCGCTGCTGCCGCACTGGATGGGCAGCATCTGCTGCCCGCTGAGCAGCCGCCAGTATAAGTCCTGCCCGCGCGTCACCGGCCCTACCACGGGCATGGCGCTGAGGGCGGGGTATACCAGACACAGCTCGGTAGAGCTGCCGCTCTCGGTCAGGGCTTCCAGCACCACCGAGGCGCTGCCGATGCCCCACTGGGTAGTGCTGCCGGTGGTGTTCTCGATGACCACCGCCGCCGCCCGCTGCTCCGGGTACAGCAGCTGCTGCCCGGTAAGCGGGTCTGCCGGGGCGGTGCTTTCTGCCGGCGCAGCGGCGGGGCCCCCGCAGCTGCCCAGCAGCACCGCGCACAGCACGGCTGCACCAAGGCGCAGGCTCCATTTGCGTTTCATGGGTCTCTCCCCTTACTGATAGTTAAAGTTTTGCCACTCGTCGTCGTCCACGATGGCCAGATAGGTCTTGCCGCGGTTGAAGCAGATCTCGCTGCCGTCGGCGGCATAGACCTTGAGCGGGTGCTCCGGGGATGCCTTCTGCCATGTGCCGTGCTGCACCGCGCCCCGGGTGAAGAAATAGGCTTCGCCGCCGGACACATAGTCCACCTGCTGCACGCCGCCGGAGTCGCCGGGGTAGTCCGCGATGCCTGCAAAACAGACCAGCAGGTTGGTAAAACCAAGCTGCTTTCCGGTCAGCTCGTCCACGGTGTTTTCAAAAGCACCGTCGGCGCGGCTGTACATGGACATTTTATAAAGGCGTTCCCAGCGGTTGTAGCTGAAGGTGGTCTTGTAGCTGTCCGAGTGCACGATGTTGATGGTCTTGGCGGCGGCAGCACCGGACATCTTGTTCTCTGCGCCGGTGCGGTAGTCCGCAAAGCGGAAGAAGGTGCTCTCGTAGGGATATTCCAGCCCGATGCCTGCGTTGGCGGCGGCCTGCCGGATCTCGGCACCGGAGGTGAACTCGGTGTGCTCATACGCCACGTTGCGGCCGCGGCTGTCGCGGTGCGCCACATGGGGGTGAGTAGTGGTATTAAAATAGCTCTTGCCGCCGATGTTCAGGCCGGAGTAGTGATACACGTTGATGAACTTGGTGCAGGGGGCGCTTTCGCCGTCGTGGTAGTACAGCGCCTGCCACGGCATGAGCAGCTGCAAAAACTGGTCGCGGCCGGAGCGCAGCGGCCCCACCTCCGGGATGACGTTGGCGTCGTGGTACACCGCGCAGAAGCGGGAGATGCCGCCCTCCACCTTGCTCTCAATGAGCAGGTCAGCCGAGCCGATGCCGCGCTGCGGGCGGGCGTTCTGCCGCTGGGTGTTGCTGATGTTGTTCACCATCACGCCGACAATACGGCCGTTGCTGCGGCGCGGCTCGCCGGTAAGGGGGTCGGCGTTATAGGCGGGCAGGCTGCTGTCGGCGCTCTCTGCCGGGGCTTCGGATGCCGCTCCTGCGTCCGGGGCTGCGGCTTCGGTGCTTTCAGAGGATGCAGAGCTGCCCTTCCCGAAGGTCTGCTGCAGCCAGCCGGAAAAGCCGTTGCCCACACAGGCGCTGCCGGTGGGCGCGCAGCCGGACAGAGCCAGCGAGGCGGCTGCCAGCCCCGAGACACGGAGAACGGTACGACGCGTGATCTTTTTCATGCAAAAAACCTCCTGATCAAGAAAGCTCTGCGCAGCCCCGGCGCTGTCGGAACGGTTGCGCGCGGTGGATGAAAACGAACGGCCCTTCGGCACTGCTTTGATTGTAATAGTTCTTGCGGCGTTTGTAAAGTGAAAATTAACGGCAAAGCGCTTTACCCGTGCTGCTCTGCTAAGCTCTGCACCATCTCGTGCAGCTGGGCGCGGACGGCGGTGGGGGCGGTGACCTCTACCTTGCCGCCAAAGCCGCACACCCAGCCGAAAAACTGCTGGCTGACGCAGATGGGCACGTCAAAGTGGAAGTGCTCCGCGTCCTCCGGGCAGAACACCGGCTCGCGGCCAAAGCGCTCCCGCATGACCGGCTCAAGGTCGGCAGTGCACCGCAGGGTGACCCGGTACTCGGTGCCGCCGAACATATTGAAGTGCTTGCGCAGGTAGGCGGGCAGATCGAAGGTGCGGAAGAACTCCTTGCCCCGGCGCGGCTCGTCCAGCACCAGCACCCCGGCCATCCGGTCCACCCGGTAATGGCGCACCGGGGGTGCTTTTTCGTCCTGATAGGCAATGAGGTAATAGCAGCCGTTTTCCCACGCAAGCTGCCACGGGCTTACGGTGCGCACGGCGCTGCTGCCCTTGTAGCGGAACTGCACCAGACACCCCCGGTTGATGGCGGTGTGCAGGGCGTCGATGCTGTACAAAAGAGTCTGGCTGTCGGTCTTGGGACGTCCGTCCACATACACCTGACGCTGCAGCTGGGTGCCCTCGTAGTCGGAGCAGAGGGCTTCCAGCTTGTGGATGATGCGCTTGCTGGTGCGTGCCGAGATGACGCTGCTGGACTGTACCGCGTCCACCAGCAGCTTCAGCTCCGAAAGCTCGAATGCACGGCTTGCCATCCAGTACCCGCCGCCGCGCCCGCGCTGCAGCTGGATGTCGTAGCCCAGACTGCGCAGGGTGTCGATATCGCTGTAAATGCTCTTGCGCTCGGCCAGAATGCCCTGATTTTCCAGCAGCTGCACCAGCTGGGGCACGTTCAGGCGGTGGTTCTCGTCGGTGCGCTGCTCAAGGATGCGCAGCAGCGTTACCAGCTTGGATTTCTGTCCTTCCTGCTTGGGCATGGGGCAATACCTCCGTCACGGTTTATTCCGGCAGCTTTTTGTCAAAGGCGGCGCGGCGCTGGGTGGAAAGGCGGAACATTTCTTCCAGCTTGTCCCGGTCGTCTGCCACAAGGGCGGCGCGCATTTCCTGCAAAGCAGAATCGAACTGGTCGATCTCGCTGATCAGGTTCTGCTTGTTCCACAAAAACAGCTCTGCCCACATTTTATCGTTGATGCGTGCAATGCGGGTCAGATCCCGGAAGGAGTCGCCGGTGTACTCGCACAGCGAGGTGTTGTCGTTGGCGCACATCAGGCTTACGGCGATGGCGTGGCACAGCTGGCTGACATAGCCGATCATCCGGTCGTGCTCCTGCACGGTCAGGGTGCAGATGTGCTTGAAGCCCAGCACCTCGGCCAGCTCCTTTGCCCACTGGATGCCCGCAGGGGTGTTTTTCTCGGTGGGGGTGATGATGAAGTTTGCCGGGGCAAAATTCACCTCGGCGGCGTGCTCCACGCTGGAAGTCTCGCGGCCGGCCATGGGGTGGCTGGCGATGAACTCCACCCCCGCCGGGCACAGCGCCTGCACCGGCTCCACAAGGCCGGTCTTGACGCCGGAAACATCCGTAAAGATGCACCCGGGCTTGAGCAGGGAACCGTAGGTTCGGAACCAGTCCAGCAGCGCGGTGGGGTACAGGCCAAAGATGATATGGTCGGCCTGCCGGACAAGATCCTCAAAATCATGGGTCTTACCGCCGGCGATATAGCCGTGCTCCAGCGCGTACTGCAAGTGTCCCTCGCTGCGGTTGATGCCGTCCACATGGAAGCCTGCGCGGGTCAGCTCCAGCGCGTACTTGCCGCCCAGCAGACCCAGACCCACTACGAGATAACGTTTTGTTTTATCAAGCATCTTCTACCTCCACGCCAAGCGGCGCTGCATCTGCAAAAAAGCCGGGCCAGCTCTTCTGGATGGCTTCGGCATCGTCCACGGTCAAGGGCAGTGCGGCGGCTGCGGCCAGCACCGCAAGGCTCATGACCACCCGGTGGTCGTTGTGGCCGTGCAGGGGGGCGGCAGGGGCGTGCAGACGCTCAGGACAGCTGTGCACCGTGATGGTGCCGCCGTCGCTTTCCAGCACGCCGCCGCAGGCGCGCAGCTCGGCTTCCATAGCCGCGATGCGGTCGCTCTCTTTCAGGCGCAGCCGCTGGGCGTTGCGGATGACGGTGGTGCCCTTGCACAGCAGTCCCAGCACCATCAGCACGGGGCCAAGGTCGGGGCAGTCCGCAAGGTCGATGTCCACCCCATGCAGGGGCGCTTTTGCAAAGGTGATGCTGTCGCCCGTGCGGGTGAACACCGCGCCGCACCGGCGCAGGATGTCCAGAATGGCGGCATCGCCCTGCAAAGTGTCCGGCGCAAGGCCGGTGATGGTCACCCCGCCGCACACCGCGCCCAGCACCGCCGGAAACGCGGCCTGACTGTAATCGCCCTCCACGTTGTAGTCGCAGGGGCGGTACTGCTGCCCGCCCGGCAGCAGCAGGGTGGTTTCGTCCAGCCAGCGGCTGTGCACCCCAAAAGCGGCCTGCACAGCGCGGGTCATGTCGATGTAGCTGCGGCTCTCTACGGGGGGAATAAGGTGCAGCTGGCTGTCCCCGGGCAGCAAGGGCAGCGCGAACAGCAGCCCGCTGATGAACTGGCTGGACACGTTGCCCGCCAGCCGGTAGTCCCCGGGGGTCAGTGCGCCCTCCACGGTCAGCCCGGCGGGAGATTGCTCAAACCGTAGATTCTGCTCGCGATATAACGTTTCGTATACGGACTGCGGGCGCTCCATCAGCCGTCCGCGTCCGGTAAAGGTGACCGGCTGGCCGGTCAGGCTGGCAATGGGGATCAAAAACCGCAGGGTGCTGCCGCTTTCGCAGCAGTCCACCGGGGCGGTCAGGGGCAGAAAATGCCCAAGCCCCTGCACAGTGGCATCGTCCGCGCCGGTGTCCACGGCGGCGCACAGCTGTGCGGCAGCGGACAGGGTGGCAGAGATGTCCTTGCTGAATTCCAGATGGGTGATGTGAGAGCGCCCCACAGCCAGCGCGGCGCACAGCACGGCGCGGTGTGCCATGCTTTTGCTGGGCGGCGCGGCGATCACGCCCCCGATGCCGCCGGGGGCAGGTCTGATGGTTACTAGCATAGCGGTGTTATCCTTTTGCAATTTCCCCGGGCAGCGCTTCAGGCGCCCCCTTGGGGGAGCTGGCGCGCCAGCGCCTGAGGGGGTAAACGGTTTACATCTCCCGGCCGATAGCCCAAGCCACCTGACGGCACTTTGCCATGGCCTGTGCAAAGGCGTCCGGGGTCAGGCACTGTGCGCCGTCGCTCCATGCGTGCTGGGGGTCGTAGTGCACCTCCACTTCCAGACCGTCCGCACCGGCGGCCACAGCGGCGATCATCATCGGCTCCACCAGATTGGCCTTGCCGGTGGCGTGGCTGGGATCTACCACGATGGGCAGATGGGTCTTTTCGTGGATGATGGGCACGGCGGAAAGATCCAGCGTGTTGCGGGTGTATTTTTCAAAGGTGCGGATGCCGCGCTCGCAGAAGATGACCTGCTCGTTGCCGCCTGCCATGATGTACTCGGCGCTCATGATCCACTCCTCGATGGTGTTGCACAGGCCGCGCTTGAGCAGCACAGGCTTGTGCATCTTGCCCACCGCCTTGAGCAGCTGGAAGTTCTGCATATTGCGTGCGCCGATCTGCACCACGTCCACATACTCCTCAAACTCCGGGATGCGGTCCTCGCTCATCAGCTCGGAGACGATGGGCAGACCGGTGGCTTCGCGGGCCTTTACCATGTCTAAGATGCCCTCGGTCTCCAGACCCTGAAAGGCGTAGGGAGAGGTGCGGGGCTTGTAGGCACCGCCGCGGAACAGCGCTGCGCCGCCCGCCTTGACCCCCTGCGCGATGCGCAGAGCCTGCTCGGCGTTCTCGATGCTGCAGGGGCCCGCCATGACGGCGATCTTTTCCTTGCTGCCGATCTTCACGCCGCCGCAGTCGATGACCGAGTCTGCGGGGTGGAACAGGCGGTTTGCGCGCTTATAGGGCGCAGACACGCGGGTGACATTGTCGATCCACGGGTTTGCCAGCACGTCCCGCTCGTCGATCTTGGTGGTGTCGCCCACCAGACCGAACACGTTGTAGTCCTTGCCGGTGATCAGGGTCACGTCCAGACCCTGCTTTTCGAATTTGTCAACGATCTTTTCCAGTTCTTCTTTAGGAGTGCCTTTTTTGGTGGAGATGATCATAAAAAGTTTCCTTTCCTGTTTTTAAGATTGAAGTCTGCTTTGAATGGTATTGTCTATCTGTGTACAGACGGCATTAAAATGGTTGTCCACATCGTTATTTGCAAAACGGAGAACCAGTAGCCCATACTGTTCAAGAACCGCACTTCGTTCTGCATCGTAAGCCTTGCCCTGCTCGGTATAATGCTGAGAGCCGTCCAACTCGATCACAAGCCGTGCCTGCGCACAGTAAAAGTCAACGACAAAGGATTCAATGATCCGCTGTTTATAGATCTTTACAGGATAATCGCGCAGAAATACATACCAGAGTCTATGCTCCTGTGGCGTCAGATTACGTCGTAATGTACGCGCAGTGCCAAGCATTTTATAGTTCTTATTAACGGTGATATGTTTCATGAACGACTTCCTTTGTGGCAGCGGGCTCGCCCTCTCAGGCGCTTGCGCGCCAGCTCCCCCAAAGGGGGAGCCCTTGGCAAAACCGGAAACTTTACCGTACTGCCAAGGCCTCTCCCTTTGGGAGAGGTGGCACGGCGTAAGCCGTGACGGAGAGGGCGAGGAGGCTACCCTTGGGCGTTTTACATCACGATATGCGCCTTAGAGGAGCCGTCGGTGCGCAGCAGCTGCGCCAGCCAGATGCAGGCGTGCAGGTAGCCCTGTGGGCCTTCGCCGATAAAATGTCCCTGACAGCCAAAGGACACCACGTCCGTCTTGCGGAAGGGCTCGCGCTCGTCCGGGGCGTCCAGCATCACCTCTACGGCGGGCACGCTGCACAGCCGCAGCGCGTCCAGAATGGCTACGCTGTAATGGGCGTAGCCGCCGGGGTTCAGCACGATGCCGTCCACCCGCCCGGGGGCAGACTGGATCTCGTCGATCAAATCGCCCTCGTGGTTGGACTGGCAGATGTCCGTCTCGATGCCAAGCTGGTCGCAGCCCGCCTGCACATAGTCCATCAGGCCGGTGTAGTCCACTTCGCCGGGCACGCCGGGCTCAGACCAGCGCGCCAGATTGATGTTTGGCCCGTTAAGAATCAAAAATTTCATCCAGTGCCTCCTGTGCAGCTGCCAGCGCCTCGGCCAGCGTGCCGGTGTTAGAAATCACCGCATCTGCGGCGGCAAGGTACAGCGGGCGGCGCTGGGCTTCCATGGTGCGCAGCGCCTCGGTGCTGGAGGAAAGCGGACGGTCGCCGCCCACAGCCAGCGCTTCCACCGGCCGGTCGATGAACAGCACCACGCCGTTCTGGCGCAGGGCGCGGACATTCTCTGCCCGTTTCACCGCGCCGCCGCCGCAGGAGAGCACAAGCCCCTTTTCCTTGCCGAAGCGGGCGATCTGCGCGGCTTCCTTTGCCCGGAAGCCCTCTTCGCCCTCGGCGGCAAAGATATCCGGGATGCTGCGTCCGTCTGCCTTGACGATCTCTTCGTCCAGATCCACAAGGGGTCTGCCCAGCTGCTTTGCCAGCAGGCGTCCAAGGGTGGATTTGCCGCAGGAGGGCATCCCCACAAGGGCGATGTTCAGCGTCTCGCGGCGCAGCGCGGCGGTGATGCGCCGCACCTCGGCCGGGGCGTCCCCGAACTTGCGGCCAAGGAAATACTCGGCGGCGTACACCGCCTGTGCCACCAGCATTTCCAGCCCGCCGACCGCCACCGGCACACCGGCTTCCTCGGCGCGGAGGATGAGTTCGGTCTTGTTGGGGTTATAGACCACGTCCACCACGGCTTCCAGCCCGGGCATGGCGGCAACGTCCAGACTGCACACGCCCACGTTGGGATACATCCCGGCGGGGGTGGTGTTGAACACCACCTGTGCGCCGCTGCGCACGGCTTCGGCGTAGCTCAGCTCGCCCTTTTCCGTGTCGGGGGTGCGGCTGACCGTCAGCACCTTGGCAGCGCCCTTGTCCAGTGCCACCGCGCGGGTGGTGTTGTGGGTGCCGCCGGTGCCTAAAATGAGCACGGTCTTGCCCGCAAGCTCCACGCCGTGGGCTTCGCACAGGTGGGCAAAGCCCAGATAATCGGTGTTGTAGCCGTAGAGCAGACCGTTTTTATTGACCACCGTGTTCACCGCGCCGATGGCACGGGCGCGGGGGTCGATAAAGGAGCAGTACTCCATCACCAGTTTTTTGTAGGGGATGGTCACATTGATGGCCTTGAACTGCCGCCGCTGCAAAAAGGCGCGGGCGTCTGCCTCGGTGGGCAGGGGGCACAGCTCGTAGCTGTACCCGCAGAGCAGCTCATGGATGGTCTTGGAGTAGGAGTGTCCCAGCTTGCCGCCGATGAGTCCGTATTCCATCTCAGTCCTCCTTCCGGTAGCCGGTGGGGTCGGTCATCCACCGGGCACCGTACCGGGCGGTGAGCAGATCGCCCACCGCAAGGGCGGCGGCGCAGGTCTGCACAATGGCGGCCCGGGGCACGATGCAGGGGTCGTGCCGTCCCTGAATGGACAGTTGTGCGTCCTTTTTGGCGATATAGTCCACCGTGTCCTGCTGCTTGTAGATGCTGGGGGTGGGCTTGACGGCGGTGCGGAACACCACCGGCATTCCGTTGGCGATGCCGCCATTGATGCCGGCATTGTGGTTGGTGGCGGTGACCACCGCGCCCTCTGCCGTCATGCGGAAGGCGTCGTTCGCTTCCGAGCCGCGCAGCCCGGCAAAACCGAAGCCGGTGCCGAACTCGATGCCCTTGACCGCCGGGACGGAAAAGGCTAAGTGGGCGATCTCGCTCTCCACGCTGTCAAAGTAAGGCTCGCCGACTCCGGCAGGCAGGCCGAGGATGGCAGTCTCCAGCACGCCGCCTACGCTGTCGCCCTCGGCACCTGCGGCGCGGATGGCAGTTTTCATGGGCTCTTCCACGGCGGCGTCCAGCACCGCAAAGCCCTCGGTCTTGGTGGCAAGCGTCTCCGCCTGTGCCGCAAGGGCGGCGGGGTCGTCCAGCGCAAAGGGCGTATCGGCAATATCTGCGCACCGGGCAATGTGGGTGGTGATATCAATGCCCGCCCGCTGCAATGCGGCAAGCACGATGCTGCCGCCTGCCACCAAAGCGGCAGTCACCCGGCCGGAAAAGTGCCCGCCGCCCCGGGCGTCCTGAAAGCCGTGGTACTTGGCGTAGGCGGTAAAGTCCGCGTGGCCGGGGCGCAGAAGGTCGGCGGTCTTGGCGTAGTCGCCGCTGCGGGTGTTCTGGTTTTCGATCATCAGGGCAATGGCGGTGCCGGTGGTGTGGCCGTTCACCACACCGGACAGCAGCTGCACCGCATCCGCCTCCACACGGGGGGTGGAAAGGCCGTCGCCCCGGGCGCGGCGCTTATCCATGCAGGCGGCGAGAAAGCTCTCATCCACCGGCACACCGGCGGCCATGCCGTCCAGCACCGCGCCCACGGCGCGGCCGTGGCTCTCGCCGAAGATGGTCAGCGAAAGGTCGCTGCCGAAGGTATTTTTCATGGGTCAGTCCTCCATGCCCAGCAGCGGGCGCAGCCCCTCCACAGGGATGGTCTCGGCGCGCCAGCAGCCAAGGCCGGGCACTTTGATGATGGTGATCTGCCCGCTTTGTGCCTTTTTGTCGTGCAGCATCTCGGCCAGCACCTTTTCCTTATCGTAGGCGGTGCGGGTGGGCAACCCTAAGCGGCGGTACACGCCGCGCACCCGCTTTTGCAGCGCCTTGGATTCGATCATGGGCAGCATTCCCAGCGCCACGCACTCGCCGTGGAACAGGCCGGTGGTGCGGCGTCCCTTGATGCCCTTTACGGCTTCGATGCCGTGGCCGATGGTGTGGCCGAAGTTCAGCGCCTTGCGCATCCCCTGCTCGGTCTCGTCCTGCTCCACGATGCTCTTTTTAAAGCGCAGGCTGCGGCAGATGATCTCGCCGATGCGGTCGTCCACGTCCTCTTTTTCAAAGATGGAGAACAGCTCCGGGTCAGCCAAGAGACCTGCCTTGATGGCCTCGGCCAGACCGTTGATGAAGTGGCGGCGGGGCAGGGTGGACAGGGTGTCCGGGTCCACGATGACCAGCTTGGGCTGCCAGAAAGCACCTACGATATTTTTGGTATCGCCAAGGTCCACGGCGGTCTTGCCGCCGATGGAGGAATCGATCATGGAAAGGGTGGTGGTGGGGCAGTTGATAAAATCGATGCCGCGCATATAGATGGAAGCGGCAAACCCGGCAAGGTCGCCCACCACGCCGCCGCCCACGGCCACCACAAGGTCGCCCCGGCCCATGCCGAAGTCCAGCATCTGCCGCAGCACAGTTTCCAGAATTTTAAAGCTCTTGCTGGCTTCGCCCTGCGGCACGGTGATGATGGTGGCGTCCTTGCACTGGTCGGCTACCATCTGTGCGTACTGTGCGGGCACACCGCTGTCGGTGACCACCGCCACCCGGCGGTCCAGCCGGGCGAACTGGTACAGGTTTTCCAGCGAGCCGCGCTTGACGATGATGTCGTAGCTGCGCTCACCCAGATTCATGGTCAGCTTGGTTCCGATAAAATCACTCATTTTGTATACACTCCTAACAGCCGCACCGTCCGGCAGGTGCGGTCAAGCTCGCGCAGCAGCGCGGCGGTCTCGCCGGCGGCGGCATCGCCCACCAGCTCTACGTAAAAATAATATTCAAAGGGGACGTGCGGCATGGGGCGGCTCTTGATGGACTCCATATTGAAGCCGCTGGCACCGATGACCTGAATCACCTCCGCCAGTTTGCCGGGCTTGTTGTCCACCGTGAACAGCAGCGAGAACCGGTTGCCCGCCGTGGGCTTTTCGCGGCTGAGCACGATGAACCGGGTGGTATTGTCGCCGTCGGTGTTGATGTTGGGCACCAGAATTTCCAGCCCGTACAGCGCGGCAGTCTCGGCGCTGGCAATGGCGGCCTTTGTCGCATCGCCGCTTTCTGCCACGAACTTTGCGGCCATAGCGGTGTTGGCCATGGCGGTGGCGGGCAGACGGAACTGCTTTAAAAAGGTCTCGCTCTGGGCAATGGCCTGCTGGTGGCTGTACACCGTGCGCAGCTGGGAAAGCTGGGTGCCCGGCAGCACCAGAAGATTCTGGGAGATGGGCAGGTCGTACACGTCCACCACCCACAGCTCCGGGTGGTTGTAGCACAGGTCCAGCACGGCGGAAACGTCCCCGGCGTGGCTGTTTTCAAAGGGCACTACGCCGTGGGCGGCTTCGCCCGAGGCCACGGCCTCGAATACCTCGTCCCACGTGGAATAGCTCACGGCTTCGGCGTGGGGGAACAGCGCCTTGAGGGCGATGTGGGCAAACGCCCCCTCCACTCCCTGATAGGCGGCGCGGTTCTGCCCTAGCACGGCAGCTTCGTACTGCTTGGCGATGTCCATCATGTGCTGGACATGGTCTTTATAGTAAGGGCGCAGCGCGGGCTGCTGAATGCGGGCTGCGGCCTTTTCCAGCACGGCGGCCTCCCGGGCGGCATCGTAGATGGGCAGACCGTGCGCCCGCTTATATTCGGCTACCTGCAAAACAGCAGCCATCCGGCGCTCGAACAGCGCAGCCAGCTGCGCATCCACCGTGTCGATCTCGGCACGGGCTTGTTCCAGTGCGTCCATGGGGTCACATCCTTTTTGGTCGGTTTTTGCGGGGATACCTAGTAAGTATACCATAACCGGGACGGGGAAACAACAAACCACCCTCCATTTGAGGGTGGAGAAAATTTCAAATCAGTCATGGGTAAAAAGACGAAAATAGAAAACAGAGGCTCTCTGGTCATCGCCTGCGGCGACGACCAGAGAGCCTCTCAATCGCTGTTTTTATTTTTTAAAATATCCTCCCAGCTGCGGGCTTTGCCGTAATAGCGCCCGTAGGGGTTATCAAGGTCTGCGGCACGGGGACTGGGCGGCGCGGGCGGCTGGGGCTTGGGGGTGCGGTCAAAGGTGATGTGCACGGCAGCGCCGCCGGCTTTGATGCGGAAGCGCATCTTTAATGCCCCTCCCCGGCGGTGGAGACCGCCCCGGCGGTCAGGTTTGCCCAAAGGGGCTCGCTGTTTTCCAGCAGGGAAGCGGATTCCTTCAGCCATGCGCCCCGGATGCCGATATAGTAATCTGCCAGCAGCTGCTGGCTGTCGCCGCTGGCGCTCTGCACCGCGTCCGAGGTGTAGCTGCCCAGCTCCATCCCGGTCAGCACCGGGCCTGTCTCTTATACACATCTGACGCTGCCGACGAAGAGGATAGTGTAGATCTCGGAGGTCGCCGGTAAGTTAAAAAAAAAAAAAAAATACACGACGGAGCAGAGGGAAGTGGCAACAACTTATCAGTAACCAAAGCACGAGATAGAGACACATCCTGGAAGAAACTAACAAACACA
>OJJW01000063.1_pt1 | contig 39322 bp, 27 predicted proteins | sample 1596331 | NCBI WGS metagenome assembly OJJW01 (sample SAMEA4350156, study PRJEB24818) | metagenome | biome: human; feature: gut; material: faeces | place: Denmark | collected 2013-09 | reverse complement strand
ATAGTGATCTTCTTCATACAGTTCTAATATAGTCGTGATGTGCCGTTACACGATTACGTCTGCTGCCTGTTTGGCTTTCGTTTTTTTTTTTTTTTTTTTCAAGCAGAAGACGGCATACGAGATAGGAGTCCGTCTCGTGGGCTCGGAGATGTGTATAAGAGACAGTCATAATCGATTCCGCTTGCTAGCACAGAACCGCTGGCAGTCAAAACAGAGACATCAGGAGTAATCACATCGCCAGTATATTCATATATCGACGAATCGATAGATGCTTTGAAATTATCGGAATCCAAAGTCAAACGATCGCTACCTGATGTCCCAAATGCTTCCTGACCCGATTGAACCAAAGAGCCATCAGTGCCTTCAGCCACGCAATCTTCAGTTAATGAAAATGCGATTGCGGGCCATAAAAGAGAGATGAAACAAATAGATGTTAGACAAACCACGCTGATTAAACTCAGATGTCGATTTTTCATCATTTTTCTCTTCTCGCCAAATCAAATTAACCTTTGAATATCCAGATGCAGTCGACCCAGAGATGCAGTTCCCAAATTAATTAATATGCAAGACAACTCGCTTGATACGTTGCACCAGATAAAACGATAAGACACTCAACATAGGGATTGTCTATTTGTTAGACAATCCACAACCAGCAGTCGAGCGCGATCAATGGTGCACAAACTTAGGAGCCCTAATGAGGGATAGCCGAAGGAACTGAATCAAACCATGTATTGAGCTCATTCATGATCAGACCTTTTCTCAAGCTCTTTTTCGAGCAGGGCAATCCTATGAGTAAGGTTTTTGATCGCCAAAACATGACGACTCGCGGCAACGCTAAGAGACAGAGAGATTGCAAGCAACAGCACGATTGCACCCAAAAAAAGGAAATTGGCCGGGTTGACAAACCCAATAGCTGTTGAGCAACTATAAATAATCTGAGGACATAAATCACAGATCAAGGCCGCCATACACATCAAAATCCACAGCAAAGAGTACTTAAGAAGCATCTTTCCGTTGGACACGAGACGTAAAACATAGACGAGGAATCCGCCGAAAAAGAGGGCCGCACCAATCCTCAAAATAAGATTCATTATTTGTCTCCCCTATGAACCCAGCACACAAGGACAATGGCTAACGTAACCTTGACCATATAGTAGACGGAAGAGAAGCCCCCGATAGATGAACGTCCACCTTGGCGCTCATTCATCTTTACAGGCGCTTCCATAACGGGAAGACCAAGCTTCATAGCCAAAGCAATCGACTCTGGCTCCGGGTAGTCATCAGGATAACTCTTGCAGAACAGGTCGATAGCATCTTTATTGCAGGCCCTAAAGCCAGAAGTGGGATCGGTGACCACCTTACCCGTAAGCAACTCGAGCAAAAATGAAAGCCACCTGATTCCAACACGACGCATAAAAGTTGATTGAAAACCATCAGTCTCAACCAGAAATCGAGAGCCTATCGCCAAACTCGCACCGCTCTCAATCAGCTTTACAAGCTCAGGAATATAAGAAGGATCATGTTGGCCATCGCCGTCAACCTGAATGTCGATATCATAGCCAAATCTCTGGGCATATTTATGGCCCGCTTGGACCGCTCCACCGATACCAAGGTTCTGCGGCAAATCCAATATGTTGATACCATGCTCTCGACAAAGCTCAAGCGTTGTATCTTGTGAGCCGTCGTTGATTACGACATAGTCATAACCCGCAGCTTTTATAGCTGCAACGGTATTGAGAATGCACTCCTGTTCGTTATAGGCAGGAATTATTACGAGAACACGCAGATGTCCTTTTGAACATGTCGTTGAAGTAAAAGACAATCGAGATTCATCCATTCCAAAAACAGTTGGCTCTTAGCGACGCCCAAAGAATTTGCGACTCTTACAGTCCAACGCATAGCTTAACTCAGACTTAAGTTTACTGTATCCTGTCTAACCATTAGGAAGTTACATCTCAAGCTTAGATATTTAGCTTGCTCAACTAGGGCACACATGGAGTCCCCATCCATCACCGCAGGAAAAGGACCCCTTGCAGTCCTGCCTCAAATACGGGGCGCATGTCCTGAGCGAACCCTCAACGCCGTCCCATTCGATCCAATCGAATCCAACTAATTGCCCACTTCTACTATAACCATGACCTATATCGCTAATTTAGAAAAAACGGATATACAGAAGCTCGAACATCACAAAATACAGCAGCGCAAATGTAGCCCCGAGCATAAAGGCTGTAACTTTAGCCTTCACCTCCTCATCGCAGTAAATAGGGAACCTGAGCAATAGACAGGCAAAAGGTATTATCAAAGGTATGAGATATCGCGCTTGGACACCCGCAACTGTCTGGCTTCCAACTCCTGTAAAAGCGATGTATAGAGCCAAAGCAACTAGGTGGCAAGTAGCAAGAACCAGGAATAGAGTCCAAACAATTCCGCAACGGCTAAGCTTTATTTTAGTATCTTTTTCATTATCAATAATGCAAATAGCTTCAAACAGCATGATGGGGAGATACGAAAGCCATGGGAACAGATTAGACACGTCCCCAAGATAAGCCATATTCGTTGATATTGAATTGAGAAACGCCGGGGTCAGCATCGATCCAAAAACGAAATTCGAGATTACAGCTATAGTTCCAACTGGATTTGCAAGCACTCCCGTCGTTTGACCAGCCGTAGAGACTTCGGAGCCACCACGTGCATCAGAAATATTATTTACGACAGATGAGAAATATGGCGTCAAGAAAGATAGGATCATAATGGCACAAACGAATAGAGCAGTACCAATCAAGATACGTCTTTGCTTGCTTGAAACATATTTATTTGCAGGAATTAAAAGCGCAAGTCCAAATAAGGGAAAATAAATCGCTTTAGCTGCAAACCCGATTGCAAAAGATAGTAGAAATGCGAAGAACGTTTTAGCAGAAATATCCTCTTCAGAAATAAGCATCTTCAACAAAAGAGCTGTTCCTAGCAAACTGAACGATATCACACAGGGATCATACGAGTAACTGGCTGCCATTAACACAGCAGACGGGAACAACGCAATACAAGTGAAAAGACATTTTCTGCAAGGGGCTATACGAATTGCGATTCCGCAGATAACTGCATACGCAAACAAATTAAAAATTTTACCCAATGCAAATTTGATAGAGAATGGGAGATGAAGCAAGCGACCCAAACAAAGGCCGATAGATGAAGGAATATAGGCAATTTTAGAAAGAGCCACACTATCAAAACAATTAAAACGTTCGATACCTTCAGCTAAATCATTTTTATCAGCCTCTCTGACCAATTGCTCAACAGAGCCACGGTTAAACTCTCTTGTTTCATCTATTGGGTACTTACCCAAAGCTGCATCCAAACTAAAGCCGTCCCCCATATAAAACTGCTCGACTATCATTCGGTCAGAATTTGTTATTTCAGCATTTGTGAGGTAGGAAAAACTGTTTGCATTTCCATAGTGGACCTCATCATCCCATGTCAAAAAATTTGTAACGGGAAAGCAAATAATTACGGATAGACCAATTGAGACAATGCATGCGAAAGCGAACAGTTCGGGCTTCAGATAAAAAATGCCCCCATTAATAGCAATCAATCCGATCAAAACCGTAATGGGCAAAGCAGACGCGAACAACACCGTCTTTGACTTATCGAGCGGAATGCCAATAAAAGCGATTAAAACAGCAAAGCCAACAAAAACCGCCAAATAAAAGAAACACTTCTTAGCATCAGTTTTCTTAACCGAGGTTACGAAGCTCTTCATCAGGCCATAGCAAAGCTCAATTCCCTGGAACGCTAAAACTAAATGAAAGCATATAACCAGACCTGAGATATTCCATGCACCAAGACCGAAGGGGCCAAACGTCTTCGCGCCAGCCAATATGATGAAAACTAGCAGAAAGCTGCTGAGGATACTGGACGCGACGAGAACGGTTATCTGACGAATAGCATCACCGCTCGACTGTGATTTCGGTTGCAAATATAAGCACGCAACAGCAACGACATCGCAAAAGAGTTCAAGAATGAATAGATTTAAATTCTTATAGTGCAATGATGTCGCGACAGCTAACAAAAGAAGTCCCAGCCCAAAGATGGCAAGCGCGTACTCGCTTTTCTTAATTGCAGGATTATTCAAAACGTGCATCTCCAACTAAAGACAAAATCGAATAGGATAAGTCGACAATAACAAATTCGGGTCTTAGATCCAACTTCACTCAAAAGCTAAGTAAAAGCCAGCCAAGTATCACTTAGCAAATACAAAACGCCTTCTCGACATCTATAGCAGTGGCGTCCCAGCTATATCGATTTTCAACAAGGGCCCTAGAGTTTCGAGACTGTAGAGAAAGCAGCTTTCGATCATCAAAAAGCCTGCATAATGCCGAAACCACCTCATCAGATGACATGGACTGAATTATCGTGCCGTAGCTATCATCTGGAATAAGCTCGTGCGCGCCTCCCACATCTGTTACCACAGCAGGCGTTCCGCAAGCTGAAGCCTCAAGAAGTACCGTCGAAAAGCCTTCGGACCGAGTTGGAAGACAAAGCACATCTGCTTGCTGAAGTAAGGAGGAAATGTCCTCTGCGCTACATCTCCCAAGCCAAAACAAGTTCGACGAACAGGCTTCCTTGACTTCATTGGCCAGCGGACCATCCCCTGCAAGAACAAAACAAATATCACGCTTGGTAATATCCTTTGCGCGAGCTGCCTCAATAATTGAATAAATTCCCTTTTCAGGAATAAACCGCCCAACAAAAGCCACAACTAAAGATGACTGAGGGACACCTAATTCTGATCGGAAATCTCTACCCGAAGAGATGCTCCTATAAATTGAAGCATTGATTGAGTTCGATATTACGCCCTTTGCACCGATATTAAAATGCTGAAGCCATTCAACGCTTTTAGAAGAAATCCCATAGAAATCAGGTTCAAACGTCTTTACGCGATCAGTAATCCAATCCTCATATCGGCGCACAAAATAATCAAGGAATGGCTGATTGAAAGAAAGATACGCTGAACCATGGTCGAGAACGACGGCCCTAGTGTTATGATCCACAGCAAACTTCAGCCCTTCGAGTGAGAGGGGGAAAAGCCTCGTGTTGATAAGTACGCCGTCCCACTCATAATCATCAAGGCTTTGCAGGAGCCGGTAATAATCGCCGGTTTTTTTGGGAAGAGGAAGCCTTCCATCAAGCAATGAAATACATGGAAGCCGAATTATCTCGAGACCGTTTTCGACTGAATGACCGACTCCTACGCGCATTGAATCATTAGTAACGATAACCACCCTGTCGCCGCGGGCAGCTAGGGCATGAGCGAGACCATCGACAAAATTACCAATTCCACTAAGTTGCGGGTGATAATGATGGGTGAAAATACAAATAGAAGAACTCATTACATAACCTCATCTGGTAAAGATTTCATATCCTTAATTCTGCGCAGTCCAGACTTCACCATCCCCAAAGTCAAGCAGAAGAGGAAGATGGGTATGTCGATTTTCCGGCTCCGGAATTTTCTTCCATTCGCCATACATCGTTGTAAGATATTTATCCGTCATACGAGGAACGGGGAATTCACTGCCTTCGAAAACCGCACTGCTCAGAGGGAAAATCTCTGAAATAGGCACTGGCGCCATATTCGGCCAGCTTAACGTCAGACAATAATCAGAGACCTCACCCGTATTTGAGTCGGCAATACAGGAGTCGAACAAATCCTGGTAAGAGCATGCGCCTCGAGAAACCAGTCGTTCCACTACGTGTATAGCAGAACAACCAATTTGCTCGAGTTGTCCAAGGAACCCTTTATGAGGGACAACAATGGAAGAAGAGTGATATAAATAAGCTCTTTTCTGTGCAATTGATGCAGTTCGGACTTGTTTTGCACGAAGGCGTTTATCTGTATAGAGCTGGTCATATGGAAAGATGTCGACAAAAATACCCATCGAACTGGAAGCCTCTCGAGCCTCCTGATTCTCGAAGCGAGTTTCATCGCGATACACCTTAGCAAACATCGCAGCATAGCCAATAGTATTCCGCGATGTATGGAGCGAATATCCTTCCGGTAAACCATCCTCGGCTAAAGAGCAAAAGCGGTCATAGTCTGAACGCATCATTCCGATATCTATATCATCATCCCAAGGGATAAACCCCCTATGACGCATTGCTCCTAAACATGTTCCGCCATCAAGCCACCACCTGATGCCGTGCTTAGAGCAGAATGCAGCGACAACCTGAAGGATATCCAATTCAGTGTTTTGAAGCTTTAATAGCGCGTGAGCTTTAGACATCATCGGCCTATCTCTTTTCCCCAAACCATTCTTGCGTCTGTTTCCCCAAAACAAAAGACTGATAAATAAGGCAAATAGCATTGGATATAAGCGCCGTTACAGTAGGGCCATTTAAGCCAAACAACACTTGCGCGGGAGCCATGACAGCAACAGCACTGATTAAGGACAATATGCTGCCAACAAATACCCCTCGGTAGTTATCAAGAGAAACCAGCAAATCGTTGACAAACCAAGCAATGCCAGTCAAAAAGGCACAAGCCAACATAGGCTGAAGGAGATCAGAATGTTTGGCTATTCCAGCGCCATAAAACAAAGACAGCAATAATTTGCCGAAAAAGAAAAGCGCAACTGCTGATATGACGCCGACAAATAAAATACCGGCAAGTATTTTACCTATAAGCGTAAAAAAGGACTTTTCCCTAGAATAGTAACGCTCTACTAAATAACCTAATAAAGGATTATAGATATACGTCGCACCCATTTGGATAATTGCCACGGGAGCAGCAACTGATGCATAAATGCCTAGAGCAGAATCTCCGAATGTATAAGATAAATACTGCCTTGGAATATTCGGCGCCGCAGAAGCAGCAATGCCGCCCAGAACGATGGGCAAACAGCCACATAGGAAAGCTCTGACCTTCGCTTGGGTAATTCCAAGTTTGATTGCAGAGATTCGATTTGATCTCGGATAATCGTAAATAACACCGATACCTATAGTCACTACCGTCATTAGCAACAATGCACCTTCGAGGCTATTTAACAGCCCAAAGACAACAATGAACGAAAGGAGAGAACCAATGCCCTGCATTATGAGGGATTTCCCAATATAGTCCATCCTATGGCCAACCTGATCATTGGCATGCATGACATCAATAACTAAGCCGGCGGTTTTATAGAGAGCATACAAAAGAACAGCAGGCACCGTATCAATACGACACGTCGCAATGGAATAGACGGCCAACATTGCAAACGCCATAAACGTAGTAAAGAAACGAAAAGTCAGGTATTCACCAGCAGAGTTTTTCCTTTCAACATCTGCAATTTGTACCGTGTACATCCTGTATTGGGCCAATTGAGAAAACATGTTGAAAATAGACATAGCAAGGGAATAAATTCCAGCAGCACTATATCCATCAGACAGTCGAACGACCAATATAGTGATTAGCCATTGACAGCCTAAATTCGTCAACGAGCCAACGGTATTCCAGAACATATTGTGTTTAATCGAAAGAGTCTTCTCTGTGGCTTCCACAAATATAAGCGCCCTTCTGAACAAGTCGCGATTCGGATACGAAGCTATTTTGCTTCTTTAATCATGTTTAAAATCAAAAGAAACAGCCAATTCGGTACAAGTCGCATAATGATTTCAGCTTTAGCAATGGACGGGCAAGCTCGTCGATATTTAAGCAAGCCAATTATGGAGCGTCGCTCTCTTGCATCGGCGAACCCCATTATTTCCTTTAGGTGCGGTGAATCAGGAAATCTTTCGGCAAATTGCTTAGCTGTATCAACCCTGTTTTTAACTCTTGTTAAATACCAATCATCTTTTGAAGCAACACCCGCAAGGAATCCAGTTTCATTCCCGCCATGTCGACGATACTTAACCAAGGGAGTCGTTGTAAAACTGCACTTCCCCAGTTCGCTGCAGCCCAATGTCAACCACAAATCATGTGCAGTGGATTCCGGAAAGGGAATCATCGACTTAGCAGCACTCGCATCTAGCATGAGAGCCATACCAATGCCGTAGCATACACTTGCAGCCTGAATAGTAATATCCTCTCCGGAGCACCAATTTACTTCAGGCGAATTTGGATGAGCTTTTCTGTAGCTCTCTACCAGCATGTTTCCGTTTTCGTCGATTACCGATCTATCGCAAACATCAAGAATTGAGCCTTCTTCTAGCATATGGTTGAGCGAAACTTGAACTCTGTTAGGCTCCCAAATATCATCTTGATCGCAAAATACTACGTAATCCCCTTCTGCCAAAGAGAGTAGTGCCTCGAACGATTTGACATAACCGAGATTTTTATCGCCATGATAATAACGATAGGCGTTTTTCCTTATATGCTCTTGGATAAACCCCTCTAAAGAGGCCGATTCGGGGCAGTCATTTCTGACCAAAAGCGTAACCGGAAACGTTTGTTCATCAATCGAATCAAGTTGAGCGGCGAAAAACTTAAGATCAGGTTTATATGCTGAAAGAAGTACGCATACGCCTGTACCATTTCCCTTTTCTATTTCCAAAAATCCTCCCAAAGTCATGTTTTCAAGATTAGCAAAGCAATCATTAGAGATTTAAGGTGTTGTTTATTACGCTCAAAAAAGACAGGAGAAGGCTCGGCCTTTAGATAATACATGGCGGCAAATTGAATGGTGCTCCCGTAATTTTTAACACCAACACCGACATCTCGCCCCCCTAGAGGGAGCGAGATGGTTGGCTTTTCAAAATAATCTGAAAAGGAAGCTCGTAGAGAATTAAAATCCTGCGCACCGGAAGTGCATACAGTTTATGACTGCCTTCTCATGAAACCGCTTGCCAAATCAAAGCACCTCAATTGGAAAAGAGTCCCTTAAGAATCAGTGTCTTTCTCCCACCTTTAAAGACACTTGTCCAATATCAATAGGTAACAACCTTTGTTCCATAGGGAATGTTATCGTAAATCCATTTTGCGTTCTGGATCTCAAGGCGCACACATCCTGCAGAGGATGGAACGCCCATCGTGGGATCCATCACCCGGTTACTGTTGACGTAGTAGGGCGAAGAATGGAATAGATAATCACCGTAGAACTGTGTGTAGTAATAGCAAGTATATCCATGCCCAAAGGAGTATCCCTTTCCGTAGACTTGGTACTCCCCTATCACAGTTGGCGTACTGGCTTTTCCCGTCGAACATACATATCGACGGTTTAAGGACCAATTATTCCATGACCCAGTGTAGATGCTCGTGATACAACGCGACGTATCGACAAGTATCAGCCAATTTGTATTGCTTGAATAACTTTGAGCTTTAGCGTCCATATAGTCTGACACCCACGCGCCGTTAGCCATGAAGTAATTCCAGGATCCGTCCACAACGCGCCAGCCAGTAGCCATAGCCCCACTAGCATCAAGCCAATACCAGGTGCCGCCCAAATTGAGCCATCCCGTCTGCATATAACCAGACGAATTCAAGTAATACCAATATCCGTTAACGGCAACCCAACCGGTTTTCATAACGTAAGTAGATGGATCTAAATAGAACCAGGAGCCATCCTTGCTCAGCCAGCCAGATCGTGCATAGCCAGCGGTCTCATCAAAGAAGTACCATTTTCCGTTAACGTTCTGCCAGCCGACGCTCAAGGAGCCATTAGTCGGATCAGCATAGAAAATGCAGCCACCAAGCGTCACGAAACCGCGCGCTTCGACTAATTCGCCATCGCCGTTTGAAGTAAATAACTTCCCATTGCGCAATGTTCCGCACAACGAGCAGTCAGAACCAGCAAAAGCCTTAGACGGACCATCCTGAACCGAGTCCTGGACATCTACCCATTCACGACAAGCAACAGCGCCTGAGCCTTTTGCATAATAGCTTTTCCCATTTACAGAAAAATGCCCGAGCAGCATTTTGCCGTCGACGGCAGGATCAAGATAATAGTATTGGCTACCGTCCTTCAGCCAACCCGTCTTTACAATACCCGATGCATTAGATGGCTCAGCGTAATACCAGTCTCCATCGCTCATAAACCAGCCGAGTGACAGCGCTCCCGTTGAAGAAAAATGATACCGATTCGATCCGATGGAAAAAAAGCCGGTAACCATTCTATTGTCATTTGCGATATCGAGCCAATACCAAGCGCCGTTCACCGAACGCCAGCCCGACGCAAGTGCGCCGGAACCGTCTGCGTAATACCAGTCCGTACCATCAAACGCCCAACCAACAGCCATTGCACCGGAATCCGATAAATAATAACGTGATGAGCCAACGGAAACGATTCCCCTAGACATAGCACCATCATTGGCGGGATCAAGCCAATACCAGTTATTGCCAGTTTGAAGCCAACCGGTTAAGACTTCACCATTGCTACCCCAATACCATAAACCGTTATCAAGACACCATCCATTAATCAGTCCATAGGTTCCAAGAAGATAAGGATGCCCATCGATAACACGTCGCCCAGTAACCATGGAACAGCCGTCAAGGGAGTCAAACCAGTACCATTGGCCTCCGATAAGCTGCCAACCATTTGCCAAAGCGCCTGATGGACTCGCGTAATACCACTTATTGTCAGTAAAAATCCAGCCGCAACTCATCGCGCCGTCACGAGCGGGGTCCAAATAAAACAACGAGCCGTCAACATTCTGCATTCCGGTCAAACGGCAGTCGTCAAGATAGTAATACCAGGACAAACCGTCCCATTGCCATCCAGATAGTTTTTCCGTCGTCGACGAGTCTTGGCTTTCGACAACCTGTGGATTCGAATCTTCCGCTGTTTTGCCAGCATAATCGTTGGAATCTTGAGCGAGACCGCCGCCGACAAAAGCACCCGACCCTTCCGTCGAGTCGCGCTCTACGATATCGTTATCCGCCCCCTCTTCCACGGCATAAGCAGTGCAAGAAAACGCGGGGGCGAAAACCGAGAGCGAGGCGGATAGTAGCACCAAGCCGATTGCTCGCCAGCAAATTCGATGATCAATCCGAGCATTCATTTCAGGCCCCCAACCGGTACCGACTGTCTTACAAGGAATCAATTAGATAAACGGACGGGCTGCGCCGATCACATTCCCCCTAGCGCTGACGGGATGAATACCGACACCCTGATGAGGCCAGGAGTCAATCATCATACCGCCGCCAAGTGCGATTGCGATATGCCCGCGATAATAAATCACATCGCCACGCTGAATCGAGCTGGTGCTCACGGGCATAAAGATGTTGCTTCGATACCAATTCATCGAATTGTAGGTTTGGCTTGGATCCCAGCGATGGTTATAAGGGTTGTAAACACCCATATCCATGCCAGTAGCATAAAGACATTGCAAGACAAAACCAGAGCAATCAACAGCCCCGCCGGGAGCGGTAGACCAAGGCTCAATATATTGCGTACCGATATATTCGTAAGCACGCTGAATAAAGGCATTCACGCAATCTTCCCGCGTCGCTTCGACAGAAATGCGAGAAGGAGTCACATAGGTAAAGTAGCCAGTGCAGTAGCTAGGCAACTGAACAGTCCAAGAGCTGACCTGGGGATACTGCGGAGGATTTTGCCAGCCAACCTTGTCGCACTGGCCATCGCTCCAGAAAATTCGACGCACGCCATCGATGGTTCTTGCGCCTGTTGCCATAGCACCGCTGCCGTCTAGCCAATACCACTTACCCGAATCTTTAAGCCAGCCAACATGCATGCTGCCGTTGGAGTCAAGGTAATACCATGTTCCATTGAGGCATTTCCAACCAGTTGCCATTTTTCCGTCGGCGTTTAGGTAATACCATGCACCGTCAGTAAAAACCCATCCAGTTTTCATCGCACCAGAATCGGCATCAAGCCAATACCAATCGCCATCAATCTGCAGCCATCCACGATGAATGACGCCCGTTCCGGGCTCAGCATAAAACCTTTGATTTGCAACATTAACCCAACCGGACGCAACCTGCCAGCCATCAGCTCCAGCTGTTTTTAGGATAGTACCGTTTTCGCGGATCACATCTTTGCAAAGATATCCATTGCCATCGGCATATCTTTCTACGCCGTCTTTAACGGTAATCCAGCTTGACACCACAAGTCTACCGCTCAGGTTTGCGAAACAATCGTTGCCGCCCACCTCAAATAAGCCCGTTTTCATGAGATGGCTAGCAGGGTCCAGGTAATACCAACTCACGCCCTCTTTATACCAGCCAGAAATAAGCGCGCCAGATTCAGAGGCAAAATACCAGCCGTCCTCGGACTGAGCCCAACCAATAGCCATAGTCCCATTCGAATTCAAATAATATGCTGCATTGCCAAGGTCTAAATACCCAACAGACATTTTGCCGTCGGAAGCCGGATCGAGATAATACCAGGTTCCGTTAACGAGTTGCCAGCCAGTGACCGCAATACCATTAGAGCAGTAATACCAATCTACTCCATCTTTGAACCATCCATTTACGAGGCCATAGTCGCCAAAAATGTAGGTACTTCCATCGATCTCGTGACGACCTTTGAACATAGCCAGCGTCTGAGAGTCAAAATAATAGCGAGTCCCACCTATCGTCTGCCATGACGAAGCAAGTGCGCCCGATGGATATGCCCAGTACCAATTCCCGTCAACGAGAATCCAGCCGGTTTTCATAGCACCAGTGGCATCTAAATAGTATTTCCCGCTCCCGAGGTCGACAAAACCAACCTGCATTATATGGGTGGCAGGATCCAGGTAATACCATATGCCGTCTTGATAAAACCAATCAGCAGCTAAATCGCCTCCAGCATTGGCATAAAACCAATTTCCATCTGAGTTACGTAGCCAGCAGTTCTGATATAGCGCGCCAAAAGGCGTTGCGGCATTGCCGTCATTCGCATAAAACGAAGCAGTCGATCCGCCAGCATCGGTCACATTGAAATAACCTGTCTGCATTGCACCATCATTGGCCGGATCAAGCCAATACCAATAGCCCCCGCTTTGCAGCCAGCCAGTTTGGTGTTTACCGTTTTTTCCGTAATACCAAACTCCAGACGACTCGTCTCGTTGCCAGCCATCTTTTATGACGGAAGAATTATCAGGTTGCAAATCATCGGAAACCACAGAAGAAAAATCCGCTTTTGACTCAATACTCTGAGCCTCAACGGAATCCTGTGCAAACGCGACATTCGCACTCAGGGGCAAGCAGCAAGCAGTGATTAATGACGCAGCAGCACAAACAAGCGTGGCCTTCTTTTCGAATCGATACATAAGCGACCCTCCCAGATATCCTATTTAGTTATTTTAATCCACCTTTCGAGATTGATTTTCGCTACTTTCTGTTCAGTCTATGTAGCTAAATACAATTGATTGAACATATCGTTCAATCATTCTATTCTTTTCCTAAGCAATGAACATCTTAATTGGAGGCCTGCAGTGGAACTGACCAAGCGTAACTTTACAGTTCTGTACGAATACCTAAAGAACCCATATGCCAGCCAGCGAGAAGTTGCCGAGCGCACCGGCCTTTCACTTGGATCAGTAAACGCAGCGAATAAAGAGCTCACGAATGAGGGGCTTCTCGAATCGGACAGCCTAACCGACGGCGGTTACGAAGCGCTTCATCCCTATAAGGTTGAAAACGCAGTGATATTGGCTGCGGGGCTTTCGAGCCGCTTTGCTCCCATTTCGTATGAAAAGCCCAAAGGCCTTTTAAAAGTACGTGGTGAGATCCTCATTGAGCGACAGATTAGGCAGCTGCAAGACGCAGGTATCAGCAATATCACCGTCGTTGTCGGCTATAAAAAAGAATATTTCTTCTATCTCGAAAGCAAGTTCGGCGTCTCGATTGTCGTCAACAACGAATATGCATCCAAAAATAACCACGCATCGCTTATGTGCGTAAAAGAGCGGCTTGGCAACACCTATATTTGCTCAAGCGATGATTACCTTCTAAACAATCCGTTCGAAGCATACGTTTGGAAAGCATTTTATTCTGCTCAATATGCTGAAGGCGCCACCAAAGAATGGTGCATTCAAACCGGAGCAATGGACAGAATTACCAATGTTACGATTGGCGGTTCCGATGCTTGGTATATGCTCGGACATGTCTACTTTGATAAAGCCTTCTCGCTTGCATTTAAGCAGATTCTCGAAACGGAATATAACAAGCCCGAAACAACGGACAAGCTTTGGGAAGATCTATATATCGAGCACATCAAGGAGCTCGATATGGTTATCAAGAAGTATCCTGAGGGCGAGATCAACGAATTCGATTCTCTTGATGAGCTGCGTGCCTTTGATCCGCATTTTATCGAAAACGTTGACTCCGATATTTTCGATAACATCGAGCAAGTGCTCGGCTGCTCCAAATCAGAGATTCACGACGTTTATCCCCTTAAACAAGGTCTTACGAATCTATCGTGCCACTTTAGAACCAATGACGGAGAGTACGTTTACCGCCATCCGGGAGTCGGGACCGAACTGCTTATTAACAGAAATGGAGAAGTAGCCGCACTTAAAAAGGCCAAGGAGCTCGGCCTTGACGACACGTTCATTCATGAGGACCCAAAGCGTGGTTGGAAAATTTCGAAGTTTGTACCCAACGCAAAGCAGCCTGACCCGCATGATCCTGCCCAAATGAATCGAATGATGCAGATGTGTCGTTCGCTTCACGAGAGTGGTGCAAATGTTGAAACCGAATTTGACTTCTACCTCGAAGCGAAGCGCTACGAATCACTTCTTCTGGAAAAAGGTCCCATCGACATTCCAGGCTACAGGGAAATGTCCGCCGAAATCGATGAATTGGAGCACTTTGTACAGGCCGATAATGCACCAAAATGCCTTTGCCACAATGACTTCTTTTACCTCAATTTCCTTATCGATGAGAACGACAAGTACTATCTCATTGACTGGGAATATGCTGGCATGAGCGATTACGCAAACGATTTTGGAACATGCAGTGTCTGCTGCGAGCTTTCCGAAGATGAAGTCGACCGCGCGCTTGATGCATATTTTGGGCGCAAGGCAACAAACAACGAAATTGCGCATAACTATGCGCACATTGCCCTTGCAGGATGGTGCTGGTACCTCTGGTCTCTTCTGAAAGAAGCCGAAGGCGACTTCGTGGGCGAATGGCTCTATATCTACTTCAATTACGGTGCCAAATACCTCAAAAAGGCACTGGAGATCTATCGGAAAGGTGAGTAACGATGCAATTCGGCTTTTTTAGCGGTCTTCTTTGGGGCCTTGATACAGTAATTCTTGGAATCGGCTTGGCGCTTGCGCCCTATATTGGATCGGCGGAAGCGCTTGCATGCGCCTCCATTGCGGGATCCTTTCTCCATGATGCCTTCTGTGCAATTTGGCTCTTTGGCTACATGGGAGTCCGAGGCAGACTAAAAGACACGCTCGCTGCACTTAAAACTCGTTCGGGCAAGGTCGTCATCGCCGGCGCCCTACTCGGTGGACCTATCGGAATGACCGGCTACGTATTGGCAATTAATAACATCGGAGCTGCCTACACGGCAATCATCTCCGCCTTCTATCCCGCAGTCGGAGCATTCCTTTCCTTCGTACTGCTGAAGGAGAAAATGGGCAAAGGCCAGATTCTTTCCCTTCTCGTTGCTCTTTGCGGTGTAATGACGATGGGCTATCTATCGGCCGGATCGAGCGAGATTGCAAATGCCCCCCTCGGCTTACTCGGCGCAGTGCTTGCCGTTATTGGATGGGGATCCGAAGCGGTGCTGTGCGCATGGGGAATGAAAGATGATGCCGTTGATGACGAAACAGCTTTGCAAATCCGCGAAACTACAAGTGCGCTTGTTTATGGAGCGCTCGTACTCCCCCTCTTCGGAGCATGGCATTTCACGTTGGGCGCTATCCCAAGCATGCCCACATTGATTATTGCACTCGCCGGACTCGCAGGAACTGCATCCTATCTGTTCTATTACAAGGGCATTGCGGCAATCGGAGCAGCGCGTGCGATGGCTCTGAATATCTCCTATTCGGCATGGTCAGTGGTCTTTGGCCTGATCTTGCTTGGAACAATTCCCGACATGGCATCCATAATCTGCTGCGTTGTAATTGTATGCGGAACAGTTTTGGCAGCCAGTAACTGGGACGAACTATTTGGACGTAAGAAGACGGCGTAGCTAGATTAACAATGTAGCAAAAGGGGAGAGCTCGTCGAGCTCTCCCCTTTTAGCATCATGGCTATTCAATTACCACGGCCTGGCTATCCATCTGTTGCCACGTGCCGAAGAACACTTGGGCATTTCGCGTAACATTGCCGTTAATCGAATCCGAAAGATAGACAATTCCCTGCTCGTCATCATAGCCTTTAAGGACTACGGCATGATTACCGCCCCACAGACCATAGGAATGCCCGTTATACCAACGCGCAGCATAACGGCCTCCTGGCCAACTTCCCCATTCGGTATTCCACATCTCAACAGGTTGACCACAGGTCAGCCTGTTCTTAATGGAAGAAATTGACGAGAAAGAGACGTCTTTTGCCTGCTTGCCACTTCCAGCAGCACGCAGAAAGTTATTACCAGCAATAGTAATCGCAGGTGCGACGCATCCCATGAGACCCCCGCTGCTACGCCTTGGATTGCCATCAAAAGCGGTAACAAAATTGCCATTACTTCCCTTGGGCAAATAGTAATCCGCAATAATCGCCTTACCTAAACCGAAACCATAGTAGTTAAGCAAGTTTGTAAGGGCAACCGACTCACAGCCAGTAGGAAGTTCCGGGTACTGCGAATAGCACGGGACATCGACCCAAGCGCCAACCATTGCGCCGGATGAACTGAACTTGTAGTCAGTAGAGCCGATCCAATACCAACCGTTGCTCAACATTACTCCCCCACGTGCGGCATCAAGGTAATACCATGTGCCCCCACGGGAAAGCCATCCCGTTTTCATTATGCCAGAAGCGGAATCTAGCCAGTACCAGTTACCGCCATCGTTAAGCCAGCCGGTCGCCATTCGACCATCCGAGTTAAAGTAATACCAAGACCCAGCAATTTGCTGCCATCCAGTCAGAATTACCCCATTAGCAGAACAATAATATCGAGAACCCTGACTCTCAATCCAGCCCGTTCTGGCATTACCGTCATCGTCAATCAGCTGGATTCCCGAATCGGTCATTATGCCTTTAAGGTCAATTGCGCCGCTGGATGACGAATGATACATCCAAGACCCATCACCGTTTGACCAGCAATTGGCCATCATCTTGCCGGTACTATTAAATATGTATTCACATGATCCGATAGTTTGAACGCCCGTGGTCATGGCATGCGTCGAGGGGTCGAGCCAGTACCATGCACCGCTTAGGCTGAGCCATCCGGAGGCGAGGGCACCGGAGCCCGTCGCGTAGTACCAGGTCCCGCCGTCGAGCACCCATCCGGTCGCCATCGCGCCGGAGGCGCTGAACCAGTACGCTGAGTCGTTGCATGCGTGAAGGCCCGTCACCATGGCGCCGCCCGCGTCGGGGTCGAGCCAGTACCAGGAGCCGCCGGTGTAAAGCCAGCCGGTCGAGGCGATGCCGTTCGCGAACCAGTACCAGGAGCCGTCGACGAGGCCCCATCCGTTAAGGGGGCCGCAGCTGCCGAAGTAGCGGCGGACGCCCTGCGCATCGGTCTGGTAGCCCGTCAGCATGGCCCCCGTCCGGGCGTCGAAGCAGTAGGGCACGCCGCCGACGGATACGGGGCCGCGCGCCAGCGCGCCGGATCCCGTCGCGTAGTACCAGGTACCGCCGTCGAGGAGCCATCCGGTAGCCATCGCGCCGGACGCATTAAACCAGTACAGTGAGCCGTTGCACTCGTGAAGGCCGGTTGCCATGGCACCGCCCGCGTCGGGCTCGAGCCAGTACCACGTGCCGCTCTGAAACAACCATCCGGCATACGCCTTGCCGTTGGAGGCTGCATAATACCAGGTGCTGTCAATTAGTTGCCAATGATAAAGGGAGACATCAACATACGCGTAGTTCATATCAACGTTGCCGTTGATTCCAGGGACTTTTCCGTTGCTCTTATACTGCCAAAAACTGTAATTGCCGGTATAGTCACATTGCGAGTTATATTGAGCAATCCAATGATCCCAAGAGCTACTCTTAAATACAGAGTCAGTCAAAATGTTGTTAAACCAATTTAAATTTGCATAAATACCAGGCTCATATCCTGCGGCAGAAATCCTATTACAAAAAACCTGCGCCCTCGATGCAATTCCGGTTTGACGTCCATTTGCAATTATCGAGTTATCCTCAAGATCGTAATACACCGGCAATCTTGGATTATGTCCAGAAAGGCAATTGATCACCATTGATGCCTCATCGGCTGCCTGTTGATTATCAAAAGCATATGAATAGATATAGACGCCGTAAGGAATTCCGAGTCGCTCGCACTCAGAAATATTTCGATTAAATTGATAGTCAACTCGACCGCCCCAAGATGGAGCGCCAAATCCAACACGCAGAATAGCGAAATCGATACCAGAAGCCTTAACAGCATTCCAGTCAATACGTCCTTGATGCTCACTGACATCGATGCCCTGCGCCGTAGCCCCATCGGGAAGAATGTCCATGGACAATAAGGCTATTCCATCTTCTTCGGAAGAAGCATCCTCTGCGACCAATTGTCCATCCTCATAACGCCAGGAATTCTCAACTAGGGACCGCGCAGCTTCCGCGTTCGAAGGAAAAACAAACACAGAAATGGGCGCAAGGACCATCAGCACCAACAATGCCGAAAATAACTTAAGATGTTTGCTCATGTAAACCTCGTCATTCGTTCTTGTTTGCGTCTAGCTTACAGCATGGCTGTGAAGGATTCCCGAACATCCAACTGGACAAGGCGCCATCTAGGACGACAAATAACTGCACGCAATACCACAATGTAAACAAGAACTTCCCAGCAGGGTGAAACCAAGGACTCCTAGTCCCTACTCTTTGCCCAAAGAATGCCGACATCAGTTAGCTTTCAAACCAGATGTCAAAAAGGCAGGGGGCCCAGAGAGTCCCCTACAACTCGGAATTCTAACGAATCAATATTACTTTCGATGGACCCAAAGCAGTCAAACCAGAAATACGGTTTCCATAACCGTCACTATGCCAAAACAAGTTTTCGCTCGGCGAATTGCCCCAGAAAAAGCCAATGTGGCTATCGTCCGCATATGGGTTGTAAGGATTGAAGAATACAATGTCCCCCTTACGAGCCAAACCGCTACGTAACAACTCATCAATAGAGTTGAAATAAGTCACGTTTGCGCACGTATCGATAGCGTAGCCGTACCAACGATAAGCGTTAACGCAGCCGCCCCTTCCGGGACCACCACTCCAAGGGGAATGGCTCTGCTCGGCGGCAATTGGAGCTAAATTCCCGCCTGCTTTCATATATGCATGCGATACAAATCCGCCGCAGTTCATACCGGTATACCCGTCCCAACGAGGATCACCCTTTGGATACATGCATGATTCTTGGCTAAGATGCGTATCATAGCGTGTTCCACGGTAATAGCCATCGTTCTCGTGGCTCATAAGCCAATTGACCAGGCTGGACCTATTAACCCCTAAAACAGAACCAGACGTATTCAACCATGCACCACTTGCATTGAAGTAATAGTCAACGCCATCGATTTTCAGCCACCCGTTAGCAAACATGGCGCCCGAAGGCTGGAGCCAGTACCACGTACCGCCGTCATTAAGCCATCCAGTTTTCATCTTGAATGTGGAAGGATCCATCCAATACCACGCACCGTTGACATATTGCCAACCAGACTTAAGAACACCATTGGAAGATGCGTAATACCAAGTATTGCCGCTTTCGTCAGAAACGTCTTTCGACATAATCCAACCAGATGCTACATTGACGGCACCGTTTGCATCCGCATAGAAAACCGCGTCTCCAATATGAATCACACCTGGCAATGAAGACGAGTCAGCACGATCAGCGACTACGGGAGATCCATCAGATGAAGTAGGCAACGGCTCGCTCAGTGCTCCAGACGAATTCGCCCATGAAATACCTTCGCTCAAGTTGATCCAGCACGAAGATGCCATCGCACCGGAATCATAAGAATAATAGCGCGTGTCGCCTACCGTGTATTCACCAGTACGCATTGCGCCGGATACATCATCAAGGTAATACCAGGCGCTTCCGGACTTTATCCATCGCCCTCGTTGAATTGCTCCGTTTGATGCGGCGTAGTACCAAGTATCATCAGCAAGTGCCCAGCCTGTTGCCATGGCACCTGAACTCGTAAGGAAATAGGAGGATGTACCCACTTGCACAAAGCCCGTGAGCATAATATGGCTTCCTGGATCCAGGTAATACCAAGAATTCCCTAGAAGTAACCAGCCTCCATGCAGCAAGCCGTTGGAGTCAGCGTAATACCAGTTGTTGTCAATAAGCGCCCACTGGGAGGAGAGCATGGCCCCCGATCCGTTAAAGATATAAGGGGTTCCATTGCATGCATTCAACCCGGTGGCCATAGAACCGTCCGCAGGATCAAGCCAATACCAACGGCCCCCATCCGAGAGCCAACCCTTTACCAGGGCGCCAGAGCCGGAGAAATAGTGCCAAACGGAAGCATCAAGATGCCATCCGATAAGCATCGCGCCAGAAGAAGAGAATCCATACGTGGCTCCCCCGATCTGTAGCATCGAGTCGTGGACCATCTTGCCTTCATCATCCAGCCAATACCAGTTGCTGCCATCTGAAAGCCAGCCTTTTACCATGGCGCCAGAACCGGAGAAATAACGCCAAGCAGAAGTGGAGCCCGTAGAATCTAGGTACCAGCCGACACGCATTGCGCCCGAAGAGGAGAAGGCATACGTCGCACCCCCAACTTGAACCAATCCATCCTGAGCCATTCGACCTTCGTCGTCAAACCAGTACCAGCTACCGTTTATATGTCTCCAAGAAGAAACAGCGATCGTTCCGTCGGACAAGCCCCAACGCCAAAAACCAGCCCCTTCTTCGGGTGATATCCACCCCTGATGCCAAACAATTTGATTCGAAACCTCAGAAGGGGTCTCATTATCCACCTGAGAGTTCTGCTCGACAGCGAAGGTCGAATCGCGCTGAGCATCAATGGCTGACTCAACAGAAGCAATAGCAACGTTAGATGCGGAACCTTCGTCAGTGTTATTCAAATCAAGGGCGTATAACATCGAGGGCGAACTCAAAAGGAGCCCCAAAGAAACAAGGCCGGAAAAGACCAGCACCCCGAATGAGCATTTCTTCATAGCAGCACGGTATCCAATCACGCAGCGACCCCGTCACCTCAGGGCAACGGGGTCTCAATCAAAACTAACTCAGTAATGTGCTAGCCAATTTGCTGGCAGTTTTTGCACTCTCGTGAAGCACCACGCCTCTGGGCCTCCTGAATAGAGATCTGCGAATAGCCCTTTGCGTCCTTACCAACGGTACGGCACTTATGCGTATGGTAAACATTGCTACCGTTCTTATACCAAACTAGGCCGTAGCCCGGAATCCACTTACCGTCCTCGCCGACATAATAGGAGCCGATCCAGGCATTCGTAGCCATGGCACCGGAAGACTGGAGGTAGTAGTCGCCGACCCAGGAGTCGTGGGCCATAGCGCCGGAACCGCTAAAGTAGTACCAGGCGCCGCCGATCTGACGCCAGCCGGTGGCCATCGCACCGGAATCGTCGAACCAGTACCAAGAGCCACCCAGGCTGCGCCAGCCGTTAGCAACCATGGCGCCCGAGCCGTCGAGATAGAACCACGTACCGCCGATGTTGGGCCAGCCAGTGGCCATCGCGCCGGAGGCGTTGGCGTAGTACCAGGTGCCCGAATCGTTGATCCAGCCAGTTAGCATGACACCGTACTCATTGAAATAGTACCAAGTTCCACCGATATTATGCCAACCGGTCAACAGCTCGCCGCTGGAAGTCGCATAGAGCCACTTTCCATAGATGGAGTCATAAATCCAGCCACTATGCTGCATGCGGCCATCAGCATTGGCGCCAGGGGTGTTCAGGAAGTAGTTTTTGCCATCAAACTGAACTCGGCCGTATGCCATATCGTGGTTTTCGGGATAGAAGTAGTACCAATCCCCGCCGATAAGCTGCCAGTTCGACACCGCGGTCCCGTCAGCGCCAAAATAGTACCAAACGGCTTCGTAATCGTTATACCACTGGTTCGTGACCATGACGCCAGTCTCGGGATCGAAATAGCGAAGGTTGCCGTCCTCGCACCGAACGAGTCCAGTCTTCGGACGACCGTCGGAACACCATTCCGTAATCGGTCCACCGCCTCCGCCACCGCCAGCAATATCAGCAAATGAGGGCGCCGGGGCAACCGTCATGCAGGCAGCAGCAAATGCAACAACTCCCAGCACTGTTAGTCCGTGCCATCTTTCTCGAAGGTTTTTCATACGACATCCTTTCTCCGAGATTTAAGGCTCTCTTAAGTTATTTTTAAACTATCAATTCAGTATTTCAACGGGAAATCGATAAAAGGTGTCTTTGTGACTGCAATTTAAATATGAGTCGCCGAACCCCAACCGTTACGCCAAATAGCTTCTAAGGCAAACTGAGCGCATGAGCGAACCGATTTAATACAACCACCTGTAAAAATCTTGAGGCACGTTTTCGATATGACAAGAGCTGCTTGAACGAGGAGTACTTGAACCCCACCGCCCTTGCAGCTCTTGAGGATACTTTGCCGGAACTTGGCATTACTTCGCACTAAAACGAGAAGTACTCACTGTCGGAGGACAAGTTCGGCCCCAACCATGAATCGCCCGTCAAGAAGAACTCTGGCCAGCGCTGCATGAACAGCGCTTGCTCGCGCTTCCAGCGGCGCAGTTTTTCCTCGTTGGCCTCTTCCCTGCCGCGCGAGGTGAACTCGTAGTGGTACAGCTCGGCATAGGGCGTAAAGATGGTGCGGTAGCCTGCCTCCCACACGCGCAGGCAAAAGTCTGCGTCGTTAAAACCGACGGCGAATTCCTCGTTATAGCCCCCGACCTGCTCAAATACGTCGCGTCGCACCATCTGGCAGGCACCCGTCACGGCGCTAAAGTTGCCCGGGCGCACAGCACGGGCAAGATAGCCCTCGCGCTTTGCCGAGAAGTCTTGGTTGGCATGGGCAAGTGCGCCACGCACGCCAACCAAAATGCCAGCATGTTGCACCAGATGGTCGGCAAAGTAGAGTTTGGCGCCCACCACGCCCGCATCGGGACACTGCAGATAGCCCATCATCTCTTCGATAAAGTCCGGGCTTATAACCTCGGTATCGTTGTTCAACAGCAGCAGATAGTCGCCCTTGGCATGTTCAACGCCAAAATTGATGATCTGGGAGTAATTGAACTCGCCCGGCCAGTACACAACGCGCGCGCTGCCCTTGCCTTCGGATGCCGCAGTCACGCGTTCCGGCAGGGTTTCGTAATACGCAAACGTCTCCGGGGCTTCGCTGTTGTTCTCCACCAAGACAATCTCGTAGTTGGTATACGTGGCCTTCTGGGCGATCGACATCACACAGGCATCGAGCGTCTCAACGTGGTCCTTGGTGGGAATCACAATACTCACCAGCGGCGCAGGCTCCGGCAGCGCATAGCGCATGCGGCAGACAAACGGCGTCTCGGTCTCCTCGACCGTTCCGTGAACGCCCAGCGCGTTAAAGTGGCGCTGCAGCGCAAGACGACCCGCTTCAATGGCATACGGCTTGCTATCGGCAGAGCCATCGGCGGTGGAACCGGGATGCACGCGCCAGTGATACAGCACATGCGCAACGTGCTCAAAGCGCGCGCCGGCTGCAAGGCAGCGAAGCGTCAGGTCATAATCCTGGGCGCCCGCGACGTCTTCCGGCGACATGCCAATGCGATCGATAAGCGCCTTCTCCACCATCAGAAAATGCGTCACGCAGTTATGGCTATAGAGTAGGTCGACGTTGAGTTTGGTCTTAAAGACCGGCTGGCCCCACTCCCCCGTTTTCTGGAACATGTCCTCGTCGCAGAACAGGACCTGGGGACGCTCGCCCTCGGCCGCCTTATTCAGCGCGGAAACATACTGGAATAACGCGTCCGGCTCCAGAATGTCATCGTGGTCCAAGAACGCGATGTAGTCGCCCATCGCTTGCTCAATACCTGCGTTGGTGTTGACCACAATGCCGCCGTTGCCAGGCAGCTCAATACGACAAACCCGCTCGTCATTGGCGGCAGCCGCAAGATTGGCCACCGCATCCCATTCGGGCGAGGCGTCCATAAGGAGCAATTCCCAGTTGTCATAGCTCTGGGCTAGCACCGAGTCCAGCAGCTCGCGCAGGTAGACTCGATCGGTCTTGTAGCACGGCACCACAATGCTCACGAGCGGCCTATAGGCAAAGGCCGCCGAAGCGACACGCTGGCACGTCAGATCGCCCGGCTTTGCGCGATGTTGCTCAAACCAACGTCGATAAGCTGCGTCGTCAGCGCGTGCATCCTTCATGCGATTCCAACTGTCGTCGACCATGCCGTTGTACAGGCGACCATCAATGGCGCAAAACCCGCTCTGGATCTGCTCTGTGGGATCGCTCACAATCGCGATAAAATCTCGTATATCCTGAGGCATCTCAACGCTCAGATACGTTTTATTGACGCGGCATCCGTTCTGCTGCGGCACATCGGTCTGCGATTCAAACACATGCACGGTGGCATCGATGGCATTCATATGCGTATCGAAGACCTGGAGCTCAGGCGCGCACTGGGAGTCTCCCGCCCAGGTAACCTCATAGCGCCACACCGCGCCGGCGTCTGCCGGCAGATAGCGAATGGCATCGATCTCGTAGCGACCGCAGCATTCGCCACGCTGCGCGTCGCGGATAAGCGTGCACAGCGCAGGCTTTGCTTTGTAGTTAATCTTGGATTCCAGCTTGGCCACGCGGCTATCGAGGCGAATGGAGCCCAACCTTTGGCCACCGAATGCAAAAACGACATCCATCGACGAACCATCCAAAAACGGAAGCACCAAAATGGCGAGCTCGTGCTCGTAATCGGAAACGGAAGGGCAAAGCGCCAGCACACGGCCATGATCGACCGGGAGCACCAGCGACGGCACACAAGAACCGCTCGTAGTCGCATGGGCAAACGCTTGAGAACCCTCCCGCTCAATAAGCGCGGCGACATCCTGACCGGCAAAACGAAGCAGCACAAACAGACGGCCCTGACTGCGGCAAAGTGCCAAACGCTTGATACTCATCTACACTTCTCGCTTTCCCAGGGCGTTCGCCGCCATGCGCTTGCAGGCACGAAGGCGCCCAACCCTCAGGACATCGTAATCGAACATGAGCTGTTTACACGTACGGCCATTGGGGGCCTCGCTGGCAAGCGCCGCACGCACCATGGCAGCAACCGAAGGTGCGCACTGTGCGAGCGCGGCATCACTGCCCACAGGAGAACCGGCGAGCGCAGCGGCGGCGGCGGCAAACACCCTGCCGCAGTCCGAACCCAACAACCTGAGCGCATCGTACAGCACCAGATCGCAGAGGAAGTACGTCAGGTCATCGGCATGCTGAGCATCGAGACCGTCGCGCTGCCAGTCAGCCAGCACCGCGGAGTAAATCTTCACGTGCTCCAGCAGTCGCGTCTCGTCGTCATAGCGCATGGTGTCCATGAGCGAACCCTTGCGCGCCACGCGGTAGTCATACAGCTTGTTCGAAATAAGCGCGGTCTTGCGCGAGCGACCGTACACGGCAAAATCGAAGACCTGGTCCTCGCCATACTTAACGGTTTCGTCGAACACGATCCCGTTACCCAGCAAAAACTCACGCTTGCAGGCGGTGCGCCATGCAAAGGGGCGAGATGCTTCCTTAAACAGTAGGTCGGAGCTATAGCCTTCAAACGACACATCGCGCGGGCTCAGCACATAGTTAAGCCACGGATACCCCGCCTCCAGCGGATACGGATTCGCACCAAAGGTCAAAACATCACAGCGCTCGCGCTCAAAGGCATCGACGATCACGCGGCATGCATCGGGCGTAAAGCGGTCGTCGGAATCCAAAAACGCGACGATAGGCGCCGTGGACGCAGCGATGCCTGCATTACGCGCACTCGACAGGCCGCCATTGGGCTTATCGACCAGCGTGAAGCGCGCGTCTTTTTCGCAATAGGCGGCCGCAATATCGCGCGAGCCATCCGGCGAGCCATCGTTGACCAGCACGCCCTCCCAATCGGGCATGTCCTGCGCAAGCAGGGAGTCCAGGCACCAGGCCAGGCACTCCTCCACTTTATAGATGGGAACGACAACGGAAATCTTGGGGTTAGCCATAGTCACTCGCTCCTACTGTGCGGCCGGAACGTCATCGGGGTGCGGGTTGTCGCCGTAGGTGCGCTGATACGTCAGCACGCGCCAGACCAGCGACAGGCCGCCAATCTTAAAGTAATGCTTAAACGTATTGAGCTTGCCCGGCTTCTTAAAGTCAAAGCGCGAATCGATATAGGCGCGGGGCGACTTGACCATCAGACGCAAGTCGGTCTCGCCACGCGGATCAAACAGCGACAGGTCAAAGCGACCGGCATCCCAATCGGCCTTGAGCTCGGACGAGGCTTTCTTCCAAAACTGCTCGCGCAGTTCATCGACCAAGCGCTCATCATTCCAACGGTACGTATCGACCTTCATGCGCATTAAAATGCCCTGAAGCTGAGCCTTGAGCTCGGGACGCTCGTCCAAAAAGCGCTGCATCTCGACATACTCGTCGCACACGCAAAACACCTTGTTGGGCGAATTAACGGAGCTCTTCTCGTTATCCTGGCGATAGCACAAAATGGGGTCCGCAATAAACGCGGCACGCTCGGCGCAAGCCCAAACCTTAAAGTTAAAGCCTGCGTCCTGATACGAGGCACCCGGCGTGGGAAGGAACCGAATCTGATTGTCGTTGAGGAACTCGCGCCGATAGATAGCCGACCAAATGGAAGGTTTGCGGTAGAAGATGCCCGGGCGATCGACGGGGCGATACGCGGCGCCCGTCATATGCTCGTCGATAATTCCAAACAGCTCACGGCGCTCGCTGGGCGTGGACCAATACAGGTAAAAGTCGCCCTTAACGACATCGGCATGCTCAGCATCGGCCTTGGCGACCAGCTTTTGGAGCGAATCCTCAAACATAAAGTCGTCGGACTCAAGGATGCCCACGTACTCGCCGCGCGCCATCTCCAGGCCGCGGTTCATCGAGTCGCCGTAGCCGCTGTTGGCCTTGTCGATCATCTTTACACGGGGGTCGCGCTCCATGTACTCGCGGATGATATCTGGCGAACTATCGGTAGAACCGTCGTTGATGCAGATGATCTCGATGTCCTTGAGCGTCTGCGCCACGGCGGAATCGAGGCACTCGCGCAGGTAGCGCTCAACATTGCAGATGGGAACAAGCAGCGAAACTTTAGGGGTATCAGAGTTCTGCAAGAGAACCTCCTGTTGAATAGCGTGTAACAGGGTTATTTTAGCAGCCGAGTTGCGGCGGGCGGCAGCGCTTGGAATTAGAGAAAGCGCTCCAGGCAGGCTTTGAGACCACGAGTCGAAAGATAGAACAGCGTGGCATCTGCCATCGAAAAGCCCGAGGTCGTCGCAACGAACTTGTGGGCAACACGGCAAACAGCGCCCTTGGCAGGCATATCTGCCCAGTCCGTTCCCAAAAACGTCGCGAGGTCCATGTTGACGCGAGCCGCCACGCGATGGAAGTCATCGGCATCCAAGCGCGCCAGGTCGAACACAATTAGGTCCAAAAACCAAGTTATCAGCTCGCCGGGACACAGGTCCAAAAGACCGTAGGCCGCCCAGCCCTCCAAGACCTCCTCGAGCATCCTCATGTGGGCGTCAAGCTTTTTGGCACGAGCCTCGGCACTGTTGAACTCGTGCGTCGCCGATTCGCTCTCCATCACGTAGTGGTAGAACTTGTCCGGCATGACGACGGTCTTACGGGCAAGCGCATAAGCCGCAAATTGGAAGACGACGTCCTCGCCCAAAGCCAAACCGGGGGCGAAGCGAATGCCTTCGCGATTGAGCAGCTCGCACGAAAAAGCCGCACGGCAGGCATAGGGCTGCGCATTCGAATGGAACAGCAGTTGGGGATCACGGGCGCCGAAGGTACCAGCTTTGGGGCTCATGAGTTGCTGGACGCGCTTGGGGGCAGCATCGGCAGGTTCACAGACGCCGCCAAAAACGGCGGCCTCGGCATCTGCAGACTCCATGGAATGCAGCACGTGCTCGACCGTCCGGGCATCGATGTAATCGTCGGCGTCCACAAAAAAGACGGTCTCGCCCTCGGCGACATCGATACCGGCATTTCGAGCACACGAGACGCCCGCGTTTTCCTGGTCAATCACCAGTACGCGATCGTCGGCCTGCGCGATCTGGTGCAACACGTTCAACGAATCATCAGTCGAACCGTCGTTGACGCAGACAACCTGAATCGAGCGCTCGGACTGGGCCAACAGCGAATCGAGGCATCGCTGAATGGAGCGCGCAGAGTTGTAAACGGGGACGACAATGGTAGCTTTAGGACACGAGGCCTCTCCCATGTCGACCTACCCCCTCAGCGATTCGATGAGGAAGGCAGCGACCACGCCTGGGCCTCCAACCGAGGCGTAATACTTAGCACGCCCCAAGGCACCATCCGTCGCGAAACTCGGATGCTCGTCAACCCAGCCCTCAGGATCTTTGAGGATGGCAGCGAGATTTGCGCGCTTCCACGGCTTGAGGTCGTCAAGCGAAAAGTCCCCGGCGTCCAAGGCCGCTTGGAACTCCTTGGCCATCTGAACCAGGAACTCCTTATAGAACTTAGGCGCCAGGCGCACGTAGTTCCACATGTACGAATCGTACTTAATGAGCTGATTGAACTTGAGCATGCGCGCGACGTCATCACTTGCGTGGTCGCGGGCATAATCCTCTCGAATCCAACGCTCAATCTCGGCATACTCGGTATTGACGCAAAAGACCTTAGCCGAAGAATTGACCGAGGAATTCTCGTTGTCCTGGCGATAAGACAACACGACATCATGAAGGTAAACAGCCTTATCGGCGCACGCGATCACCTTAAAGGCAAATGACGTGTCCTGAAAGGATGCCCCCGGAGTCGGCAGGAACTTAATGCCGTTGCGGTCAAGAAAATCGCGACGGTACACGGCCGACCAAATCGACGGCTTTTGCTTAAAGAACTGCGTCGTATCGCTCGGGTGCACCGGCTTGCCACAGTCCTTGGCCTTAAACATCTCGTGCAGCGAGCGACGCTCCTCGGGCTTAGACCAGTAGAAATCAAAGTTCGCCTTCGCGAAGTCGGCATTATTGCTATCGGCGGCCGAGACAAGCTTTTCGAGTGCGTCGGGCGCCATAAAGTCATCGGACTCCAAGATGCCAACGTACTTGCCACGCGCCATCTCCAGGCCGTGGTTCATCGAGTCGCCGTAGCCGCTGTTGGCCTTGTCGATCATCTTGACGCGCCCATCGCGCTCCATATACTCGCGGATAATCGCCGGCGAGTTGTCGGTCGACCCGTCGTTAATGCAGATGATCTCAATATCCTTGAGCGTCTGCACCAGGGCGGAATCGAGGCACTCGCGCAGGTAGCGCTGAACATTGTAAATGGGAATAAGCAGCGACAGAACAGGGCTGCCAGAGGCGTTAGTAGACAAATGTGCTCCTTAGGAAATACCTGTCGTTTCATGGTATCAAAGGGTCAGCGCGCCAGCGGGCGTTTATATAATCTATGGAGCCCGCAGAGGCAAACCGATACGAAAGGACGTCATGCAGCCCAAAGCCGCACGCAACATACCCACCGAAGCGCTGCGTTTGGTCGCGGTCGCCGGCATCGCGGTGTTCCACACCTTTCGGTGGACCTTCCAAGCCGTCTGCGTCGGCGCCGTGGAATATGCCCCACTTGCGATGTTCCCCTATTCCGGCGTACTCGGTTTTATTAACTTGCTTGGCTGCTGGGCCAACGAGGTCTTCTTTATGATCTCGGGCTATTTTCTCATCGCTTCGGCCGCGCGTGCTTGGGACGGTGGAGCAACGTGGAAGTCGCAAATGCAACGGACGGCGCAGCGCCTTGGCAAGGTCATTATGCCCACTGCGTTTTATTGCCTCGTGGCGCTCGCGTGGCCCACGGTCGTCTCACCCATTCCCGATGTTACCCTCAATACGCGCTATTGGTACACGCTTGGGCTTGAGTTTATCTGGGTCTATGCCGCCACAGTTTTCATGGCGCCATGGTTTGGACTGGCCAAGAGCCGACTCTCCCAGAAAACCTACACGACGACGGTCATCGCCGTTGGAATCCTCGTATTCGTTGTTAACGGGTATTTGGCCGCCATGAGTGCGACAAGCGCCGGCGAGTTTTCTTGGCTCCAGAAGTCCATGAGCGCTACCACGTACGTAGTCGCATTTTTGATCGGCGGGCTGCTCCGCGACATTACCGATGTCATGGATTCGGACAGGGCGGGCGCCTTAGGCATGCGGTCGCTCGCAGCGGTTTTGGTGCTCACCACCATCCTGGAAGGCGAACTCTCCTTCACCGGCAACCTCACAGCAATGGCAGCCCTCTCCTACAAATCGACCTCGTTGATCTCGTTTGTCCTCGCTGCCACCTCCCTGCTCTTTGCGGCTACCCGACGCAGCGCCTCGGACAATCCACGAGCCGCAGGCGTCATCGTCACCCTTTCGACCGCCACGCTCGGTTTCTATGTGATGCAGTCGCTCACCAGTAGCCTGTGGCGTCCCGTCTTCAATACGTTGCTCGCAAACATACTGGTCAGCCAAAACAGCCCGGCAGCTATATGCATCGTCACGGGTACCGTCATTAGCATCGTCTTTGCCTTAGTGCTCCTCATCATCGACGCAGCTAGAAGCCTTATCGCTCGCAAGCTCAAGCGACAATAGACACGCTGCCGTAAGACGCTAAAGCCGCTACAGCCGTGGCAGGTTCCTGCGTTTTATTCAAAGCTTGCCGCCAAGGTGCGCCGAGCCTTTACAATAGGACAGTCCCAAGGACGTATTCGATAGCTTCCGCGCAGCACTCGCCCGCCGCGCGTGAAAGGATATATTGCCCCATGCCTTCAACCCTCCCCGCTCCCATCGATAAGCTCGCCATCGTCGTCGTTACGTACAAGCGCCAGGAACTCCTGGCCAACTTGTTCGACTCCATGACCGAGCTCACGGCAACGCCCTGGCGCATCGTGATTGTCGATAACGAGAATTCGCGCGAGACCGAGGCCATGTGCACCGCATTCAACGAGCGCTTGGCCAACCTGTGGGGCATCGACACCGAGCAGCCCGACGCGCAGGGCGGCACCGACCGCGTCATCTACGCACCGCAGCTCGAAAACGGCGGCGGTGCGGGCGGCTTCTCCGCCGGCACTAAATGCGCCTACGACCTGGGCGCCCAGTGGTTCTGGGTGATGGACGACGACGTGCTCGTCATCCCCGAAGGCATCGAGCGCTTGGCCAAGTGGACCGACCGCTACGATGTCATCCAGGGTTCGCGCCTGGACTTCGACGGCGGCGCGTTCTTTTGGCAGTACCAACTGATCCTTTCGCTCGGCATTCCAAACCCTGTCGCCAAGTGGGATCTGGGTCCCGAGGGCTACCGCACCATGAACCAGCTGTGCTTTGAGGGCGGCATGTTCTCGCGCCGCGTGGTCGACAAGATTGGCCTGCCCGACGCGCGCTTCTTTATCTACGGCGACGATGCCTGCTATGGCTACGTGGCCAGCCAGCACTTCCCCGCCGCCGTTGTTGCCGACGTGGTTCTCAAGCGCGCCCGCGCTGTCTCTAACTGGGATATCGCCGGCAAGCGCCAGCTCAACTCTACGAGCGACACCAACCGTTACTACATCATGCGCAACCGCGGTTATCTGGCCCGCTACATGCAGATCTACGGCGACTATCACCCCGTGCTGTTCCGTCTGGGCAACGCCGCGACCTTCTGCAAGGAATTTATTCGCCTGGCCGCCGTTGACAAGTGCTTTAAGACCGGAATTCCGGCGCTGCGCCGCGGCATGAAGGACGCCCGCAAGATCATCAAGGACCCCAACTGGAAGCCCATGCCGCCCATGAAGGACACCGAGTAACGGAAGTCGGAAACACCTCGGCGCTTAAAGCCGCTGGCACACCGTAGCCACATGCTGCCCATCAAAACCGAACCCCCAGCGCATGCGACCCACGCCGGGGCGTGGCACACGGATTTCGTCGATGCCGTCGCGCTCTATGTCGAGTAGCGACTGCACGGCCAGCAATTCCAGGCCCAGCGCATCCACATCGGGGTCATACATCAAGTTAATCGTTATCAGCGGGCGCTCGTCCAGCATGCCAATCGTGTCTGCTACGTCGAACACGGCACCCGTAGGGAAAACCTGGATGTCCCAGCGACCCGCGCCACACTTTCGCCTCGAGGCAGGATTGGCATAACCCGGCAAGCCAAAGCAGAGCCCCTGCAAGAGCAGATGATATGGCAGCGGCTTATCTGGGTCGGTCTCACCGATTCCAGCATCCCCCAGGATGCGGCTTAGCGCCCGCCTCACGGTATCCTCGTTCCCACGGCACAGCCCGTCGCGAAACGCATCGACGTCTCGAATGTCTTCGGCAGCGCACTCAAACCACTCAATAATCACTAGACGCAAGGCCTGGCGAAGCTCGTTATTGGGCAATCGCAAAGCACGGAGGCGATCGCCATGCTCTGGCTCCTCAGTCATATCCGTCGTGAGAAAACCGGACAGATACAGCGCTGTCCACATGCCATCGTCAGGCGAGAAATCTGGCTCTGCAGTGCCCAAACAAAGCGGGACCTCAGCGCACCCATGGGCCTCGAGCAAATCAAACAAGACCGAAAGGCGGTCGAGATTCCACCCGGCAACTACCCTACTCAGGCAATCCGCATACCCATACAGATCGGCGCGCACAGGCGCCGTGCAGCCTCGGTCCAGAAAACCGATCACGCGCGCCGGACTCGAGCAATAGGCCCTGCCAAACCGATATCCCTCGAGCCATTCACGCGCATCCTCCAGGTATTCCTCGCGCCCAGCATGATTCAACAGAGCCTGGACCTCGGCATCCGAAAAACCGAAACATCGGTCACACCACGCCGACAGCGGCGTCGTCAGACAATACGAGCAGCCGCGCGAAGAAAGCGCCGCTTCGGCAGGACCGGGACACTCCCCCATCAGACACGTCAGCCGCAACGAATCGCGCGCAGTGGCAATGGCGTCAAACAGCACACGGTCAAGTAGTTCTGCCGGATCGGCGTCGGAAGCGTTCCTCGCGCTCGCACGGCGAGACCACGCCGCATCGTACCCATCAACGAGCAATACAACCTGCTCATCGCAGGCAATCTCCAGCAGCTCTATGAGCACACCGAGCACCGAGTCAACCTCGTCCGCGCTCGCCACGCCACGCGCGACACGTTCGATGTGACGCACCTTATCTCGAGCTAAATCCGGAGCCTCCAAGAGCGCCAACAAGCGAGCGCACTCGCCCGAAAGGGCATCGCGCACGACGTCGGCAACAGCGGGGCCACGCCTCGCAGCGCCAGAAAAGTCCAGCGATATCACCGGATAGCAAGCGTACTCATCCCGATAGCGCCCGCCGTTCGCATCCCAAATCTGAGCATCGGCAAACAAACGCTGACCAGAGCGACCGACCGCTGGACGCTCCAGAAAAGCCCTGAGCATCGACAAGTTCATGCTCTTGCCAAAACCCTCGGGTCGACAGCACACCACAACGGACGCGTCGCAGTCCAACACATCGGCAATAAACATGGTCTTGTCGACCAGCGTGCAGCAACCAAGAGCCTCCGCATAGTCGTGCATGCCAATGGGCAAAGCCGCATCGTCGGCACAGCCGATCAAACGCACGCCAAAGCCAGCAGCACAATCAACATTTGCCTGTTCAGACACCAAAACGTTCCCCCTAAATCGCAGCACGATGCCAATTGTAATGACCGCATCGCATGTACCGACGTCGCCGCGCAAACATATCGGGCAACGGTAGTAACAAGAGGTGTGAGGGGGCACAATTAATCGTTGCACAACAAAACGGGGCCCGATACATTCGCACCGGACCCCGTCCCGACTATTTAGTTATCTGGCAACTAAGAGCCTACTCCCCCGAGTCGTCCTCCCCAGAAGCCTTCTTCTGCTGATCGAGCTTATACTTACCACTTACGATAGACGTAGCGCCCAGCGTGGCCAAGCTCGCGCTGGCAAGGCTCGCCATAACGATAAGGTCGCCCGTCTTGGGCATGTTACCGCCCGAAGTCTAAGTCGTTGTAGTGGTGGTTGTAGTGGTCACCGTCTTGGAGTCATTTTGCTCTTGGTTCTGGTTGTCGGTGTTGCCCTTACTGCTGTCCTCGCCCTGCTGCTTTCCGTCCTCGGTCTTGTCCTTGTTCTTGTCCTTCTCCTCAGATTCAGACTTCTTGTCCTCGTCCTTCTTCTGAGCGGACTTGTCGTCCTTCTCATCAGAGCTAGAACCCTTATCGGATTCAACCTTCTCGGAAGCCTTATCCTTGGAGTCGCCCTTTACGGCTTCGGTCTTTTCCGTGGAAGCCTGATCAGAGTTGTCCTTGTTCTGAGTCGAACCATTATTGACGCCAGCCATCAGCGAAGAGCCCAGCGTAGAACCAAGCTGCTCGGAGAAAGAAGGCTTCTTGTCCGGCGAAGCAACGGGAGCGTCCGGCGCCTTATTCGAGTCGTCCTTGGAAGCATCGGAATCAGGGGTTGCGTCAGAGCCGGAGCCGTTGTTAGAGCCGGTGTCAACGGACGAATCGCTCGAGCCGGTAGATGAGTTAGAGGTGTCAGCGCCGGTCGAACCAGAAGCGTCGCTGTCCGTATTGCCGGCAGAGCTTGAAGACGAATCGCCCGCAGCAGAGCCGTTCGAATTGGAGCCGTTCGAGGTAGAGCCGTCGTTGGTAGTGCCACCAGCCGAGCCATTACCGTCAGCATCGGTCGAGGGCGCATCCATCCTGTCATCGTTGGCATCGTCACTCGAGTCGTCATTCGAATCAGGTGTCGGCGAGGGCGCCGGCGTAGGCTCGGGCTGCACGGGCGTCGCAGCGGCTGCCTCGTCCTCAGCGATATAAACCAAGCAGTCCTTTAGCTCGTTGCGGTAGCGGTTCTTCCAGCCCTCATGATACTGGGGCTGGCTCGAATACTTGGTCGCCACGTTATTGACCACGCTGTTGGAGAGCGCCGTCACAAACTCGCGGTCGGACATATCGTTGGAAAGATTCGCCCAGCGGAAGAAGTCTCTGCAGCCACCGGTACCGCACATGTTGGTGATGCTCCACACCATGCCCTTGACGCAATCGGCGCGGCCCGAAATATCAATGGCCAGGCCGCTCTTGAGCCACGCCTCGGTCACCGCATAGTACGAGTTGTACGCATAGGCATCTTGAAGTGCTGAGAACTCAACAGGATCGGTGTTGTACGCACCTTGAAAGGCATCCTGAGCGATATGGCCCAACTCGGTGAGCTGACCGTTCTCGTACATGGCATTGCTCGTGTTGGAAATCTCGCTGCCGCGATCAATCGCATCCTTGAGCATGCAGTATTTTTCGGGGTTGTAGTTGTAGGCCTGCTTCATAAACGGGATGAGCGATCAACGACGGTCGAACTGGTAATAGCCCAGCGCGTTATAACCGTCGCCATACGAAAAGCCCTGGTTGTAATTACCATGGCTCTCGTACTTGGTAAAGTACTTCATCTCGGGAGTCACGTTGACAAACGAAACGCCCTGGACCGACCTCAGCACGCCCGAGAAAGACTGCTGGGTGTAGAGACCTTTGTCGATATCGGTGGCATCCGAGGCAACGCCCGGCGTGGGCTCCTCGGCAGCGGCGGGTGCCGGCGCGGAAACGGCGCCAAACGAAAGCGCCAGCGTCAGGCCCGCGACAATAGCAGAATGCTTGGGCTGCATAAGATCCTCCCTGCATTGGTATAGTTAAAGTGCAGTTTGCAAAGATAGAAATAAGTATTGCAGCTCGCCCGTTGTTGCACAACAACCCCTCGGTAAACGGCAACAACCCTCCGCGAAATCTTAAGGAATTAGACAAACTGGTCGTCGGGCGCCAACAGAAGCTCGCCGTAACGTTTCGTCAGCCCGTCTCTCAACTGACAGAAAGCGGGAATATAGACGTTCAAGATGCGCTGAATCAAATCTTGAGCGAGCTTGTTGTCGTAGATATGGACGTTCGTATTGCGGTCTCTGAGCATATCCAGCCAGGCTGCCTCATCAATAAAGTCGTAGAATCGGTAGGACTCCTTCAAGATGGCACGAGGAGACCCCGACGCGGCAAGCGTGGCGCCCTCATACTCGAGCAGACGCTTAAGGAGCTTCCAGCTCAGTTCAAATTGAAGATTGAACTTATTAATCAATCCACTCTGAACAAAATCATTGTTGAGATCCTGATTGGGCGCATCCTCAAGATTCGCCAAGGCGCTAACAAAGTTCTCATATTTTTTCATACAGAATCACACCATCCTTGGCAATCTCATCGAGCAATTGCTGCGATAGGGACTCGTCGAGATTGACGACATCTACATCTAAAAGAGTATCAAGATGTTCCTCGATCAAATATGAGAAACGGCCGAAATCCCGGCAACCTGCTACGGCGATGTCAATATCGCTCTTGGGCAAGTTGTCGCCTCGAGCACGAGAACCAAACAACACGACCTTCTCGGCGTCACATTCCCGAGCAAAAACTTCGATTTGCTTGTACACCTTGTCGAGAGATGCCATTTGCACCCCTACAGCTTAATGTCAAAGTTGATTTCGGGGACGGCGGCCAGGTCGGCCAACGTCACGCCGTCGACGTACTTTTCGATCACGTCGTCCAGGCCGCGCCAGAACTTGACGGTCGAGCACAAATCGCTGCGGGTGCAGCTGTTGTCGATGCCGTCGCACGCCACGGGCGCCGTGCTGCCCTCGACGGCGCGCAGGATGTCGCCGGCACGCACCTCGGCTGGATCCTTGGCCATCATGTAGCCGCCGCCCTTGCCGCGCACGCTCTTAAGCAGGCCCGCCTTCATAAGCGGACGAACCAGCTGCTCCAAATACTTTTGTGAGATATGCTCACGGTCGGCAACCTCGCGCAAGGCAATCTTGCCCTCGGCGTCGCCCAGCGCCGCGATATAGATCATCAGCCGGAGGGCATAGCGGCCCTTGGAAGAAATGAGCATACCTACCCTCCCATCGCATCTGGGACAAAATAACAAGGTTTGTTTGTCCCAAATCTTAAGTAAGTGGGACAAACAAACCTTGTTATTTTGTCCCACATCTAGAAAAGTCGAGTGGATTAGTCGGGTTTTCCCTTGACTAACGCCGAACCCATAGTAACTTTATTCCGAGAAGATTCCTAGGGTTTAGTACACCTATGAGTACACCATATACAGAGAGGGACAGCATGAGCGCAAATCCGCTGCTTTCCATCGATGGTCTCACCGCCTCCGTGGACGAGAAGACCATCCTCCACAATGTCAACCTCAACGTCGCCGCCGGTGAGACCCACGTGCTGATGGGCCCCAACGGCGCCGGCAAGTCCACCCTCGGCCACCTGGTCATGGGCGACTCCGTCTATACCGTCAACGACGGCCGCATCGTCTTTGACGGCCAGGACATCACCGAGCTCACCACCGACAAGCGTTCGCGCGCCGGCCTGTTTCTGAGCTTCCAGGCCCCGGTCGAGATCCCGGGCGTGCCGCTGTCGAGCTTTTTGCGTGCCAGCATCGCTGGCCGCCCCGGCCTGGAGATGAAGGGCAAGGAGTTCCGCCGTCGCGTCAAGGAGCTCGCGGCCGAGCTCAACATGGACACCGCCTACCTCAACCGTGAGCTGGGCGTGGGCTTCTCGGGCGGCGAGAAAAAGAAGGTCGAGATGCTCCAGCTTCTGCTGCTGCAGCCCAAGCTCGCCATCCTGGACGAAACCGACTCCGGCCTGGACGTCGACGCCCTTTCCACCGTCAGCCACGGCATGGACGCCTACCGCAAGAGCTGCGACGGCTCCATGCTCATCATCACGCACAACACGCGTATCCTGGAGCACCTGGATGTCGACCGCGTCCACGTTATGGTCAAGGGCCACATCGTACGCGAGGACGACGCCTCGCTGATCCCCTGGATCGACAAGAACGGCTTTGAGACCTTCGAGCGCGAGGCCGCCGAGCAGCGCGCCCAGGCCGAGTCCGCCGTTGCCGAGCAGCAGGCGTAAAGGGGCGACGCAATGACCAAGAACCGCACCGAGGTCGCGGACATCGACCGCAGCCTCTACGACTTCACCTATGGCGAGGAGGGATTCGAGCGCCTCGACGCCGGCATCACGCCCGACATCGTGCGCGAGATCAGCGCCAAGAAGGACGAGCCGCAGTGGATGCTCGACCTGCGCTTAAAGTCCCTCGAGATCTTCAATCGTTTTCCCGACCCGACGTGGGGCCCCTCCATCGAGGGCCTGGACATGGACAACATCGTCACCTACGTCAAGCCCAACACCGACCAAAAGCACGACTGGGAGTCGGTGCCCGACGACATCAAGAGCACCTTTGAGCGCTTGGGCATCCCCGAGGCCGAGCGCAGCTACTTGGCGGGCGTCGGCGCGCAGTACGACTCCGAGCTCGTCTACCACAACATGCAGGACACCGCGTCCAAGATGGGCATCGTCTACTCCGGCATCGAGGAGGCCCTGCACGACCCGCAGTGGGAGCCGCTCATTCACGAGAAGTTTATGACGCTCATCCCGCCCACCGACCACAAGTTTGCGGCCCTGCACGGCGCCGTGTGGTCGGGCGGCTCGTTTGTCTACGTGCCCAAGGGCACCAAGCTCGATTTCCCGCTGCAGAGCTACTTCCGCCTCAACGCCAAGGGCGCCGGCCAGTTTGAGCACACGCTCATCATTGTCGAGGACGATGCCGACCTGCACTTCATTGAGGGCTGCTCCGCACCCAAGTACAACGTGGCCAACCTCCACGCCGGTGCTGTCGAGCTCTTTGTGGGCAAGCGTGCACACCTGCGCTACTCGACCATCGAGAACTGGTCCAAGAACATGTACAACCTCAACACCAAGCGTGCGCGCGTGGACGAGGACGGCGACATCGAGTGGATCAGTGGCTCCTTCGGCAGCCATGTGGGTTATCTCTACCCCATGAGCGTGCTCAACGGCCGCGGCGCCCGCTCGAGCTTTACCGGCATCACCTTTGCCGGCGCCGGCCAGAACCTCGATACCGGCTGTAAGGTCGTACTCAACGCGCCCGAGACCTCGGCAACCGTCGAGACCAAGGGCATCTCCATGTTTTTTTTTTCAAGCAGAAGACGGCATACGAGATAGGAGTCCGTCTCGTGGGCTCGGAGATGTGTATAAGAGACAGGACATACACATGCATCACTGTTATTATTTGCAGGAGTATCCATTGCAAGTGTAGCAAGACGCTTGGGACATGCCAGTAT
>OJJW01000059.1_pt1 | contig 40724 bp, 33 predicted proteins | sample 1596331 | NCBI WGS metagenome assembly OJJW01 (sample SAMEA4350156, study PRJEB24818) | metagenome | biome: human; feature: gut; material: faeces | place: Denmark | collected 2013-09 | reverse complement strand
ATCTACTTACATTTTTAGTGTTTATATGTCTTTTTTTTCTTTTTGAGGTTATACACTGTTTGTATTTCTGTCTATTTTTTTTTCTTTTGAGTCTAGATACCTCGATCATCTCATGATCATTCGTCGTCATCTTTTTTTTTTTTAATGAGACGGCTCCCCCCGAGATCTACACTATCCTCTTCGTCGGCAGCGTCAGATGTGTATAAGAGACAGCGTTGACTCTGCTGCCCTTTTCTGCTATAATCACACTTGCGCGAAAAAGCGTCCTGCGGGGCGCTGTTAAATACCGTTATTAGACGGACGTGTTAATTTCTCAATGGAGGTTTCTACTATGAGCACGACTCTCGCTAAGCCCGCTGAAATGGCTGACCGCAAGTGGTATGTGATCGACGCCGCCGGCAAGCCCCTCGGCCGCGTTGCTGCCAAGGCTGCTGTCATCCTGCGCGGCAAGAACAAGACCACTTTCACCCCCAACGTTGACTGCGGTGACCACGTCATCATCATCAACTGCGATGAGGCTGTCCTGACCGGCAAGAAGCTGGAGAAGAAGTTCCATCGCACTCATTCCGGCTGGATCGGCGGCCTGAAGGAGACCCAGTACAAGACCCTGATGGCTGAGAACAGCGACAAGGCCATGACCTACGCTGTCAAGGGCATGATCCCCTCTAACACCATCGGCGCCAAGGCTATGACCCGCCTGCACTGCTACAAGGCTGCTGACCATGCTCATGCTGCTCAGAAGCCCGAAGCTGTTGAGATTTGAGTGAGGAGGCAATAGAAGATGTACGAAACCAAACCTTATTTCTACGGCACTGGCCGTCGTAAGCATTCCGTTGCCCGCGTTCGCGTTTACAACGGCACCGGCAAGATGACCATCAATGGCCGCGACATCAACGATTACTTTGGTCTGGAGACCCTGAAGCTGCTCGCCAACAGCCCGCTCGTTCTGACTGAGAACGAGGGCAAGTTCGACGTTGTCGTCAACGTCGTCGGCGGTGGCTGTGCCGGCCAGGCTGGCGCTATCCGCCACGGCCTGTCCCGCGCCCTGCTGCAGTTCAACCCCGAGCTGCGCTCCACCCTGAAGAAGGCTGGCTTCCTGACCCGCGATCCTCGTATGAAGGAACGTAAGAAGTACGGTCTCAAAGCAGCTCGTCGCGCACCTCAGTTCAGCAAGAGATAATCGACTGCTCAGACTATATCAAAATGGTTCAAAAAGCCCGGAAAATCAAGGTTTTCCGGGCTTTTGCTATATCTAAACGGGCTGATATGGTTTGACCAAATTTGGCAAAACGAGAGCCGATTTCACCCAATTTTTAGTGGTTAAATATAGGACAACCGGCAAAAATGGGGTCAAAAAACGGCCTTAGTGGTTAAAAAATAGGACAACCAGAGAGCAATTTCGGGGGTATTTTTGAGGGTGATTTGGCACTCTCAGACACCGGAGTTTTCGCTGGAGGGTTTGGCATAATCTGACCAAATCTGAACAATTAAATACGATTCTAATGCAGGCACTCAGTAACAAATAACTGGGTGCTTTTTTGTTTCAGAGATTCCGGCATTAGAAAGGGCCGTCACTTTATGATTTTGAAGTGGCGGCTTTTTCTATTTCCAGAAACAACAGCAACAATTAGAAATGAGGTGAAGTCATGAACACACAAATCATCGCCATCGCCAACCAGAAAGGCGGCGTTGGCAAAACAACAACCTGTGCGAACTTGGGAATAGGTCTGGCACAGGCCGGAAAGAAAGTGCTTCTAATCGACGGGGACCCACAAGGAAGTCTGACAATCAGCTTGGGAAATCCGCAACCGGACAAGCTGCCATTTACACTGTCGGATGCAATGGGCAAAATTCTGATGGATCAGCCTATACGCCCCGGAGAAGGTATTCTGCATCATGCAGAAGGCGTTGACCTGATGCCTGCGGATATTCAGCTTTCCGGTATGGAGGTTTCTCTGGTAAACGCCATGAGCCGTGAAACGGTTTTACGGCAATATCTGGACACACTGAAGGGACAATATTCCCATATCCTGATTGACTGTCAGCCCTCGTTGGGGATGCTTACGGTCAATGCGCTGGCGGCTGCGAACAGGATCATAATTCCCGTTCAGGCAGAGTATCTGCCCGCCAAAGGACTGGAACAGCTTTTATCTACGGTCAGCAAGGTAAAACGGCAGATCAATCCAAAGCTCCAGATTGACGGTATCCTGCTGACGATGGTGGATAACCGCACCAACTTTGCCAAAGAGATTGCTGCTTTGCTGCGGGACACCTATGGAAGTAAAATCAAAGTCTTTGGAACGGAGATTCCACACTCTGTCCGTGCAAAGGAAATTAGCGCAGAGGGAAAAAGCATTTTCGTCCATGACCCTGGCGGTAAGGTGGCAGAGGGGTATCGAAATCTGACGAAGGAGGTGTTGAAACTTGAAAAGCAGCGCGAAAAAAGTAGAACTGGCATCGGTAGATGATCTGTTTTCTACGGAGGAGAGCCGTGCCGATGCTCAGAGAGAAAAAGTAGTAGAAATCCCGCTGTCGGAACTGCACCCGTTCAAAGGGCATCCATTCAAAGTCAAGGATGACGAAGCCATGATGGAGACCGCAGACAGTATCAAGCAGTATGGCGTTCTGGTTCCGGCGATTGCTCGACCGGACCCGGAGGGCGGTTATGAGCTGGTAGCCGGACACAGGCGGCACAGAGCCAGTGAGCTGGCAGAAAAGGAGACCATGCCGGTCATTGTTCGGGATTTGGATGATGATGCCGCCACGATCATTATGGTTGACAGCAACCTGCAACGAGAAAGTCTGCTCCCCAGTGAAAGAGCATTTGCCTACAAGATGAAGCTGGATGCCATGAAACATCAGGGAGAGCGAGTTGATTTAACTTCGTCCCAAGTTGGGACGAAGTTGAGAGCCGATGAAATATTGGCTCAGCAGGCTGGTTCAAGCAGAAATCAAGTTCAGCGCTATATCCGTCTGACAGAGCTGATTCCTGAATTGATGGATATGGTGGATGAAAAGAAGATTGCCCTGAACCCTGCCTATGAGCTGTCCTTTCTCAAAAAGGAGGAACAGGTAGACCTGTTGGACGCGATGGACAGCGAACAGGCTACCCCTTCTCTTTCTCAAGCCCAGCGGCTCAAGAAATACAGTCAGGAGGGGCATCTGACCCTCGATATGATGCGTGTCATCATGGGTGAGGAAAAGAAAAGCGATCTGGACCGAGTGACATTTACCTCTGACACCTTGCGGAAGTATTTCCCTAAAAGCTATACGCCCCAGCGGATGCAGGAAACCATCATCAAGTTGCTGGAGGCATGGCAGAAAAAGCGTCAGAGAGACCAGGAACGATGAAAGGAGCCGCCTATGATGGATATTTCAGCCCGTGAGCTGAAAGGACATAACATTCTCGCCGTAGAGAGGTTTTGGGATAACACCCGCTGGATGATTGAGTTTTCCGTCCTGCGTCCCAGCACAGCTTACGGCAGCCCCGGAGAGGAAATGCGGCTGTTTTTGACCGAGGACGGGTATCAGGCTGCTCTGCAAAGCCAGCAGCGTCGGGAGATTAAGATCAAGCGTTACGCTCGTGTGATTGAGGGACATATCCTCGATTTCAAACCGGGAAAACGCCGCCGCTCATAAACCCATACAACGAAAGGAAAGGAATGACTATGTGTACGGTAAAGGAAATTCAAGAAGCAATCCGGGAAGATTGCAAATCTCAGCATGACATGGAATCAACGGATATTGACCGAGTGATGCAAACACTTCCTTTCGCCCAGGAGGAGCCATTTACAGAGGCGCGTCCTCGAAAGCCGCTGTTTTGGTTCTATGCAAGAAAATTTGAAAAGTGTTGAACACCGCAATTCTTTGGAATGAGGATTGCGGTTTTTTTGTACCCAAAATTCGGAAGGAGTGAGGTCGATGGCCGTTTTTCGCATTGAACGGACCCGTGATTATACCGTGATGAGCAATCATCATTTACGAAATGCAAACCTGTCGTTAAAAGCCAAGGGACTGCTTTCCATGATGTTATCTTTGCCAGAGGACTGGAATTACACCACCCGTGGTCTTGCAAAGATCTGTAAGGAGGGCGTGGATGCCATAGGCGCTGCGTTGCGGGAATTGGAGGCTGCCGGTTACATTGTGCGGCACAAGCTGCGTGACCGGCAGGGACGCATCAGCGATACAGAGTATGTTATATACGAGCAGCCACAGTTTAGAAAACCGGATACGGATTCACCAGATACGGAAAACCCGTATATGGATAAACCGGATACGGAAAAGCCCGCAGAATTAAATATAGAGAAATCAAATACTCAAAAACAAAATATTTATGGATCAAGTACCGATTCCATTCCCTTCCGGGATTGTGCGGCAGATTGTCTGCCGGAATGGAAAGGAAGGGATGCGATGTCACTCACAGAGATAGAGAGTTATCGGGAATTGATTCAGGAGAATATCGGGTATGAATACCTGTGTCAGCAGTATGAAACTTATCGGGAGGATTTGGATGAGATTGTGGAGCTGATCGTGGAAACGGTCTGTGCAAAGCGAAAGACCACCCGTATTGCAGGAAGCGATTTTCCGCATGAAATCGTTCGTTCCAGGTTCTTGAAGCTGGATAATTCGCACATTGAGTTTGTCATGGACTGTTTGCAGAAGAACACCACGGAAATTCGCAACATGAAACAGTATCTTCTGACCGTTCTGTTCAATGCACCGACCACGATAAGCAATCATTACACCTCACAAGTAAATCACGATCTGTATGGCGGCTGGTAAATGGTCGCTTTTTTATTGCCCGGAACTGCCGGGAGAAAGGAGCAAGCATGATGTCTGAGGGAAAGACCATAGGGCAGCTGATGGAAGAAATGCGGGCAAAGGCAGGAGCGCAGAATTATCACGGTCATGGATATATGGACCTCCAGCGTTTTGCGGAGGACACCCGGCACATGATTATTTTTGATGTGCTGACAAACGATTCCCCTGTTGGCTGGAAAGGCGAACGAACCCGCCTGTTCCTGTCGGATACCGGTTATGAAAAAGCACTGGATAGTCAGGAAAAGGGGCAGATTAAGATTTTGAGTCACGCAAAGGTACGCCAGGGCAATCTGCACTATGACCATTCTGACCAGTTACGCTAAGGAGGGCGGTATGAAGCGTTATCTTCTGCGGCGGCTGGTGGTTCCGCCTTAGCAAAAAAAAGAGATTCCCTGCAAACTTCGTGGAAAGACCTGCTAACAAAAGTCAAGTAGAAATTTCAGGTTTTGGGAGCAGCGAAAAAGGCAACACAAAATCAAGCCGCTGAGCAACTCAAAATCGAAACGGCGGCCAGCCAGATGGTATAGCGCAGGGAAATCAGTCGTGTTCCAGGGAATCCAAATAGGCTTTCACAGAAGCGTAGTAGATACGCAAGAACTTGTTGGCGGATGCCATCATGTAGACACGGTATGGCTTGCCCTCAGAGCGTTTCTTGTTCATGAACTGGTAGACCGGCTCATCCATTGGGGCACATTGCAGGAGGACGCCCATCACCAGGAAAAGTGTCCTGCGCAGTGAGGCAGATCCCCTCTTGGAAATGCTGCGGCTGCGGACATCTATTTGGCCAGATTGGTAGGGCGGGGCGTCAATGCCTGCAAAGGCCACCAGCGCTTTCTTGGAATGAAAACGGCGCACATCGCCAATTTCAGCTATGAGTTGGGGGCCGAGTGTAGGGCCAACACCAAACATTTCCATCACTACAGGATACTCCGGCAGAGAAGCTGCCAGAGACTGCATCTCCTGCTTGAGAGCAGCTAATGCGGCGGAAGTTGTCTGGAGTTGGGAAATGGCCTGTTCTACCAAAAGTTTTGCCGTATTTGTTTTCGGCATGACACCGAAGCGTCCACAGGCAGAGGCATAAATATCCAACGCCTTATCTTGGCTGAAATTGTAGCCGTGCTTTCTGCACCACTTCTGGTACTTGGCGGTAAAGGCTTTCTTAGACAGACCACAGACACACTCGCAATGCCAAAAAGTGGCGACAAAGTCCACCCACTTCTCACTGCCATCGGCGCGGGGCGGACTGGTAAACAGGCGGTTTGCGTCTGGGAAAGCGGTGTCCAGCAGGGAGATCAGGTTGTTTTTCAGCATGGTCTGTACTTTGGAATACTGCTGGTACTGCCGGTAGCAGGTCTTCAGCATGAGCCGGGTGTCCTCTTCCGGAACATATCTCGGAAGTGTGAGCCAGTGGTCAAGGCCGTAGTTGGCCAGCTTCACGGCATCCTTCTTGTCGGTCTTGCCCCGTCTTAAACTGTTGTTCCCGTAGTCGTGCACCAGCATTGCATTGACTACGGAGACATAAAACCCCGCGCCGTGGAGCAGCCAGGCCACCGGCGCATGGTAATTGCCCGTGGATTCCATCACCACGCGGGTCTCACCGTCCAGGTTTTTGAGCAGCCTTGCCAGCTCGCTCAGTTCGCTGGCGGTGTGGCGCACTTCAAAGGGTGAAACCACTACCTCTCCGAAGGGCCGCATGACTGCAATCATGCTCTTACCTTTGGAAACATCGATGCCAACGCAGTTCATTCACATTCCTCCAACACAAAGAATCTGCAACCGGAAATCCATCTTTTCTCGCTGCCGATTCAATCTATTGGGTGACACGAACTCTCCGGCATCCGGTGGCTCAACCTGCTCAAATCGAACGCTGCAACAAGAGGATGGCTAACAGTCTTTCCAACGGACATAACAGCCCAAGGAGGCAAGGGTCAGCCAGTTGCTCCTCTTATTGTAGCTTAGGCACGAGATGGAAAGAAAGCCGGACTGGCTGCCCGGCTTTCCTGTCCAAATTTATTGTAATAGGAGGCGAGAAAATGCAGGAAGAAGTGGAAAACAGAACTTTGACGCTGGTTGTCAGTGGAACAAAGTTTACCGGCAGAATGTTTAAGGCTGCCATAAGCAAGTACATGGCACATCGAAAGGAAAAGAAGCTGGAAAAACAGAGAAGCCGTGATGCGCCGGTTGTTCCGCATGGAAAACAGACTGTGAAGCAGCTTGTCGGGCAGAATCAGGGAATATCCAACATTGAGATCACAGACCCCTCTATCAAGGAGTTTGAGAAAATCGCCCGGAAATATGGTGTGGATTATGCGGTGAAAAAGGACCGCAGCAGTTCTCCGCCAAAGTACCTGATTTTCTTCAAGGGTCGCGATGCGGATGCGCTGACAGCAGCCTTTACAGAGTACACCAATAAAAAAGTCAAGAAGGCCGAGAAAACGGAACGCCCGTCTGTGCTGGCAAAACTCAGTCAGTTCAAAGAGATGGTCAAAAATGCTGTGGTGGATCGCACCAAGCGAAAGGAGCTGGAACGATGAAAAAGACATTGGACATCAAAAAGCTCGTTTTGCTGAATATGCCGTATATCCTGCTGGGGCTGTTTGCTACCAATTTTGGAGAGGCATGGCGAATGGCACAAGGGGCGGATGCTTCAGAAAAGTTTCTTTCGCTGGTTGCGGTTCTGCCTGGGGCGCTGCAAAGTTTCTGGCCAAGCCTGCATCCATTGGATTTGTTGGTAGGGCTGTGCTGCGGTGTTGGTCTGAGGCTGGCGGTGTATCTTAAAAGCAAGAACGCTAAGAAATATCGACATGGATTGGAATATGGTTCGGCCCGCTGGGGAACCCGTGAGGATATTGCATCTTACGTTGATCCTGTATTTCAGAACAATGTGATTCTGACGAAAACGGAGAGCCTGACCATGAACAGCCGCCCCAAGGACCCCAAGACTGCCAGAAACAAAAATGTACTGGTGATTGGCGGCTCCGGTTCCGGTAAGACCCGATTCTGGCTGAAACCCAACCTGATGCAGATGCACAGCTCTTATGTTGTGACGGACCCGAAGGGAACCATTTTGGTGGAGTGCGGAAAAATGCTCCAAAGGGGTGCGCCCAAGCTGGGGAAGGACGGAAAGCCCATGAAGGATAAGCATGGCAAGGTCATTTATGAGTCTTACCGAATCAAGGTTCTAAATACCATCAACTTCAAGAAGTCCATGCACTATAACCCTTTCGCCTACATCCATAGCGAAAAGGACATCTTGAAGCTGGTAACAACGCTCATCGCCAACACTAAAGGCGAAGGCAAGGCCGGAGACGATTTCTGGGTAAAAGCAGAAACCTTGTTGTACTGCGCGCTTATTGGCTATATCCATTATGAGGCTCCGGTGGAGGAGCAGAACTTCTCCACCCTCATTGAGTTCATCAACGCCATGGAAGTCCGGGAGGATGACGAGGAGTTCAAAAATCCCGTAGACCTGATGTTTGATGCACTGGAAGCCGAGAAGCCAAATCACTTTGCGGTGCGCCAGTATAAGAAATATAAGCTGGCAGCCGGAAAAACCGCTAAGTCGATTTTGATTTCCTGCGGTGCGCGTCTTGCCGTATTTGATATTGCGGAGCTGCGCGAGGTTACATCCTACGATGAGTTGGAACTGGATACGCTGGGAGACAGAAAAACGGCTCTGTTCCTCATTATGAGTGATACGGATGACAGTTTTAACTTTCTCATTTCCATGTGCTACACCCAGTTATTCAACCTGCTTTGTGAAAAGGCCGATGATGTGTATGGCGGCAGGCTTCCGGTTCATGTGCGCTGTTTGATTGATGAGTGTGCTAACATCGGGCAGATTCCGAAGCTGGAAAAGCTGGTGGCCACCATCCGAAGCCGTGAAATCTCTGCCTGTCTGGTGTTGCAGGCACAGAGCCAGCTCAAGGCAATTTACAAAGATAATGCCGATACCATCATCGGCAATATGGATACTTCCATCTTCCTGGGTGGCAAAGAGCCAACAACGCTGAAAGAGCTGGCGGCTGTTCTGGGAAAGGAGACCATAGACACTTACAACACCGGAGAGAGCCGGGGACGGGAGACCTCCCACTCGCTCAACTATCAGAAATTGGGAAAAGAGCTGATGAGCCAGGACGAACTGGCAGTTATGGATGGCGGCAAGTGCATCTTGCAGTTGCGCGGTGTGCGTCCGTTTCTTTCAGACAAGTATGACATTACCAGACACCCTAATTTCAAATACACAGCTGATGCAGACAAGCGAAATACCTTTGATATTGAAGCATTTTTGTCTGCCAGACTAAAACTCAAGCCTGATGAGGTCTGCGATGTATATGAAGTAGACACAAAAGGCGCTTAATTTGTTCCGCTTTAGAAGGGAGTGATCTTATCTATTTGCCGCACCTGCCCTCTATGGGCCATTGGCGTACAAAGCGGACAATCGCAAGAAAAATAATGAAAAAGGAGGACAGCCGGAATCATGCTCCCGGAAACCGGGCGGCAGATTGTTCCGGCTTTTGTATGCCTATGAAACATGACAAACCTATTTTTTAATCAGATTCCGGCTAACAAACTATATGGCATTTTTTGAACAGGCAATTACCGTTCTTCAGACTCTCGTTATCGCTCTGGGCGCTGGTCTTGGTATCTGGGGTGTCATCAACCTGTTGGAAGGTTACGGCAACGACAACCCTGGCGCAAAATCTCAGGGCATGAAGCAGCTCATGGCCGGCGCTGGTGTAGCCGTAGTCGGCATGGTCCTTGTACCTCTGCTCTCCGGGCTGTTCTCTGTCTAAGCGTTCCTGCATGAAATCCTTGCCGCTCCCGTAGCTCTGCGGGGGCGGCGGAAAGGAGGTTGACACCGTATGGATTTCTTACTTGAAGCCCTGACGAATTGGCTGAAAGAAATGCTGGTGGGCGGTATTATGAGCAACCTTTCGGGGATGTTTGACAGTGTAAACCAACAGGTCGCGGATATATCCGTACAGGTAGGACAGACCCCACAGGGATGGAATGGCAGTATTTTCAATATGATTGAGAATCTGTCAAACTCCATCATGGTGCCGATTGCAGGTGTGATCCTGGCTATCGTGATGACCGTAGACCTGATCCAGATGATTGCAGACAAGAACAACCTGCATGATGTGGATACCTGGATGATTTTCAAGTGGGTGTTCAAATCAGCTGCCGCCATCCTCATTGTCACAAACACATGGAATATCGTGATGGGCGTCTTTGATATGGCGCAGAGCGTGGTGGCGCAGGCGGCAGGGATTATCAATTCGGATGCGTCCATTGACATTTCCTCAGTTATGACCGATCTGGAACCGAGGCTGATGGAAATGGATTTGGGACCGCTGTTCGGACTGTGGTTCCAATCCCTCTTTATTGGCATTACCATGTGGGCGTTGTATATCTGTATCTTTATCGTTATTTATGGCCGTATGATCGAGATCTACCTTGTAACTTCGGTGGCTCCCGTTCCAATGGCTGCAATGATGGGCAAAGAATGGGGCGGTATGGGACAGAATTACCTCCGATCCCTGCTGGCACTGGGCTTTCAGGCGTTTCTCATTATCGTCTGCGTGGCAATTTATGCTGTGCTGGTGCAGAACATCGCTCTGGAAGATGACATCATCATGGCAATCTGGAGCTGCGTGGGCTACACCGTACTGCTATGTTTTACGCTGTTCAAAACCGGCAGTCTCGCCAAATCGGTCTTTCAGGCGCACTAAAACGGAAGGAGGTTTCCACATTGGCTTATGTACCCGTACCCAAGGACTTAACAAAAGTCAAAACAAAGGTCATGTTCAATCTGACCAAGCGGCAGCTTATCTGCTTCACGGGCGGAGCGCTTATTGGCGTACCGCTTTTCTTTTTGCTCAGAAAACCTACCGGAAACAGTGTAGCGGCTATGTGTATGATGCTGGTTATGCTGCCCTTCTTTATGCTGGCTATGTACGAAAAGCATGGACAGCCGCTGGAAAAGATCGTGGGCAACATTCTCAAAGTAGCTGTGATCCGTCCCAAGCAGCGTCCCTACCAGACCAACAACTTTTATGCCGTATTAAAGCGGCAGGAAATGCTCGATAAGGAGGTGTATGACATTGTTCACCGCAATAAAAAAATGGCTGCATCGGATGTTCGGAAAAACCGAGGAAAAAACTGTGCAGCCGGTAAAGACAAAGAAAAAACTGTCCCGCGCCGATAAGAAGCAGATCGAAGCGGCCATTGCCCGCGCTAACCGCACGGACAAAAAAGGAAAATCTGCGCAGGACAGTATCCCTTATGAACGGATGTGGCCGGACGGAATCTGCCGCGTATCGGACAGCCACTACACAAAGACCATCCAGTTTCAGGACATCAACTATCAGCTCTCCCAAAACGAAGATAAGACGGCAATCTTTGAGGGGTGGTGTGATTTCCTCAATTATTTTGACAGCTCGATTCATTTCCAGCTGTCTTTTTTGAACCTTGCGGCATCGGAGGAGACCTTTGCTAACTCCATTTCCATCCCGCCCCAGAGGGACGCCTTTGACAGTATCCGCGAGGAATACACCACAATGCTGCAAAATCAGCTGGCCAGAGGTAACAACGGTCTCATCAAGACCAAATATCTGACCTTTGGTATCGACGCGGACAGCATCAAAGCCGCCAAGCCCCGTCTGGAGCGTATTGAGACAGATATACTTAATAACTTCAAGCGTCTTGGTGTAGCTGCCAGAACGCTGGACGGTAAAGAAAGGCTTTTTCAGCTTCATGCGGTATTCCACATGGATGAACAACTCCCGTTTCAGTTTGAATGGGACTGGCTGGCTCCTTCCGGTCTGTCCACAAAGGATTTTATTGCACCAAGCTCCTTTGAGTTCCGCACCGGCAAGCAGTTCCGTATGGGCAAGAAATACGGGGCTATTTCTTTTTTGCAGATTCTTGCACCGGAGCTGAATGACCGTCTGTTGGCTGATTTTCTGGATATGGAAAGTTCGCTCATTGTGAGTATGCACATTCAGTCGGTGGATCAGGTGAAAGCCATCAAAACGGTAAAGCGGAAGATTACCGACCTGGACCGCAGCAAGATCGAGGAACAGAAAAAAGCAGTCCGTGCCGGATACGACATGGACATCATTCCATCTGACCTTGCTACCTACGGCAGTGAAGCGAAAAAACTCTTGCAGGATTTGCAGAGCCGCAACGAGAGAATGTTCCTTTTGACCTTTCTGGTGCTGAACACAGCGGACAATCCCCGTCAGCTTGGCAACAACATCTTTCAGGCAGGCTCTATTGCCCAGAAGTATAACTGTCAGCTGACCAGGCTGGACTTCCAGCAGGAAGAAGGGCTGATGAGCTGTCTGCCTCTGGGTCTCAATCAGATTGAGATCCAGCGAGGACTGACCACCAGTTCCACAGCTATCTTTGTGCCCTTCACTACGCAGGAACTGTTCCAGAACGGGAAAGAAGCTCTGTACTACGGCATCAATGCTCTGTCCAACAACCTCATCATGGTGGACAGAAAGCTGCTGAAAAACCCCAACGGCCTGATTCTGGGTACGCCGGGTTCCGGTAAGTCCTTCAGCGCAAAACGAGAAATTGCCAACTGCTTTTTGCTTACCAGTGATGATGTCATTATCTGTGACCCGGAAGCGGAGTACGCACCTCTTGTTGAGCGTCTGCATGGGCAGGTCATCAAGATCTCACCTACTTCAACCAACTATATCAATCCGATGGATCTGAATCTGGACTATTCGGATGATGAAAGCCCGCTGTCACTCAAGTCTGACTTTATCCTCAGCTTGTGTGAGCTGATCGTGGGCGGTAAGGAGGGCTTGCAGCCGGTGCAGAAAACCATTATTGACCGTTGTGTACGGCTGGTTTACAACGAATATCTCAATGACCCAAAGCCAGAGAATATGCCGATTTTGGAGGACCTTTATAACTTGCTGCGGGAGCAGGAAGAAAAAGAAGCTCAGTACATTGCAACGGCATTGGAAATCTATGTAACGGGTTCGTTGAATGTGTTCAATCATCAGAGCAATGTGGACATTGATAACCGGATTGTCTGCTATGACATCAAGGAACTGGGCAAGCAGCTTAAAAAAATCGGTATGCTGGTGGTTCAGGATCAGGTATGGAACCGCGTTACCATCAACCGTGCCGCTCACAAGTCTACCCGCTACTACATCGACGAGATGCACCTGCTTTTGAAGGAGGAGCAGACCGCCGCCTATACGGTGGAAATCTGGAAGCGATTCAGAAAATGGGGCGGTATTCCGACAGGTATCACCCAGAATGTCAAAGACCTTTTGAGCAGCCGCGAGGTAGAGAACATCTTTGAAAACTCGGACTTCGTGTATATGCTTAACCAGGCAGGCGGAGACCGTCAGATTTTGGCGAAGCAACTGGGGATTTCCACGCACCAGCTTAGCTATGTGACCCACTCCGGTGAGGGCGAGGGCCTGCTGTTCTATGGCTCCACGATCCTGCCGTTTGTAGACCACTTCCCGAAGAACACCGAACTTTACCGCATTATGACCACCAAACCTCAAGAATTGAAAAAGGAGGATGAATGATTATGAACCCCAACATTTTGAATAAAAACCCGCTGATGTTTTTTGACAGGGCGGTAAATGCCCAGCGCAGCCAGCTGCTTACGGTCATGGCCGATGCGGTAAGTGAGTGCCGCACGGCGGCAGATCAGGCAGCCGAACTGAATGAGACCGGTCAGGTGGGGCTTCTCCGTCTGGCAGAGGTCTGGAGCGCCATTCGTGCTAAAGAAGGTATGGGCGGCCTGATTCTGGAAGGAACAGAGGCGAAGATCCTGTCCGATGTGGTGGCACAGTTTTATGCCTACCTGTCCGGCTGTATGTTCAACGATCCTGTGGGAATGGCCATTTATGCAGAGCTGCACTACATGATGTCCTCCCTCATGCTGGGAGAATGGTTTGAATAAAGAGCCGCGCCTGCGCTTTACTGATGAGGAACGGTCTGATCCTGCACTGGAAAAGCCGATCCGTAAAGCGGAGAAAGCTGCGGCCAGAGCAGATAAGGCGCAGGCCAATATCCCAAAGAAAAAGGTCAGGCAGACGGTCATTGACCCGGATACCGGAAAAAAGACCTCGAAGCTGACCTTTGAGGACAAGAAAAAGCCACCTTCCAAAGTTTCTCAAGGAGTCAGGGAAGCTCCCGTCCATCTGGTTGCGGGCAAGCTCCACAAAGAGATCCGGGAAACAGAGCAGGACAATGTGGGCGTGGAAAGCGCCCACAAGTCCGAGGAAGCGGTGGAGACTGGCGCTTATCTGGTGCGGGAGGGCTATCGCAGCCACAAGCTGAAGCCGTACCGCAAAGCAGCACAGGCAGAGCGTCAACTGGAAAAGGCAAATGTAAATGTTCTGTACCAGAAATCTTTGCAGGAAAATCCCCAGTTTGCCAGCAATCCGTTTTCCCGCTGGCAGCAAAAGCAGGCCATTAAAAAGCAGTATGCCGCCGCCAAACACGCCGGTCAGACTGCCGGAAATACCGCCCAGGCTGCATCCAAAACCGGAAAAGCCGCAAGAACGGTAAAAGAAAAGGCACAGCAGGCAGGGGCGTTCGTCATGCGCCACAAGAAGGGTTTCCTGATGGCAGGGGTTTTATTCCTCATTACCTGTATGCTGATGAATACCATGTCCTCCTGCTCCATGATGGCGCAGAGCATCGGTTCCGTTCTCTCCGGCACTACTTATCCGTCGGATGACCCGGAAATGTTGGCAGTGGAGGCGGATTATGCAGCCAGAGAAGTCCAGTTGCAGGAGGAAATTGATAACATTGAAAGCAGCCACCCAGGGTATGACGAGTATCGCTATGACCTTGGTATGATCGGCCATGACCCTCATGAGCTGGCAGCATTTCTGTCTGCTGTCTTGCAAGGTTACACCCGGCAGAGCGCTCAGGCAGAGCTGGCGCGTGTGTTTGCAGCACAGTATCAGCTGACGCTTACTGAGGAAGTGGAGATTCGCTACCGCACGGAGACCTCCACCGACCCGGAGACCGGCGAGACCACCTCAGAAGAAGTCCCCTATGAGTATTACATTTTGAATGTGAAACTCACCAGCAAGCCCATTTCCGCTGTGGCGTCGGAGTTACTGACCCCGGAGCAGATGGAAATGTATCAGGTTTACCGGCAGACCATGGGCAATAAGCCGCTGTTGTTTGGCGGTGGTTCCCCTGACATGAGCAATTCCGAGGACTTGACCGGTGTACAGTTTGTAAATGGAACCCGTCCCGGAAATCCGCAGTTGGTGGAGCTGGCCAAGCGTCAGGTCGGCAATGTGGGCGGCTATCCTTATTGGAGCTGGTATGGCTTTGACAGCCGCGTGGAGTGGTGCGCCTGCTTTGTATCCTGGTGTTATAACCAGGCTGGAAAAAGTGAACCGCGCTTTGCAGGCTGTGAGTGGCAGGGCGTTCCGTGGTTCCAGTCTCATGGACAATGGGGTGCAAGAGGCTATAACAATCTGGCTCCCGGAGATGCAATTTTCTTTGATTGGGATTTGGATGGGACAGCAGACCATGTGGGTATCGTGATCGGTACGGATGGCAGCCGTGTTTATACGGTGGAGGGAAATTCCGGCGATGCCTGCAAGATCAAAAGTTATGACCTGAATTATCAAAGTATTAAGGGATACGGCCTGATGAACTGGTAACAGACTTTGTGGAAAGGAGTGAACGGTTATGGCAAAAAATAAAATTGAACGTATCGACCAGGAAATTGAGAAAACCCGTGAGAAGATTGCGGAATATCAGGAAAAGCTCAAGACCCTGGAAGCACAGAAAACGGAGGCAGAGAATCTGGAAATCGTTCAGATGGTTCGTGCGTTACGCATGACTCCAGCACAGCTGAACGCTATGCTTTCCGGTGGAATGAACCACGGCAGAGATACAGCACTGTCGGAATCAAATAATCAGGAGGTTACCGCTTATGAAGAATAAAAGAATTTGCAAAACACTTTCCGCCCTTTGCCTGACAATGGTTGTGGCATTTGGATTTACGATCCCTGCTTTCGCACAGGGGTCAGAACAGGCTCCGGCGGCACCGGCAGAGGATTCTACCAATGACAGCAATGTGATTGTGGAAGAAGCAGAACCGGCACCGGCACTTACACCGGAGGGGAATGCGGCATTGGTGGATGATTTTGGAGGCAATAAGCAGCTTATTACGGTTACGACTAAAGCTGGAAATTACTTTTACATCCTAATTGATAGGGCGAATGAGGACAAGGAGACTGCTGTTCACTTTCTGAATCAGGTGGACGATGCAGACCTTGCGGCGCTGATGGAAGATGGAAAAACCAAAGAGGAGATGCCTGCGGTATGCAGCTGTTCAACAAAATGTGAAGCAGGGGCAGTCAATACGGCCTGCCCGGTCTGCGCAACTGATAAGAGTAAATGTACGGGCAAAGCACCGGAATCTCCGGCAGAAACATCGGAGCCGGAAAAGGAGAAGCCTGCCGGATTGAACCCGGCTGCGATAGTCCTTTTGCTGGCTCTGCTGGGAGGCGGTGGCGTATTTTCCTACTTGAAGCTCGTTAAGAACAAGCCTAAGACCAAGGGCAATGACAGTCTGGACGATTATGATTATGGAGAGGAAGATTCCGAGGAATGGGAAACCGAGGATGAGGAGTCGGAAGAACCGGATGCTGACGGGGGCAGCACAGAAGAAGATGATGAGGACAGTGTGAAATGACCCGTTTCACAGACAGTCCCTATGAACGCATGATGACACGCAGGCCGGAGGGCGGGAAGGAAACTTCCCGTCCTCCTTCTTTGCCCCACAGCCACCCCTGCTATGGTTGCGGGAATTATGGAAGGCCCTGCGTAGGTATCTGTCACCGGGAAATGTCCCGATGGCTCAAAGAGAGGAGGAACCATCATGGCTCAACATAAATTGGTAATTGCCGAAAAACCATCAGTTGCCCAGAGTTTGGCGGCGGTGATCGGCGCAACCGTCCGTAAGGACGGGTATCTGGAGGGTAACGGCTGGCGTGTCAGCTGGTGCGTGGGCCATCTGGCCGGTCTTGCAGATGCAGACAGCTATGATCCCAAGTATGCCAAGTGGCGATATGATGACCTGCCTATCCTGCCGGAACATTGGCAGATGGTAGTGGGAAAGGATAAGAAAAAGCAGTTTGATATTCTGAAAAAGCTGATGAACGCCCCGGATGTGACGGAGGTGGTAAATGCCTGCGATGCCGGACGCGAGGGTGAGCTGATCTTCTGCAGCGTCTATGAGCTGGCAGACTGTCAAAAGCCTATGAAAAGGCTCTGGATTTCTTCGATGGAGGACTCTGCCATAAGGGAAGGCTTTGCAAATCTGCGCCCCGGTGCGGATTATGACGGACTTCGGGATGCTGCCCTCTGCCGTGCCAAGGCCGACTGGCTGGTGGGGATCAATGCGACAAGGCTTTTTTCCGTGCTGTATCACCGAACCCTCAACATCGGGCGCGTGATGTCCCCGACGTTGGCGCTTATTGTTCAGCGAGAAGCTGAGATCGACACCTTTCAGCCGATTCCCTTTTATACCGTGGCGCTGGAGCTGCCCGGTCTTACCGTATCTGGGGAGCGCATGGCGGATAAGGCCGCTGCTGAGCAGCTGAAAGAAACCTGTCAGGGTGCAGCTGTCACGATCAAAAAGGTGGAGTGCAAGGAAAAGTCTGAAAAGCCGCCTGCCCTCTATGACCTGACTACTCTGCAAAGAGATGCCAACCGCCTGCTTGGATTTACAGCCCAGCAGACCCTGGACTATCTGCAAAGCCTGTATGAAAAGAAGCTATGCACATATCCCCGTACTGACAGCCGCTATCTGACTGGCGATATGGCAGACAGCCTGCCGGTGTTGGTGAATCTGGTTGCCAATGCTATGCCGTTTCGCAAAGGAATCGCTATTACCTGTGATCCGCAGACGGTAATCAACGATAAGAAAGTAACCGACCACCACGCAGTAATCCCTACCAGAAATCTCAAGGATGCAGACCTTTCTGCCCTTCCTGCGGGAGAAAAAGCGGTGCTGGAGCTGGTGGCCCTGCGTCTGCTGTGCGCCGTAGCCCAGCCCCATATCTATTCGGAAACTGTTGTGATTGCAGCGTGTGCCGGTGGGGAGTTTACCACAAAAGGAAAAACAGTGAAGCACCCCGGATGGAAAGCACTGGAGGACGCTTATCGTGCCAAAATGAAGGATACAGAGCCGAAAAAAGAGGGCGTAGAGAAAGCCCTGCCGGAGCTGACCGAAGGACAGACACTTTCGGTTTCTGCGGCAATCGTCAAAGAAGGCAAAAGCAGTCCGCCTCAGCACTTTACGGAGGACACCCTATTGTCCGCAATGGAGACTGCCGGGAAAGATGATATGCCAGAGGATGCTGAGAGAAAAGGTCTGGGGACACCGGCCACCCGTGCCGGTATTTTGGAAAAGCTGGTATCTGCCGGTTTTCTGGAGCGAAAAAAGAACAGAAAAACGGTGCAGCTTCTTCCTTCCCACGATGCAGTATCCCTTATCACGGTGCTGCCGGAACAACTGCAATCGCCGCTTCTGACTGCCGAGTGGGAGTATCGCCTGGGCGAGATCGAGCGCGGGCAGCTTGCCCCAGAGGAGTTTCTGGATGGGATCAGCACCATGCTGAAAGATCTGGTGGGGACTTATCAGGTCATCAAGGGAACTGAGTACCTGTTCACTCTGCTCCGTGAGGTGGTGGGCAAATGCCCTCGCTGCGGCGGTGAAGTTGCAGAACTGCAAAAAGGCTTCTTCTGTCAGAATGATTCTTGCAAATTTGCAATCTGGAAAAACAACAAATGGTGGGTTGCCAAGAAAAAACAGCCGACCAAGGCTGTGGTGTCTGCGCTGCTGAACGATGGCCGTGTCCGTGTGACGGGGTTATATTCGGAGAAAACCGGCAAGACCTACGATGCCACTGTGGTTTTGGAGGACGATGGACAGTATGCCAACTTCAAGCTGGAATTTGACCAGTGGAAAGGAGGCAGCCGATGAAGCTCTCTTTAGTGGAACGGGAAACCATTCTCCTCTATAACCAGGCAGAACCAATGGCTGAGGTCTACACCCACGATCCCCGTCTGATGGAGAAGCTGGAACTGCTGGCAAAAAAGCACCCCGACCAGATCACCCGAAAGGACGCCCATAACTTTACCGTTCCCAAGCGGTGTGTATCAGTCCGGGAGCCATATAGCGCCGAGCGCCGCAAAGCTGCCAGTGAGCGTGCGAAAGCCGCCGGATACCAGCCCCCTGTGAAAAAGTCCGGCAGTTAAAGGCACATGGCAGAGAATGTATTTGAAGCGGTCAAGCAGTCGGTCAGCACCAGAGAAGCGGCAGAGTTTTACGGGATAAAAGTCAGGCGAAATGGCATGGCCTGCTGTCCCTTTCACGATGATAAGAACCCCAGCATGAAGGTAGACCAGCGATTCCACTGCTTTGGATGCGGTGAAGATGGGGATGTGATCGACTTTACCGCAAAGCTCTTTGACCTCTCCCAAAAAGAAGCGGCGGAGAAACTGGCACAGGACTTTGGCCTGATCTATGACAGTCAGGCCCCGCCCCGCAGGAGATATGTCCGGCAAAAAACCGAGGCACAGAAGTTTCGGGAGGATCGACAGCGCTGTTACCGCGTACTGTCCGATTACTACTATCTGTTGAAAAAATGGGAAGCCGACCGTTCTCCCAGGACACCGGAGGAAGAACCGCACCCCCGCTTTGTGGAAGCAATCCAGAAGAAAACCTATGTAGAGTACCTGCTGGACCTTTTTCTTTATGAAAGTGAAGAAGAACAAAAGGCATGGATTGCAGAACACACAGCAGAAATCACACACTTGGAAAGGAGATTGAAAATCATGGCTGAGAATAAACCCACCAACCGAGAACGGCTAAGGGAAATCACGGATGGCATCGAGCAGGGCATCAAAGAACTGTTTGAAAGCGAAAAGTATATGTGTTATCTGTCCGTCATGTCCCGATTTCACCGCTATTCGGTAAACAACACCATGCTCATCTATATGCAGAAGCCGGACGCCACTTTGGTAGCCGGATACAATAAGTGGAAAGACCAGTTTGAGCGTCATGTAAAAAAGGGCGAGCATGGCATTACCATCATTGCCCCGACACCGTATAAGAAGAAAATCGAGGAGCAGAAGCTGGACCCGGATACCAAGGCTCCGATTTTGGATAAAGACGGAAAGATCGTTACAGAGGAAAAAGAAATCGAGATCCCCATGTTTCGCCCGGTCAAGGTCTTTGATGTGAGTCAGACCGACGGGAAACCTTTGCCGGAGCTTGCTTCCTCCCTTTCCGGCAATGTGCCAAATTATGAGGCATTCATGGAGGCCCTTCGCCGCAGCGCACCGGTGCCGATCACTTTTGAAGCAATGGCCGCCGATACGGACGGCTATTTTTCTGCCGATCATCAGAAAATTGCCATTCGTCAGGGCATGAGCGAGGTGCAGACGGTTTCGGCCACGGTTCACGAGATTGCCCACAGCAAGCTTCATGACCCTAAAAAATATGAAATGCTACCGTCATGGAAGGTTGTGCAGGAGAGTGAAGGTGGAACCAAGCATGATTTCAAGCTGGATTTTGCCACAGAAAAAGAAGCCGAACAGTTTGCTTCTGATATGGATTGGCGTTATGTGGACGAAAATCAGTTTGAATGGCGTCTTGCAGTTGAGGAAGATCCAACCGCAGAAAAACAGGCAATCAAAAATCGTCACACGGAGGAAGTAGAGGCTGAAAGCATCTCCTATGCAGTCTGCAAATATTTTGGAATTGAGACAGGAGAAAACAGCTTCGGCTATATTGCAAGCTGGAGCCAGGGCAAAGAGCTGAAAGAGCTGAGAGCCAGTTTGGAGACCATCAACAAAACCTCCGGCACTTTGATCTCCGACATTGAGCGCCACTATAAGGAAATCTGCAAAGAGCGCGGAATCGACCCTCATGCAAAGGTAGAGCCGGAACCCGCCCCGATAGAGCAGCCAGAAGATGCCGCTAAGGTATCTGATAGACAGCAGACCGGCGATCTGACCTACTATGTAGCAGAGTGCATGGAATTTCCAAACCTCGGAGAATACCACGATAACCTGTCTTTGGAGGAAGCAATCCGCATTTATCAGGAGATTCCGGCAGAACGAATGAACGGGATCAAGGGCATTGGTTTTGAGCTGAAAGACGGAAGCGACTATGAAGGACCTTTTCCGATTTTGACCGGCCAGACCATTGACCTGGACACCATCCAGGCAATCGACTATTACCGTGATAATCCTCTGGTGCAAAAAGCGGTAAAGGAACTGGCTGCGGCAATGCCGGAAATGGAAGTGCTGGGGGCGGACGCCAATCAGCAGGAGGCTTTGTTTCTGATCGACAATGCCACCTATCTTCATATCCAGTCCTGTGACAGCGGCTGGGACTATACCCTTTACGATGCCGCATCCATGAAAGAGTTGGATGGTGGTCAGCTGGATATGCCGGAGATTTCCCGCATGAAGGCAGTTCTCCAGATTTGTGATGACAACGATTTGGGCAGAGACTCGGTAAAATACGCACCGTTGTCCATGATTGAGACCTTGCAGGAAACTGCCTACCAGCAGATGCAGGCAGAGGCCAGTCAGATGGCTGCTTCTTCTCAGCTGCCGGAAGCACAAGAGCAGGCGCTGGATGAATACCCTATGCCTGATGAGCAGGTATCCACACCGGATATGCAGGAATACGGCTACTTCTATGATGGGATGCTCCCTGTCACCAGAGAACGGGCGCTGGAACTGGATGCCGCTGGTTTGACTGTCTATGTGCTACATGAGGACAATACGGAGAGTATGGTATTTGACTCGCAGGAAATCATGGATCATGGCGGCCTTTTCGGTGTGGACCGTGAGGAATGGGAGAAAAGCCCTCAGTTCCACGAAAAGGTCATGGAGCGCCAGGAACATCAGCAGGAACGGGAACAGGCATTTCTCGCTCAGAACAGAGATTGCTTTGCCATCTATCAGGTAAGTCGTGACGATCCGCAGAATGTGCGCTTTATGAATCTGGACTGGCTAAAGTCCCATGACTTTTCCATAGACCGTAGCAATTATGATCTCATTTACACTGCTCCGCTGAGGGAGTCTGGCACGGTACCGGAGCAGCTGGAAAAACTATATGAGCAGTTTAATCTGCAAAAACCGGCGGATTTTCACAGTCCTTCTATGAGTGTCAGTGACATCGTTGCGATCAAGCAGGAGGGTAAGGTATCCTGTCATTACTGTGACAGTGTTGGTTTTACCCAGATCCCCGGATTCCTGCCGGAAAATCCGCTGAAAAATGCGGAGATGGCCGTGGAGGACGATTACGGCATGATCGACGGTATCATCAACAATGGCGCAAAAGAGCCTACGGTGGCAGAGCTGGAACAGCAGGCCCGCAGCGGTCAGTCCATTTCCCTCATGGATTTGGCTGCCGCTGCCCATCGGGAGGAACGGGAAAAGAAAAAGTCCGTCATGGAGCAGCTGAAAAGCCAGCCCAAGGCAGAACACAAAAAGACAGCGCCCAAAAAGAGTGCGGAAAGGGAGATTTGATATGGGAAACTTTACTTTTGAGGAAATGAACCTGATGTGCATTTACAATACCGGTAGCCGCACCGGACTGATCGAAGCTCTGACTGAGATGTGCGGTGAACTGGCCCCGGAGGAAACCGAGCTGCGGGAGTTGACAGACAGCGCACTGGGCAAGCTCCAGGCCATGAGTGATGCCGAGTTTGCCGAGCTGGAGTTGTACCCGGATTTTGACCAGTAAACACCATAGTCGCAGGGATGGGGTGGCAATATGCTACCCCATCTTTTACCCCAAAACCGAAAGGAGGACAGAACACCATGCCAACCAAAGCTGAACTATATGCACAGATGGCGGACAAGGTGGCAACACAGCTCACAGGAAGCTGGCAGGAATGGGCAGGGTTCCTTACTACGGCAGCCCGACTTTACAAGTACCCGTTCCATGAGCAGCTGATGATCTACGCCCAGCGCCCGGACGCCACCGCCTGTGCAGAGTACGATTTGTGGAATGAAAAGATGGGCCGGTATGTAAGGCGCGGCTCCAGGGGAATCGCTCTGGTGGACGATTCCGGGGACAGACCCCGCCTGCGCTATGTTTTTGATATTTCCGACACCGGAACCCGTGAACATTCCCGCACTCCCTGGCTGTGGCAGCTGGAGGAGCGCCATTTGGATTCGGTGCAGGCCATGCTTGAGCGCACCTATGATGTTTCCGGTGATGACCTTGCCGGACAGCTCACGGAGGTAGCCGGAAAACTGGCTGAGGAATACTGGACGGAGCATCAGCAGGACTTCTTCTATATCGTTGACGGTTCCTTTTTGGAGGAATATGATGAGTTTAACATCGGAGTACAGTTCAAGGCAGCAGCCACCGTCAGCATCACTTACGCTTTGATGTCCCGCTGCGGACTGGAGCCGGAACGCTACTTCGACCACGAAGATTTCATGGCAATCTTTGATTTCAATACCCCGTCCACCATCGGGGCGCTGGGAACAGCGGTCAGCCAGATCAACCAGCAGGTGCTGCGGCAGATCGGCGTTACCGTCCGAAATGCAGAGCGCGAAGCCAACCAAGAAAGGAGCAAACAAGATGAACAATCCCATGACCTATATCCAGAACGGAGACTATCTGATTCCCGACCTGAAGTTGAGCCAGCAGCCGGAGAAACCCCTGGGCAAGTACGGCAGGATGAGGAAAACCTACCTGAAGGAACATCGTCCCATCCTCTACAACCAGATGTTGCTGAGCGAGAAGTTGTACCCGCACCTTCTGGAGATCGACGAGACCGCCCAGAGCAGACTGGAGCAGATGATGCCCCAGCTGGCGAAGGAAGCGGGAGCCACCGAGGAACTGAAAGCCAGCGATCCCATGAAGTGGGTGGGGCTGATGAACACCTGCAAAGCTCAGGCCGAGGAAATCCTGATGGCGGAGCTTATCAACAGCTGACTCTAAACCTGTTCCTCTCCGAAGCGGAACAGATCCAATCCATAGATGAAGCAGAGAATGTAGCGCATACATCCTCTGCTTTTTCTTTTGCCCAAAATGACATCGACCATGTGCTGCGTTTGGGCGGCAATACAGACCGTCAAAGGGAGCGTGTGGTTGCAGCCTTTGAAAAGCAGAAAACCACCGCTGAGATTTCCGAGATACTGAAAACGCTGTACCACGGCGGCAATGGCCTTGGCAGTGTGAGCGCATGGTATGCCGAGGATGGTATCCATCTTTCCCATGGGAAGTCTGTCCGTTATGACAGGTCTGCCCAGGTCATTTCCTGGGAGAGCGCCGCAGAGCGTATCGGGGAGCTTTTGGAAAGTGGTCAGTTTGCCTCCAATGTGGAGCTTGCAGAAGCGGCAGGCTATGAACGCTCCCTCCTCTCGGAAAAGCTCTGGCATCTGTATCACGATCTCAGTGAGGACGCCAGAAAAGCCAGATATTTGTCCTGCCTGTCAGAGATCAAAGGCAATGGTTTCCCAGAGGAGACCCGCCGCCTGACGGAGCAGCTGAGTGACCCGGCTTTCCGCCAGACCCTCAAGGAAGAATACGCTGCCTTCTGGACTGCCTATCAGCAGGACCGTGACCTGTTGCGTTTTCACTATCATAGACCGAGGGAGATCTGGGAGAACCTGAAGGACCTTGACCTGCCCCGCAGGACCTTTTCTTCAGAGCTTTCCCAAGTGCCAACCGTCCAGCACTTTATTACCGAGGATGAGATCGACGCAGCCATGACCGGCGGAAGCAGTTTCGCCGGAGGAAAAGGCCGTATCTATGCGTTCTTCATGGCAAACCATACGGATAAGGAGAAAGTGAGATTCCTCAAAGACGAGTATGGCATTGGCGGACGCTCTCATGCCTTGTCCGGCGCAACACACAGCGGCGAAGATCACGATGGGAAAGGACTGCACTATAAAAAGCAGGACTGCCCGGATGTTCACTTGAACTGGGAAAAGGTTGCCAAGCGCATTACCTCTCTTGTTCAGAAAGGCCGCTATCTTACCGAACAGGAACAGGCGCAGTATAACAAAATCCAGTCTGAACAGGAACAGGCCGAAGAAGATGCCATTCAAGCCCAGCAGCCGGAGATGGAGGAAGAAACGCCAAAGCCTATCCTTCGGGGGCAGTTTGAGCAGTATAAGCCTGTGGTGACTGCCGCCATTTCTGAGGATACCGCATACCGCAATGCCTGCGGTCATTCTGACCGTGAAAATGCTGTCATCGAGGGTAATGCCGCTGTGCGCCGTGCGATCCTTGGTTCTAAGGATATGGAGCTGATCCGACTCTATTCGGATGTGCCGGAGTTCCGCCAGCGTCTGCACCGGGAAGTGATCGACGAAACCTATCCAAAGCTCCATGAACTTCTGCGCCCTCTTTCTCAGGAAAATATTGATACTGCCCTTTGTGCATGGAACGGCAATATCGAGAGTAAACACGCTGTTGTCCGCTATATGAAAGACCATGCAAGAGAAAAAGATACCGCCGCATGGCTGGCTCAGGAATACGGCGGCAGTAACAGCAACAGCCTGTTCGTTGTCCGTGCCGGCAGCCCGGAGGAAACGCAGCTGCCCTGGCCGAAGGTACAGCGCAGGCTTGCCCAGCTCATTCAGGAGGACCGGTTCTATACCGAAGAAGAACAGGACCGTTTTGACGACATCGACCCAATCGCCATCCGGGAAGCTCTGGAGGTAAGAGGGATCGTCAACGGCCAGGTGGCAGACCCGGAAAAACTGGACAATGATCCGTTTATCCAACAGGTGATGTCAGATGCCGAGCAGACTTCCAAAGTTTCCATTTCCGATGAGGAATATGACGCAGTTCGCCGCCCAATTCCGCAAAGAACCTCCTATGACCCAGCCGCCCCGGTCTATGCCGTGGGCGATACCGTGTATATCGAGGATGACGCCTATCAGATCACAGAGCTGCGGGAGGACACCGTACAGCTTCTGCCCACCGGGATGGTATATCCCATCTACCGGGCAGAGCGCAAAGAACAGTTCGAGCAGCTGCTTCGGGCAGACCGCCGCAATGCTTACTATACCGAATTTCTTCCCAGTGACCCGGACAAGGCAGATCAGGACTTGCGGGATGTATTGGCTCATGGACTGATGGATGAAGCGGATAAAAAGCAGATTTTCACGCTGCTGCAATCCGGCAGGAGCAACAGCGAGATCGCCTACTGGCTGAGCAGAGCCTATTCCGGTGAGATTGAGACACTGAATCTGGAGACCGGCGATATTGCCGATTACCGTACCACGGCACAGGGCATAGAACTGGAAGTCATGGATACAGAGGAAAAGCGTCTGGCTATGCTGTATTTCCGCTGGGATGAAGTTGCGCCTTTGCTGCGCGGGATGTATGCCCGTCAGCAGGACGGTTTTGGACAGGAACAGCCCCAACCGACTACCGAATCCCCGACCTTCCATTCCGAGACCATGGCCGTCTATCCGGGCGATAAGAACCATCTACCTTATGATGTGGTGGTGGAACGACTGCATATCGAGGAGCCGGAGCCGCCAGCCCCTGTAACAGAGCCGGAGAAAACCTTTGAGGAAGTGCTGGACGAACACCCGGTTTCCATTCAGGTCAATGGCCAGTGGCAGACCTTCCCCAATGCCAAAGCTGCCGAGGAAGCATCTTATGAGGAATATAAGGCTAACCTGCGCCGCAATGCAAAAAACTTCCGCATTACCGATGAGCATTTGGGCGAAGGCGGTCCGAAAGCCAAGTTCCAGGCAAATGTCAATGCGATTCGTTTGCTGAAAGAGCTGGAAGCTGCCGGACAGCAGGCAAGCCCCGAACAGCAGGAGGTTCTTTCTCGATATGTGGGCTGGGGCGGTCTGGCCGACGCCTTTGACCCGGAGAAGCCCGCATGGGCTGCGGAATATACCCAGCTGAAAGAGCTGCTGACCCCGGAAGAATATACTGCCGCCAGAGGTTCCACCCTCAACGCGCACTACACCAGTCCTACGGTCATCAAAGCGATTTACGAGGCTGTGGGCCGCATGGGATTTGAGACCGGCAACATCCTGGAGCCGTCCTGCGGTGTGGGTAATTTCTTCGGTATGCTGCCGGAGGAAATGCGAAACAGCCGTCTTTACGGCGTGGAGCTGGATTCCATCAGTGGACGGATTGCAAAGCAGCTCTATCCCAAGGCCGACATCACCGTGGCCGGGTTTGAGACCACCGACAGGCGAGATTTCTATGACCTTGCCATTGGTAATGTGCCTTTCGGCCAGTATCAGGTTAGAGATAAAGCCTATGACAAGCTGAATTTCAGCATCCACAACTACTTTTTCGCCAAAGCACTCGACCAGGTGCGTCCCGGCGGCGTGGTGGCCTTTGTCACCAGCCGCTATACGATGGACGCCAAGGATTCCACCGTGCGCCGGTATCTTGCTCAACGTGCCGAGCTGCTGGGAGCCATCCGTCTGCCCAATGACGCTTTCAAGAAAAACGCTGGTACAGAGGTCGTTTCGGACATCATTTTCCTGCAAAAGCGTGACCGTCCGTTGGACATCGTGCCGGAGTGGACGCAGACCGGACAGACGCAGGATGGATTTGCCATTAACCGCTACTTCCTGGACCACCCGGAAATGGTGCTGGGCCGACAGGAACCGGAAAGCACCGCCCATGGCATGGACTACACCGTGAATCCCATTGAGGGGCTGGAGCTTGCCGATCAGCTGCATGATGCCGTGAAGTACATTCGCGGCACTTACCAGGAGGCAGAGCTGCCGGAGCTGGGTGAGGGCGAAGCCATCGACACCTCCATTCCCGCCGACCCCAATGTGAAGAACTATTCCTATGCCATTGTAGACGGGCAGGTGTACTACCGGGAAAACAGCCGTATGGTGCGTCCTGACCTCAACGCCACCGCCGAAGCCCGTGTAAAAGGTCTTGTGGGACTGCGTGATTGTGTGCAGGAACTGATCGACCTTCAGATGGATGCAGCGGTTCCGGACAGCACCATTCGGGAGAAGCAGGCGGAATTGAACAGCCTCTATGACAGCTTTTCTTCCAAATACGGTCTCATCAATGACCGTGCAAACCGTCTGGCCTATGCAGACGATTCTTCCTATTACCTGCTCTGTGCGCTGGAAGTCATCGACGAGGACGGGAAACTGGAACGCAAGGCAGATATGTTCACCAAGCGGACCATCAAGCCCCATCAGGCGGTGGCTGTGGTGGATACGGCAAGTGAAGCACTGGCGGTGTCCATCTCGGAAAAAGCCTGCGTGGATATGGACTATATGAGCCAGCTTACCGGAAAAACAAAAGAAGAACTGGCCGGAGAGCTGCAAGGCGTAATCTTCCGTGTACCGGGACAGCTGGAGAAAGACGGCACACCCCATTATGTGACTGCTGATGAATACCTCTCCGGCAATGTACGCCGCAAACTGCGTCAGGCGCAACGGGCCGCCCAGCAGGACCCGGTTTATGCAGTCAATGTGGAAGCTCTTACCGCCGCCCAGCCCAAAGACCTGGATGCGTCGGAGATTGAGGTGCGTCTGGGCGCTACCTGGATTGACAAGGAATATATCCAGCAATTTATGTATGAGACCTTTAATACCCCGTTTTATCTCCAGCGTAGTATCGAGGTCAACTATTCGTCCTTTACCGCTGAATGGCAGATCAAGGGGAAATCTTCTGTATCCTACAACGATGTGGCAGCTTATACCACCTATGGGACCAGCCGCGCCAACGCCTACAAGATTCTGGAGGATTCCTTAAACCTGCGGGATGTCCGTATCTATGACACCATAGAGGACGCAGACGGAAAAGAGCGCCGCGTGATGAACGCCAAGGAGACCACCCTGGCTGCCCAAAAACAGCAGGCGATCCGGGAAGCCTTTAGGGACTGGATCTGGAGAGACCCGGAGCGTCGCCAGACTTTGGTGTGCCAGTACAACGAGGAAATGAACTCTACCCGTCCCCGTGAATATGATGGCAGCCATATCACTTTTGGCGGCATGAATCCAGCCATTACCCTTCGGGAACACCAGAAAAGCGCTATCGCCCATGTGCTGTATGGAGGAAATACCCTGTTGGCACACGAAGTAGGCGCAGGTAAAACCTTTGAGATGGTGGCCGCTGCGATGGAAGCCAAACGCCTGGGACTGTGCCAGAAATCTCTCTTTGTGGTTCCAAACCATCTGACCGAGCAGTGGGCGTCGGAGTTTCTGCGTCTCTATCCTTCCGCCAATATCTTAGTCACCACAAAAAAGGACTTTGAGACCCATAACCGAAAGAAGTTCTGCGCTCGTATTGCGACGGGTGATTATGATGCCATTATCATGGGACACAGCCAGTTTGAGCGTATCCCCATCAGCCGGGAGCGTCAGGAACGGCTTCTCTATGAGCAGATCGACGAGATCACCGAGGGGATTGCAGAGGTACAGGCCAGCGGCGGCGAGCGTTTTACCGTCAAGCAGCTGGAGCGTACCAGAAAGTCTCTGGAAGCCAGACTGGAAAAGCTGCAAGCCGAAGGGCGAAAAGACGATGTGGTAACCTTCGAGCAGCTGGGTGTGGACCGTTTGTTTGTGGACGAGGCCCACAACTATAAAAACCTGTTTCTATACACAAAAATGCGGAATGTGGCTGGTCTTTCCACATCGGACGCGCAGAAATCCTCCGATATGTTTGCCAAGTGCCGCTATATGGATGAGATCACCGGAAACCGTGGCGTGATTTTTGCCACCGGCACCCCGGTCAGCAACTCCATGACCGAGCTTTACACCATGCAGCGTTATCTTCAGTATGAACGCCTGCAAGAACTGAACATGACCCACTTCGACTGCTGGGCTTCCCGATTTGGAGAGACCGTCACAGCATTGGAGCTGGCACCGGAAGGCACCGGCTACCGGGCAAGAACGAGATTCAGCAAGTTCTTTAATCTGCCGGAGCTGATGAACCTGTTCAAAGAAGTGGCGGACATCAAGACCGCCGACCAACTGAACCTGCCCACCCCGGAGGTGGAATACCACAACATCGTGGCGCAGCCTACCGAACATCAGCAGGAAATGGTCAAGACCCTTTCGGAGCGCGCATCGCTGGTACACAGCGGAACCGTTGACCCGTCCCAGGACAATATGCTCAAGATTACCTCTGATGGCCGTAAGCTGGGCCTGGACCAGAGAATCGTCAACCAGATGCTGCCGGATGAACCTGGCACAAAGGTCAATCAGTGCGTGGACAACATCATGCAGATCTGGCGGGATGGCAAAGTTGACAAGCTGACCCAGCTGGTGTTCTGCGACATTTCTACACCGCAGGCAAAAGCTCCTGCAAGCAAGGCGGCGAAAACGCTGGATAATCCACTGCTTCACGCATTGGAAGGCGCTGTGCCTCTGCCGGAGCAGGAACCGGTCTTTACGGTATATGACGATATTCGTCAGAAACTCATTGCTCAGGGAATGCCTGCCGACCAGATCGCTTTTATCCATGAAGCCAACACCGAAGTGCGGAAAAAGGAGCTGTTCTCTAAGGTCCGTACCGGTCAGGTGCGTGTCCTTTTGGGCAGCACCGCCAAGATGGGCGCAGGCACCAATGTGCAGGACCGTCTGGTGGCACTTCATGACCTGGACTGTCCGTGGAGACCGGGAGACCTTGCCCAGCGCAAGGGCCGTATCGAGCGCCAGGGTAACCAGAATCCTCTTGTCCATGTGTACCGCTATGTGACCGAAGGAACCTTTGACGCATACCTCTGGCAGACGGTGGAGAATAAGCAAAAATTCATCAGTCAGATTATGACTTCTAAATCGCCGGTGCGTTCCTGCGATGATGTGGACGAAACGGCGCTTTCCTTTGCCGAGATCAAAGCCCTGTGCGCCGGAGAGCCCCGCATCAAGGAGCGTATGGATTTGGATGTGGAGGTATCCCGCCTGAAGCTGATGAAAGCCGACCACCAGAGCAAGCAGTATCGTCTGGAGGACCAGCTGCTCAAATACTTCCCGGAGGAGATTGAAAAGCACAAAGGTTTTATCAAGGGTTTTGAATCCGATCTGGAGGTTTTGGCAGCGCACCCGCACCCGGAGGACGGTTTTGCTGGTATGGAAATCCGCGGCGATCTGCTGACCGATAAGGAGAACGCCGGCGCAGCCCTTTTGGATGCCTGCAAGGAGGTCAAAACCTCCGATCCGGTGCAGATCGGCAGCTACCGGGGCTATGCCATATCCGTGGAATTTTCCGCTTGGAAACAGGAGTATACGCTCCTACTGAAAGGACAGATGACCCACCGGGCAACCCTTGGTACAGACCCTCGCGGAAATCTTACCCGTATTGACAATGCCCTCGCTCTGATGCCCCAGCGTCTGGAGGCGGCAAAGGCCCAGCTGGATAACCTCTATCAGCAGCAGGCTGCCGCAAAGGAGGAAGTCGGAAAGCCATTCCTTTATGAAGAAGAACTGCGAAGCAAAAATGCCCGTCTGGTGGAGCTGGATACTTTGCTCAACATCGACGGAAAGGGACAGGCACACGCCGAGGCTGTTGTTGCCAAAAGCACACGGACTTCGGTGCTGGACAGCCTGAAGCGCCCGGTGACGCCCCGCAGTACAGACAAGAAACCAAAACAGCATGAGGAGGTGCGATAACATGAATACCAATAATCTGAATACGGCCCTTTTTGAAAAGATGACTGCCGAACAGGACAAGTTCCGGGACTGGCTGAAAAGCCAGCCCCCGGAAGAAGTCTTAAACCATGCCTATGAGTACACCATCCGCGAGGACATCGTGATGGCAATGGAGGAACTGGAGTTGACCGACACCCAGGCTCAGGCACTTTTGGAATCTCCCTCTCCGTTGGCGGATGTGTACCGCTATTTTGAAAAGCTGGAGACCGGCTATATGGATGTGATCCGGGACAGTATTGAGAACCGTGCCGACGATGTGTGCAGAGCTAAAGAGGAACTGCGAACAACACCGATCTATCCCCATTCTGCTGCCTATGCGTCCGAGCATGGAGAGATGGCACAATATAACCGTTCGTATCAGGCAAACAGCGCTTGCAAAGAAGCCATTGAACAGGCTATCAGCGCCCACTATGCAGAGAACCGGCTGGATACGGAGGCGGCGATCAAAGATGTGCTGGAAAAGTTTGGGACGGAACGGGTACAGTTTATTCTTGCCAACACCATCCAGCGCAAGAACTATGACGGGCGTATCTCTCAGGACAATAAAGCATGGGCAAAAACCATTCCCATGCTGGAGGACAGCGGCGCTTCCCGCCACAGTGACTATCTGGTGGTAGATCAGGTCAATCCCGGTTTGACCGACCTGTTCACCAGACAGTTCCGAAAAGTCGCTCAAGAACAGCAGAAAAGTTCTGTCCTGCAAAAGCTCAAGCAGGAACCGCCTGCCCGCAAGCCTGCCGCCCCGAAAAAACGGGAGCCGGAGCGATAACTATGGCAAAGCGCAAGCGGGATGTTCCGGTGCTGTTTTGGGTGTCAGCAGAGGAACTGGAGTTGATCCATCAAAAGATGCAGCAATACGGGACAGAGAATTTGAGCGCCTATCTGCGGAAAATGGCGCTGGATGGTTATGTGGTCAAGCTGGAACTGCCAGAGCTGAAGGAGCTGGTATCCCTGCTGCGCCGGAGCAGCAACAACTTGAACCAGCTGACCCGCAAAGTGCATGAGACCGGGCGGGTTTATAATGCTGACTTGGAGGATATATCCCAGCGGCAGGAACAACTGTGGGAGGGTGTGAAGGAAATCCTTACCCAACTCTCCAAACTTTCATAACAGGGATAGATACTCCATTTGCGGAGGGAGGAACGGCGTTTCTTCGCCGCACCTTCCTCCGCTTTTTCTTTTTGTCTGTATCCTTGTCTTTTGCCTGTCCGTACCGGATAATATGAGTAGAATAAGAAGCGTAGCAAAGGAGTGAAAACAGATGCTGACCTTTGAAAAGGTGCTGGAGATTTTTGCGGATTACCTGACCGCAGACGAGACCATAGAAGTTTATATCAGCCGCCATGGATGTGTAAGAGTTGAATTTGACCAAGATTTTCACTATTGCTCTGGCGAGGTGTGCCATACTCCCAAGGAACTGTTCGACCTCTTAGCTGATGATTACCGGACTTATCTGGAGATTGAACTGACTAAAGGAAAACGGGAAGTGACGGAAGATGATGAGAGAGAAGCGGATGCCCTGTGCAAACGGCATCTGGAGTGTTGGAGGGAGGAACAGGAATGAAAATTTTGAAATGTCTGCTGATGATCGTAACTGCACCGGTCGTTTTGGTGTTGACGCTTTTTGTCTGGCTCTGCACGGGGCTGATCTACATATCCGGTCTGGTGCTTGGTCTACTAAGCACGGTAATTGCTCTGCTTGGCGTGGCTGTGCTGATTACCTATTCCCCGCAGAATGGTGTGGTTTTGCTGGTTATGGCATTTTTGATTAGCCCGATGGGGCTGCCGCTGGCTGCGATCTGGCTGCTGGGAAAGGTGCAGAGTTTGAAATTTGCGATACAGGATTGGGTGTATGGGTAAATGATGTGAATATAATTTGGAATGAAAAAGAAGCAGGACAATGGGAGATGAGACCCAATGCCCTGCTTCTCTGTTTATTCGGAACGAACTGTAATATATTTTTGATTGCGACTTTTAGGTTTATCGGGAATAGTCATTTCTAATTGCCCGGATTCTAAAAGCGGATTGATATGCTTCAAAGTGAAGTTTCTTAAATCTTTGAAGCCGCAAAATACTGCAAGCTCTTTCTTGGATTTTGGTGTTGTGCAAAAAGCCAAAATCTGTTTGGACACCGTTGATAGTTCAATAACTTGGTGGGTAACTTGGTGGATAACTTGGTGGGCGTCACCCTCTAAGTTGTAGTTTACATTTTTCAAGATGACTCTGAAATCTGTCGCTGTTGAGGAAAATTCGGGCTTATATGCCTCTGTGTATCCAGGCAGCTTTTCGGTTTCACTGACGATTTTGCGTAGGCCACTTCCACGGCGTTCCATGTACTTCATGCGGTGGAACAGGTCAGCAATCACAGGGTTTCGTCGCATGGAACGGATACTGTAAATATCGTATTCCTGAATTGAGCCGCCGCCAAACATACCGCCCGGAGATGTGATTTCCACCCGATCATCAAACATATCAATATGGATTTCGCTGCCAAGCACAATATAATCACGATGGATAAGCGCATTGACAAGAGCCTCTGTCACAGCTCGTTCAGCATAATCTGGCTTGTCTACACGATACTGTGCCTCTTTGACAAAACGGACTTTGGAATTATTGCGAATAAATTCACTGCCGCTTTTCAATAGATAAATCAGATTCCCTTCGTATTCTTTATCGTCCAGCGCATCATCAAAGATAGAGCCTTTTTCCAAGCCATTCCACCGGGTACAGAACATACGGGAGTTATAGACTGTGTGCTGATCGGTCATGAGCTTTCCGGCATTGGTCAAGACCCCATTTTTGTCAGCCAAACCGAAGGAGACATAATCGGATGGCTCAAAGCGGAGACCAGTCCGTTCCAGATAGGTTGCTTCCAAAAGTGTAAAGCTGTAATCCTTTTTTACCGCATCTGTTGTTAGGGTATCAAAAGACTGATTGGTTCCCTTTAAGATCAGTTCATTCACAATGTAATCCGGGGCAATTACGCTTTCATTTCCAACACGGATATATGCTTCCATTACGCCGTCTGCCTTGTAATAATATGGGGTGCTGCGGCCGGGAGAAACCTCCAGAGCTAATAGATTTTTACCATCTTCCTGCAATGGCTTTAAGATAAACTGCGGTAATGGTGTGATACGTTCTTTGATTAAGCGGCTGATCGCTTCAGCATCCTTTTGAACATCAGACAAGCCGATAGGCTTCCGGTCATCAGAGACCCCGAAAAACAGAGTGCCGCCGATTCCATTGGAAAAGGCACTGACACTTTTTAACCAGCTTTTGGGTTTCTTTATTTCAAGTGCAACTTTGAAATCACATTCGGTTGCTTCAGCAATGAGCTGTTCTATCATAAAATCCCTCCTTTGAGGTATTGGTAGTTTCTTTATATTATACCCATAAGGAGAGTTTATTTCAACGATAGGCACAAAGAGTTCAGAGAAAATATTTTGAGAGGAGGGCTTTTTATGGCAACTACAAGAATCATGCCGCTTCATGTCGGCAAAGGCCGCACAGAGAGTCGGGCGATCAGTGACATCATCGACTATGTAGCAAATCCACAGAAAACAGATGACGGCAAGCTCATTACCAGCTATGCGTGTGACAGCCGGACTGCGGATGCAGAGTTTCTTCTGGCAAAGCGGCAGTACATTGCCGCTACCGGACGAGTGCGTGGCGCGGATGATGTGATTGCCTATCATGTGCGCCAGTCCTTCCGCCCCGGTGAGATTACCCAAGAAGAAGCAAACCGGCTGGGCGTAGAATTTGCAAGGCGTTTTACCAAAGGCAATCATGCTTTTGTGGTATGCACGCACATAGACAAGTCGCACATTCATAATCACATTATCTGTGCGCCCATAAGGGGCAGAGTAAATCCGCTTAGCAAGCGGCAGGTGTGAGGTTTCATGCCTGTGGTCAACGGCTAACCTGGATGGGGAAACCCAAAGGGGACAATAGCACGACCGTAACGCTGTGAGTTGGCAAGTTGTCATGCCACGACTGAGCAGCAAGACCAAAGTTCATATGAGGATAAAGCCTACACTGGTTGAACGGCAGTCCGAGGGACATTTGTGGTGGTCGCAGCGGAAGACAGCTATATCCGCTGCGCTGTGCATCTCCGCCAGAAAAGATGACTGGCAGGAGCGAAACCGATGTGCAGCCCGTATGTATCAGCATAAAAGGACGAAAACCGTATCCGACAATGAACACAGCTTTTTACTCTGTTACTAAATGGGGATTGCCTAAGTTGGAATGCTCGCAAGAGCTATGGGTGCAGGCCCTGAAAATCCAATATGGCAACGGAGCCGCCGTAGTAGTCCGAGCGTGTTAATGGCACGCACATGGCGAAGGGCGGCAGTTCATTCGATTCAATGCAAAAGAAAGGAAGGTGCGTGAGGCACTATGAGAAATCCAGAAAATGTATTGAACAGTCTGCAAGAGCATTCAGCTCAATCCGGCTATGTCTATGACAGATTGTACCGCAATCTGTTCAACCGGGAATTTTTCTTACAGGCGTATCAAAATATCTATGCCAGTCAGGGAAACATGACCGCAGGCACAGACGGGAAAACCATTGACGCAATGAGCCTTGAAAGAGTTGACAGGCTTATTGCAGCCCTGAAAGACGAATCTTACCAGCCCAAGCCGTCCAGACGGACATATATTCCCAAAAAGAATGGAAAACTCCGTCCTCTGGGCATCCCGTCCATTGACGACAAGCTGGTACAGGAAGTTGTCCGTATGCTGTTGGAATCCATCTATGAAAACAGCTTTGAGGACACCTCCCACGGCTTTCGACCCAATAAAAGCTGTCACACAGCCTTGAGAATGATTCAAAATCGCTTTACACGGTGCAAATGGTTTGTGGAGGGAGACATTAAAGGCTTCTTTGACAATATCGACCATAATGTCATGATTGGCATCCTCCGCAAGAGAATCAAAGATGAACGCTTCCTGCGCCTTATCCGTAAATTTCTTAATGCGGGATATATGGAAGATAACCAAGTGCATCAAAGCTACAGCGGCACGCCACAGGGCGGCATCATTAGTCCTATTCTCGCCAATATCTATCTCGACCAGTTCGACAAATATATGGCAGAGTTTAAGAAACGGTTTGACCGTGGGAACAAGCGAGCCGTCAATGTGGAATACCGCAAGCTGAGCGATAAGAGAATCCGACTCAAAAGAAAGCTGGCAAAGGCAAAAACTGAGGAAGAAAAGCAGTCCTTACTGGAAAGCATCTGGGAACTGGACAAGGTTCACAAGTCCATCCCCTGTAAAGACCCTATGGACGAAAACTTCCGCAGACTGCAATATGTCCGCTACGCTGATGACTTTCTTATCGGTATCATCGGAGCCAAAGAGGATGCACAGGCTGTGAAACAGGAAATCGGCACATATATCGCCGGACAGTTGAAATTGGAACTGTCGGACGAAAAGACGCTGGTAACCAAAGCGACAGACCGGGCAAAATTCTTAGGATTTGAAATCAGGGTTACACCGCAGAGCAATCACACCAAGAAAACCAAAAGTGGTTCTACGGCCAGAAATTACAGCGGCCATGTCATGCTGGAAGTCCCAACTTCCGCCATTCAGAAGAAGCTGCTGGAACTGGGAGCCATGAGAATCGATGTTCGCAATGGAACAGAGATTTGGCAGCCCACCCATCGCGGAAAACTTGTCGGGCGAACGGACCTGAGTATTCTTGACCAGTACAACGGCGAGATACGAGGATTCTGTAACTATTATGCGATTGCAAACAATCGCTCCAAGCTACACAAGTTCCGCTATATCATGGAGTACAGCTTTTACAAAACTCTGGCCTGTAAATACCGCACAACAAAGCGCAAAATCATTGTTCAGTATCGTATCGGCAAAGACATCGGTGTGAAATTTCAGGACAAACATGGCAAGGAGCGTATTCGACTACTGTGGCAAGGCAGTCTTGCCAGAGACCCCTATCCTCTGGGAAAAGAAGCGGATATTATCCATAAGCCAAAAGGCATTCTGAAGAAGCCCAGTCTTGGCGCACGATTGAAAGCAAATCGGTGTGAATGGTGTGGAAAAGAAACTTCAGTGTTGGTGATGCACCAGGTAAGAACGCTGAAAGAGCTGGATGAAAGTCAACCGTGGGCAGCTTTTATGAAAAAGATTAACCGGAAAACACTGGTAGTCTGTGAAAGCTGTCACACTAAAATACACAGTGCAGACTGTGAATGAATGGAGAGCCGGATACAGCGAGAGTTGTAAGTCCGGTTCGGGGGCGAGTGTCCGGAAACCTACCGCAGCAATGCGGCAAGGCGCTGGGTACTTAGCCTACGGTCATCGGTCAGCTTAGAATATGACCGGAAGTTCCGAAACTTTTGGGGCAGCACCAAGGCGGTTCGTCGGCTAAGTGACACCATCTGTATTGAGAATGGACTGTCCATTGTAGAGAATCCGAAACTTCACGGAAAGAGCTATAACAAATGGCTGGGCGATCAGGCAAAGCCATCTCACCGAGAGCTACTTCGTGTGGCGATTGCCAACGCATTATCACAAAGTCCTGCTGACTTTGAAGAACTGCAGAAGCTGTTGCAAGAGTATGGTTGTGAAGTCTCAAAGCGCGGAAAATCGTATCGACTGAAGCTCTCTGGTTGGGAGAAAGCCGCCCGCATGGACAGTCTGGGCGAAGGATATGGATTGGAAGATTTGCGGGCAGTTCTCTTAGGGAAGAAAGCACATACCCCGCGAAAGAAAACAGTCACACAGGCAGAGCCGCCGAAGATCAATCTGCTGGTGGACATTCAGGCAAAATTGCAGGCTGGAAAAGGTGCTGGCTATGCTCGATGGGCTAAAGTTTTTAATCTGAAACAAATGGCGCAGACCATGAATTACCTGTCAGAGAACAATCTGCTGGAGTATGCGGTTTTGGAAAAAAAGACTGCGGCTGCCACGGCACATCACAATGAACTTTCGGCGCAGATCAAAGAGGCTGAAAAGCGCATGGCAGAGATTGCTGTTCTGCGTACTCACATCGTAAATTATGCCAAGACCCGTGAGGTCTATGTGGCATACCGCAAGGCGGGTTACTCTAAGAAATTCCGGGAGGAACATGAGGAAGAAATTCTGCTCCACCAGGCTGCTAAGAATGCCTTTGATGAGATGGGCGTCAAGAAGCTGCCAAAGGTCAAAGAGTTACAGACAGAGTACGCAAAATTGCTGGAAGAAAAGAAAAAGACTTATTCCGAGTATCGGCGCTCCCGTGAAGAAATGAGGGAGCTTTTGACTGCAAAAGCGAATGTAGATCGAGTGCTGAAAATGGAGGTAGAACAGGATGTTGAAAAAGAAAAAGACCACGGCCAGCGGTAAGCTGGTCCTGGTCAAAAGCGTTCGCAGGCACTGGACATCCGGGGGATGTCCGCTTAGTGCCGACCGGAGTGGAACGGAGACCGCGTAGCCACAGAATGAAATTCTGTGTTCAAAGGGGCTTGGGGGCGCTGCCCTCAACAAGCAAGCGGAGAGGAAAATCACGGAGGGATTTTCTTCTCTGCGGGCCTGTGTGTATTAACACAGGCATTGCTTGCCTCTTTTCTCCGAAAATGAAAAGAACCAGTGAGAGAATCGTTAAATTTCACTCACTGGCTCAATTCGTTTCAAATTTTTTGACAACTCTGTCAGTTCTTTCACCGTTTCCTGGGTGTGATGCAGCAGGGTGTCACGCATTTCTGGCGGACAGCTGGAATAAAGCATTTTCATCTGATTGACACCTTCATCCTCCAGAGAAACATCTGGATTTATAAGTGTATCTAAAGAGATATGCAGGACCTTGGCCAATGCTCTCAAAATCAAATGAGAAGGATTCATTTTCCCCTTTTCGATATTGGCGATTTGCTTTACAGAAACATGGCTCAAATCAGATAGCTCCTGTTGTGTTAGCTCTTTATTCTTTCGGGCTTCCCGCATTTTTTGCCCTAAAGCGGTCAAATCATCAATCGGCATAATCATTCACCTCAAGTATATTCTATCGTTCCGTTTTACTTTTCGGAATAACCTTATTATGCCGGTTAATAGGCCTGATTATGCTGATTTTGAAAATATAGAATACTTTCATCTGTGACCTTGATGGTCTATTTTGCTATTAAGAACTTTTCTTAAACTATGTTGCTTTTTGAAGTTCCATGTGTTATACTGTTATACACAACAGCATAACAGTTAAAACACACGGAGGATGCAGCAATGAAACTGATTATTTCAAATGTATCTGGCGTCCCCATATACGAGCAGATTAAACAGCAGATCAAGGCGGCTATTTTATCGGGCGAACTTCAAGCCGAAGAAACTTTGCCCTCCCTTAGAACACTTGCCAAAGACTTAAAGATCAGCGTCTTAACAGTGACAAAGGCATACACAGAATTAGAGCAAGAGGGCTTTGTTAAAAATGTGCAGGGGCGCGGATGTTTCGTAATGGGATCTGGTTCAGAACTGATTAAGGAGCAGCTTATTTGCAAAGTAGAAAACAATCTTACCGAAGCAATAAAAGCTGCAAGAATGGCAAATCTATCCACAGAGGAATTACATCGCCTTTTGGACATTTTAACGGAGGTAAAAACAGATGACTAATTATTTAGAGGTAACGAATCTTTCAAAATCTTTTGATTCTTTTCAGCTTCACAATATCAGCTTTACTTTGCCAAAGGGATATATTATGGGCTTGATCGGCCCGAATGGTTCTGGCAAAACAACGACAATCAAACTGATTTTGAATATGCTCAAGCGCACCGGCGGCACAGTCAAAGTGATGGGGCTGGATAATATCGCAGAAGAACAAAAAGTAAAATCAGAGCTGGGCGTTGTTTTCGATACAAATTATTTCAGTGATGATTGGAAAGTGTCGCAGGTTGAAAAATCCATTTCGGTATTTTATCCAAATTGGGACAGCCAGAAATTTGCGGATATGTTACGGAAATTTCACATTGCACCAACCAAAAAGGTAAAAGAACTTTCCAAAGGTATGCAGATGAAGTTAATGCTTGCCTGTGCGTTTTCATACGACGCCAAACTGCTGATCCTCGACGAGCCGACCAGTGGACTTGATCCGGTTTCCAGAGATGAACTTTTGAAAATTCTTTCAGAGTATATTGACTGTCTCTTATACACATCTGACGCTGCCGACGAAGAGGATAGTGTAGATCTCGGTGGTCGCCGTATCATTAAAAAAAAAAAAAGAAAAACAATAACAAGGGCAGAATAAG
>OJJW01000055.1_pt1 | contig 41480 bp, 28 predicted proteins | sample 1596331 | NCBI WGS metagenome assembly OJJW01 (sample SAMEA4350156, study PRJEB24818) | metagenome | biome: human; feature: gut; material: faeces | place: Denmark | collected 2013-09 | reverse complement strand
TTTTTTTGTTGTTTACTGCTATAGGTACTATGATGTATGTAATGCTTGTTTTTTGTGTTAAGTAAATTTTTTTTTTTCTATATTTTTTTTGTGTTTTTTTTTTTCAAGCAGAAGACGGCATACGAGATAGGAGTCCGTCTCGTGGGCTCGGAGATGTGTATAAGAGACAGGTCCATGCCCATGCGCCCGCACGGCAGTTCGCCACGCCACGGGCCCCGAAGCCCGCAGCAACCACACCAGCACGCGCTCGCATGCCCACGATGCCGCCACGACCAGCACGGTCCACGCCAGCAGGTCAGCCGTCTCGATGAGCAGCTTCGCCTGATAGATGCGCTCGCCCACGGTGCCCGTCGCCATGCCGATGAGCTCCGCCGCCACGCCGGCCTTCCAGCTCATGCCGATCACGGCACGCGCGCACGAAAGCACAAACGGCAGGACCTCGCGCCAGGTATGGGCGCAAAACAGACGCCAACCCCGCACGCCATGCAGATGAAACATCTGCTCCAGCGACTGATCAACCTGCGTCAAACCCTCGACCAGCGAAAAATACACGCCCGGCAGCGCCATCAAAAAGACCGCGGCGATGCTCACGCGCGCCGACCCCAACCAAATGAGCAGCAGGACCACCACGCAGGCAACCGGTGTCGCCTTAACAAACGAAAGCGCAGGCGCCACCAAGCGGGCAAACGTCAGCGACCGCACCGAGGCTCCCGCCATCACGACGCCGCACACCGCGGCAAGCGCCAGCCCGCCCAAGATACGCGCACCCGAGCCTGCCAGAATCGCCCATGTGCCGGCATCGCATACCAGTCGTAGCAACGCCACCACGACAGCGCCCGGCCCCGGCAAAATCAACGGCTGCGCCACGAGACCCGCCACCAGCACCCACACGGCAAGCCAAAAGGCGGCAACGGCACCTGCTGCCGCCACCGCCTTCATACGCTCTGCCATTTGTCGAGCAAACGCACGCACGGGCTACTCCATGTAGTAGAAATCGTCAGCCGGGAGCTTGCCGCCCACGGCGCTCGCGTCCGCATCGGCCAGCACCTGCAGGTACCCACCGAGCGCCGCCTTCATATCCCTCCCCGTCTGGCACACGAGCATGCACCCGGGAATCGCTTTTTCGGCAATCGCGGCGTTATCCACGATACCCGCATCGACCACGGCCTGAGCCCAGTCCGCCGGCGCCGCGTTCACGTCCTCAACGCTCGCAGCATGGCAGCTCAGGAATTCCGCCACGGCCTCGGGATGCTCCTCGGCAAAGGCCCGACGCACCACGGTCACGCCCGTCAGCAAACGGGAGCCCGTGTCGCCCGCCAGCTCATCCCACACATCGGTCAGACTCACCGGCGCCGACAGCTTGCCTTCGCTCTTTGCGATGGCAGCGGTCTTGAACGGCTCGGGCAGCACGCCCACGGCAGACGGATCGGCAAGCAGCACCGAGAGCACCTCGGTGGGCTCGCTCTTAAACTCAAGCGCCACCTGGCCGGTCAGGCCCGCGCGCTCCAACAGGTAGTTCATGACGTACTCCGGCGTGGTGCCCTTGCCCGTCATATAGACAGTATGGCCCGCCAGATCGCCAAACGAAGTAACGTCCGCGTTACCCGTCACCACGTTCAGCACGCCCAGCGTGTTGATGTCGATGACCTGCACCGCACCCTCAGTCTTGTTGTAGAGTACGCTCGCCACGTTGGCGGGCACCAGGGCGATATCGATATCGTCCTGAATGACCTTGGGCACAATCTCATCGGCGGCAGTATTGATCGCAAAGTCGAACTCATTGTCCGTCTCGCCATCGGCTGCCCGGTCCATAAACTGCACCAGACCAATCGAGGTCGGCCCCTTGAGCGAGGCGACGCGCACCTCGACCGGCTCTGCAGCAGCACCGGCGCCGTCCGTGGCAGCCGAGCCCACGGCGGACCCGGCACCGGCAGCCCCGCCGCCACAGCCCGCGAGTGCAAGCGACAGCGCACCCGCGGCAAGCGCCGAGGCAAACCCCCGGCGCGACAGCTCAAAATCAAACGCGCGCATCGCTAGCACGTCCCCTCGTTAGGCATCGTCCATGCGTGATGGTCGGTATGCAGCAGATCCTCAGCCAGCGACGAGAGCGGCTCGCCCAAGAACTCGCGGTAGCACGCCTGGACATCGGGATTCTCGTGCGAGAAACGAATGTCCGCAGCGGCGTCCAGGCCCCACAGCACCTGACCGCGCTCGGCTGCCAGCTCGCAGCCGTCGTGAATGGGCTGACCGCCGCCACCGACGCAGCCGCCCGGGCACGCCATAACCTCAACGAAGTCATAGCTCACACGGCCGTCGCGAATCGCGTCGAGCAGACGTTCAGCGTTGCCCAGCCCGTGTGCCACGGCGACGCGCACCTTAGTGCCATCGATATCGGCGACGGCTTCCTTCCAGCCGTCGAGTCCGCGCACGTCGGTAAAGAAATCGGCATCCGGGTTCTTACCCGTCACCAGGTAATATGCCGAGCGCACAGCAGCTTCCATCACACCGCCCGTGGCGCCAAAGATCACGCCTGCGCCCGTGCCAAAGCCCAGCGGCGTGTCGAGCGGCTCCTCGACCAGCGTGTCCACGCTCACGTGGCTCGCGCGAATCATGCGCACCATCTCGCGCACCGTCAGCGCAACGTCCACGTCGGGCGTGCCGTCCTCGCCCACCATGCTCGGCAGCGCACACTCGGCCTTCTTGGCCGTGCACGGCATCACGGACACCACGAACAAGCGCTCGGGCTCAACGCCCAGCACCTTGGCGTAGTATGTCTTGGCGATGGCGCCGAACATCTGCTGCGGCGACTTGGACGTGGACAGGCTGTCGACAAACTCCGGATAGCGCGCCTTCACAAAGCGCACCCAACCCGGGCAGCAGCTCGTAAACATGGGCCAGCTGCGGCTGTCGCCCTCGCCCTTGGCGGCCTCGCCCAGGCGCTTGAGCAGCTCGGAGCCCTCCTCCATAATGGTGAGGTCGGCCGAGAAATCGGTGTCGAACACGTACTCAAAGCCAACGCGGCGCAGTGCGCAGGCCAGACGCTCGACGGTTGCCTCCTCGCGAGATATGCCGAGCTCCTCGCCCCAGGCGCTGCGCACGGCAGGCGCGATCTGCACCAGCACGATCTTGTCGGGATTAGCAAGCGCGTCAAACACGGTCTCGGTGTCGTCGCGCTCGCGCAGCGCGCCCGTCGGGCAATGCGTGATGCACTGGCCGCACGCGACGCAATCGGTCTTGCCGATCGGCACGCGCCCGCGGGTGCCCACGGCGGTATGCGTGGCGCGGTTGGTCAGGTCCCAAATCCCTAGGCCCTGTACGCTCTCGCACACCTTGATGCAGCGCATGCATTTAATGCACTTGTCGTTTTCGCGGATGATGGGAAAATCGAAATCCCAGCCCTCGCCCGCCAAATGCCTTTGATACGGCAGATAGAAAATGCCCAGGTCGTTGGCGATGGTCTGCAGGTTGCAGTTGCCGCTGCGCACGCAGCTCGTGCACTGCGAATCGTGCTGGGACAGCAGCAGCTGCACGTTGGTGCGACGGGCCTCGCGGGCCTTGGGGCTGTTGGTGTGGACCACCATGCCGTCGAGCACGTAGTTGTTGCAGGCGGCAACCAGCTGGTCGCAGCCTTCAACCTCGACCACGCACACGCGGCAGCCGCCGATCTCGTTCAGATCGCGCAGATAGCACAGGGTGGGAATCTGGATGCCGACGGACTTGGCCGCGTCCAGGATCGTGGTGTGCTCGGGTACCACGACCTCGCAATTATCGATAGTGAGCTTGACCATATTGTGCGCTCCGTTTTCGGTGTTGTCGCTGACAGTGGTTTTGTTGGGCTCTACCATTCCAGGTTCCTCCCTCCGCGGAACGCGCCAAAGCCAAAGTGATCGCAACGCAGGCAGCGACTTGCCTCCTGGCGTGCCTCCTCCTCGGTGAGACCCTGCTCGACCAGATTCCAATCGTGGATGCGCTCGCCGGCCTCGCGCTCGCCCAGCTCGCAGCGGCCGCACTCGTGCTTGCCCTTAAACTGCACGGTCGGCAGCTCCACGTCGAGCTTAATCTTGTGGTCAAAGCCCAGGTAGCGGTCGATATTTGCCGAAGCAACGCGGCCGGCGTTGATGGCCCGGATGACGGTGGCGGGGCCGGTCTGGCAGTCGCCGCCGCTAAAGAGGCCATCGAAGTTAGGCACGGCGCCATCCGAATCGGTGACCACGCAGCCCCACTTACAGGCGATGCCCATGTCCTCAAACGGCTTGGAATCGATGTCCTGGCCAATGGCCACAAACACGCGCTCGCAGGGAATGACGCGCTCGGGCGTGGCGGCGGCACGCGGGGCCGGACGCCCACGACGGGGCTCGCCGATAATCTGCGGCTGCACGCGCAGGCCACTCACGCGACCTTCCTCGCCCGTCTCAATAGCGAGCGGTGCGGTGAGCTCCAGAACCTCGCAGCCCTCGGCCTGGGCGCCGGCAATCTCGGCATCCTGGGCCGTCATGTCGCAGATGCGACGGCGGTAGACGATGCTCACCTTTTCGGCACCGCAGCGCACGGCAGAGCGCGCCACGTCCATGGCCACATTGCCGCCGCCGATGACGCACACGCGCTGGCCGCTCAGGTCGGTCAGCACGTCGTCGCCGATGGCACGCAGCATCTTGACGGCCGACTCCACGCCGGGCGCCTCTTCGCCCGGAAGGCCGAGCTTCTTATCGCTGTGGGCGCCAATGGCCAGATAAACGGCATCGAACTCGTCGCGCAGGCGGGCAAGCTCCTCACCATTGACGGAGTGGTCGAGTTCCACGTCGATGCCGGCGCTCAAGATCCAGTCGATCTCGGCCTGCAGGCGCTCGCGCGGCAGACGGTAGCTGGGAATGCCATAGCGAAGCATGCCGCCCAGGCGGCGGCGCTGCTCAAAAATGGTCACCTTGTGGCCCATCACGGCCAGGTAGTAGGCGCAGGAAAGGCCGGCCGGGCCGCCGCCAATCACGGCGATGCGCTTGCCGGTGTTGTCGGCCACGCTGGGCTTGTAATCGTTAAGGTCGCTGTGCTCAACGGCAAAACGCTTGAGGGCGAGGATGTTCATGGGGTCGTCGACCATGCCGCGACGGCAGTGCATCTCGCAGGGATGCTCGCACACCAGGCCGCAAACGAGCGGCAGCGGGTTGTTCTTGCGGATGACCTTGACGGCATCGGCATAGCGGCCGGCCTCGACCAGCGAAATGTAACCGGGAATGTCGACGTGCGCCGGGCAGCCCGAGACGCACGGGACGCGGGCCTCGCGGTCAAAGCCGCAGGAGTGCTCGCGGATGTGATGCTCAAAATCGTCGCGGAAACCGCGGATAGCCGTAAGCGCCATGGCACCGGCCTCGTAACCGATGGCGCAATCGCTCGAAAGATAGATGGTGCGGGCGGTGCGCTCAATCAAGTTGAGCGTGGACTCGTCGGCGCGGCCCTCGAGCACATCGGCGAGCAGATCGCTCAGCGCGCTCAGGCCCACGCGGCAGGGCGTACACTTGCCGCAGCTCTGTGTCGAGCACAGGTTGACGAGCGCCGCCGTAAACTCAACGGGGCACGGGGCGAGCGAACTCACCGCCAGACGGCGTCCGAGCGCATCGTGCAGGTCGTCCATGACGGCTTGAGCGTGGCTGCGTTCCATTACGTGCAGTCGTGCCATAAGATCCCCTCTCACATGGCAGCCCGGAGGCGAGGCCGGGCGAAATTGCTACACGCACAACACTGAGCTAAAAGGTTGTTAGGTCTCCACATGGTTCGGCAGGCGGTATAAAATGTCACCCCCAGCGGTGAAATAGAACATTACCGCAGATAAAAGCCATATTTGATAAAACGCGTTACCAAATGACAATGCCCCGCCCACGCAATCACGTGGACGGGGCATTGCTCCAGGTATGCGGTCAGCGACCCTGTTGCTTTTACTTAAGCTCGGGCCAGTAACCCTTGTTGGCCTCGATCATGTCGTCGAGAACCTCCTTGGCGACCTTCATCGACGGCACGGTCTTGTTGAGCGTAAAGGCCTTAAGCGCCTTCTCGTACGAGCCCTCGATCGTAGCCTCGACAATGAGCTTCTCGGAGTTCAGCTGCTGCATCATGAGGCCCTGCTGGAACAGCGGAATGTTGTCGCGACTGATGACCTCGGGGCCGTTCTTGCCAATGTAGGCAGGCAGCTCGACCATAGCGTCGTAGGGCATGTTGGGGATGGCGCCCTTGTTCTCGCAAATGACCAGGAAACGCTGCTTGGTGTCGTTCTTCAGAGCGATGGCCAGGTCGGCAATCCAGTCGCCGTGGCTACCCGCATAGAACGTGCTCTCGTCGATCTCGCCCGTCTTCTCGTAGTGATCGATACCATCAAAGAGGTTCTTCTCACGCGTCTCCTCAACCTCGTTAGCACGGGTGCGCTCGGGGTTGGAATGCTCGACGAACTCCTTCTGCTGCAGGTAGTAGTTCAGATACGTGTTGGGCAGGTACTCCGGGAAGCACTCCATGATCTCGTACTCGCCCTTCCAGACGTAGTACCAGCTGCCCTTGGTGTGGCGGTTCTGCTCGGGGTGCTCGTCGGTGGCCTCCTCGGGCTTCTTGGCCATCAGCGAGCCCATGCCCTTGAGGTAGGAATCGGGCAGCAGGATCTGGTGCTCCTTGATGTACTCGCGCAGCTGCGGGAGCACCTCCTCGCCCTTGTGGCGGATCGAGGTGAACCAACCAAAGTGGTTAAGGCCAAAGTAATCGTACTCGACATCCTTCTTGTCGATATCGAGCGCGGCGCAAACCACGTCGATGATCGCGATCGGCATGTCGCAGATGTTGATGATGCGAGCGTTGGGACGCAGCACACGGCAGCCCTCGGAGACGATGGCGGCAGGGTTGGAGTAGTTGAGAATCCAGTAGTCCTTCTTGGCGTACTTCTCAACGTCATCGATCAGCTCGACCATGGGGAAGATGGTGCGCATGCCGTAGGCAAGACCGCCGCAACCGCAAGTCTCCTGACCCACGCAGCCGTGACGCAGCGGAATCTTCTCGTCCTGCTCGCGCATGGCGTAGCCGCCCACGCGCATCTGGGCAAACACGAAGCTCGCGTCGGTAAAAGCCGTCTTTTTGTCGGTGGTCACCGTGAGCTTGATGTCCAGGCCGAGGTCCTCGTGCAAAATCCAGTCCACGAGCACGCCGATCTTGCGCTGGCGCTCCTCGTTGATGTCATACAAACGAATCTCGTCAACGTCGAGCTCGTCCTTGCGCAGGGCGATGGACTTGACGATGCCGGGGGTAAAGGTGGATCCGCCACCACACAGAGTAATGATCATTGTTTACTGCTCCTTCTCAATTGCGTTTTCGACCTTGTCGCGCATCTCGGCGACCTTCATGCCAAAGATGATCTGGATATTATTGCCGTTGCGGTTGATGCCGCTGTTGGGCACGTGGTTGATGAGGTCCTCATTGATGAGGTCCGGGTTCTTAACGTTCACGCGGAGACGCGTAAAGCAGTTCTCGAGCTCCTCGATGTTGTCCTTGCCACCAAGACCTGCAACCAGGTCGGCAATGCCCGCATCGACGCCCTCTGCGGGAGCCGCGGCAACAGCGCCCTGCTTCAACGCGACAGACGCGGCGGCCTCGCCCTCGGCAACGGACTCGGCGAGCTCGGACTCCTCCTCGCGACCAGGCGTGTGGAGGTTGAGCTTCTTGATGAGGAAGGTGAAGAGGAAGAAGTACAGAGCGGCGTTGACGACTCCAAGCACCAGCATAACCGGCCAGTTGGTCTTGTCGACACCCAGGACCAGGTTGGAAACCACGATGTTGATGATGCCGCCTGCAGTCGAAGCGGGCACGGAGAGAACCTTGAGCAGGACCAGGAAGATGCCGGAAAGAACCGAGTGAACGACAAAGAGCACGGGAGCGGCAAAGACAAAGAGGAAGTCCATGGGCTCGGTCACGCAGGAGAGCACGGCGGTGATGATCAGCGGGATGATAACGGCCTTGGTCTTATCCTTGTTCCCCTTGTAAGCGGTGACGATAAAGGCGAGACCGATACCGATGTAGGGCCACAGGTTGTTGAAGGTGTAGCTGTTGAAGTAGGTGCTATCGGAGAAGGGCTGGCCCGTCATTGCCATCTCGGCGACACGGATGGGGTAGGCGCCGGCGATAACCTGATCGCCCAGCGTCAGGGTGCCACCCACATCGGAGAACTGGAACGGGGTGTAGATGAGGTGGTGCAGACCGGTGGGAACGAGCAGCTTGTTGAGCATGCCGTAGATAAACAGACCGATGTTGCCCGACTCCTTAATGATGCCGGCAACGGAGGAGATGGCACCCTGAACCGGAGGCCAAACGATGCAGAAGCCAGCGCCCATGATCCAGGAAATGATGATCATGATCAGGAACGGGAAGCGAACGCCCGAGAACATCGAAAGGGCAATGGGGAACTGCTTGTTCGAGTACTTGTTGAACACGGCACCGGTGATGCAACCGAGAATAATGCCGCCAAACACGCCGGTATCGAGCACCTGAATGCCCATAACGGTGGCCTGGCCGGTTCCGGTAAGACCGAGCATGCCGCTCGCATCGGCAAGAGAGCCGGTGGCGTTGAGCACGATGTTGTTAGCCTGCAGGAACAGGAAGAACGACATCAGGGCGATCAGCGAGGCATGGCCCTTGTTCTTCTTTGCCATGGCGCCGGCGATGCCCACGCAGAACAGAATCGAGAGGTTGTTGATGATAAACATCAGCGACTGGTAGACAACGGCGCCCACAAGCTGGAACGGACCGGAGCCCAGTACGGGGACCAAAGCGCAGATGGTCTTGTTGGTCAGAATGATGCCCACGATGAGCAGAATGCCGGCAACCGAGAGATACATCATCGGCTGAACGATCGACTTCGCGAACACCTCCAACGGCGCTTTGAAATTGAACTTCTTTTTTGCGGTCATAGCGGTACTCCCCTTCCTTTTCCGCAAATTAAGACAGATGTGCCCTGGACAAGACCGTGAGCCTTGCCTTATATCAATCGATGTGTGGGCACGTTATGCCTAGAGACCAGGTTCTCCAAGCAGGTTAACAATGTGATATGCGAGATAGCTCTTCTCGGCATTGGTAACGACAACGTTATAGGTAGACGACAAGTGAGCGGCTATAGCGTCCGCGCACGAGAATGCGCACGGATACGCCATTTCATCGATTCGGAACAGTGCGTCTCCGTTGATTTGCCCGGCCGTAGGATCGAGCGCTCGCTGTGCGAAAAATTGCAGGTGACGAACGAAACGTTCGTAAGGCAACGAGGTGTCGTCGAGGGTCGTGGCATAGCGCTCGGAAACAATCGCAAGCACGTCGCGAACAAGCTGGACCGAGACGATTAGACGATCGGAGCGTTGCGGCATGGTGGCGTTGACGATATGCAAGGTAATGAAACCCTGCCCTTCTTCGCTCATCTGGATGCCCATATACTCCTTGATAATCTGCAGCGCACGGCCCGCAAGTGCATACTCCTTGCGATAGAACTGCTGGATTTCGAGCAGCAACGGATTCTCACAGGAGACGCCCTTGCGCTCACGCTCCAAAGCAAGACTGATATGGTCTGCGAGAGCAATGAGAATCTTGTCGTTGATATCAACATTGAGCTCTCGACGGAGCATCTGAACAATGTCCTCGGCAATCACGAGGTTGACGGTGGGGATGGACTCCAAAAGATGTGCCAAGCGGTCAATCGTACGCGAATCCTGAGAAGTTCCCTCCTGCAACGCGTAGGTCTTTTCGATCGACGCCTCGTCGATGGCATCGCCGGCATGACGGCCAAAGCAGAGGCCTCGACCGATGACGATGAGCTCGGAGCCATCGTCCGAAGTGACCATTGCGACGTTGTTGTTAAAAACTCGCTTGATAACCACGGTACCCACCAAAGAATTTACTCGGAAAGCCAGATGACAGGCTCTTTAACAGCAACAGGGCCGGAAGCATGCTCGCGAAGAGTCGAGTTCCCCGAACGCTCGCACACGATAACGAAGACCGTGGGATCAAAGCCGGCAGCGCGAACCACGTCGAAATCGACCTCGACGAGGGGCTGGCCCGCGTCGACATGGTCACCCTGGGCAACAAGCGCATGGAAGCCCTTGCCCTCAAGTTTAACAGTGTCGATTCCGATATGCAGCATCACCTGAGCAGAGCTGTCGTCGGACATGATGCCCAACGCGTGCTCAGTCGGAAACAGCGCGGCGACGGTGCCGGAAACAGGAGCGCACACCGTTCCCTCTTGGGGAACCACGGCAACGCCATCGCCCACTGCACGGCTGCTAAAAGCGGGGTCATTGGTATTTTCTAGATGAACAAGCTCGCCGGAAACGGGAGCGAGGATTTCGAACTCGGAAGCCGCAGTCGTCTGCTTATCCGAGCCACCCATTAGGCGAGAAAAGAAACCCATGGTGACATGTCCCTTCATAAATATAGCCCAACCAAAATCAATCGAATGCGCCCATTGAGACGCATGCGATCAAAGACTTTGGTTAGGCCCACGTCCGAGGGGACTCGGTAACCTTCCGCATTTCTTTTTACGGGGGTTATTGTAGGCAACAACAAAGCCAGAATAGTCATTATGACCGGTGAGCGGTATTTTTTCTTCGATAAACGGTATTTAAGCGGCACTTAGGGACGTTCCTTTTCTGCCGGCACCCAGGGACACTCCTTGCTCTGGTGCATTGGGGACAGGTTTGTTTGCACCAGGTTGGTGCAGATTAACCTGGCCCCATTGCACCAATTTCGTATGCGCTAGATAAAGAGCTCGCATTCCTTCCGCACGGCGCAGACCTTGCTCAGCATCTGGCAAACAGCGGATAGTTTGTTGGGATCAAGCTTGCGAGCACCTCGCGGACATACGGCGATGCAGCGCATGCAGGAGATGCACGCCTCGCCAGCTGCTCGTTTGGGGTCACCCTTGTCGATAGCACAAACGGGGCACGCCGCGGCGCATGCACCGCAGGAGACACAATCCCCTGTTGCCTCGGGTGCCATGCGGTGACCTCCGGCTTGTTTATAAGGACGATTGCCGGGGATAGAGGGCTCGGACGCATCCTCAGCCAACAGCTTTTGCTGAATTTGCTGAGCAAACTCAGCAAGCTGCGCCGCATCCTGCGCATCCGGACGACCGGCAGCAAACTGTCGCGCAATGGAATGTTCTGCAATGGCTGCAACTGCCGCGATCACCCGGAATCCCGCATGCTTCGCAACGTCCTCCAGCTCTACGAGCGTGTCCTCAAACGCGCGGTTTCCGTATACACAAACCAAAACAGCCCGAGCCCCGTTGCCGCGCACCATGCCCAACCGGTCAGCCACCACAGCCGGGATTCTACCGGCATACGCCGGCACAAAGATTACGGCCACGTCGTCCTCAGTCATCGAGACAGCGTTGAAATCCAACCCGCTATCGGTCAGATCGACGGTAACGGTATTCTTGTCCAGTGCCCCGGCCACAAGGCCAGACACCTTCTGCGTTCCACCCGTCGGACTAAACACAATTTCGAATACGCTCATCGAGACACCCTCCCCCTACGCCTGGAAACGCGTCAAGCCGTTTTCACATCCAGCCAGAGTATACGGCACGTGGGGTCCCCGTTTTAATGCACCAAGCACCCCAATGCACCCACCCTACGCTGTCTGCCTCTTCGTTTTGTATAAATTACGGTACAAATTGTATATATTTACGGGATACCGCTGTGTTCTCCTGAGGTACCCCATCCTAGCCCGTGCAAAAAACGGAGTATTCTGCAACGTAACCACGCCAGCACCGCCGCGGGTGGGCAAAACTGTAGGGCGCCGTATCATTCTAAGTCCCGACATGGCGAGAATGACGCGCCCCTGCTCCGGAAAACGGCGAAATCTGACTCAGAACGCTCGCCAGGGATATCCGAAGGCCACCGTTGGCGACGTCGGATCATATGCAGACAACTCGAACTGCAGAATACTCCAAAAAATGCACGGCGCACCCCATGGGGCCCATTGCTGCATGGCAGAAAATAGGTCCACGGCATCCTCTAGATGCATTCCCGAGGAAATCACATTTGAACTAGCGATCGGATACGGCAAACAAAAAGGGCCCCGAACGTAGTTGCTCGGGGCCCTTGGTTCACCTCGCTCTAGCGGGCGATGCGTATGTTACTTGCGCTTGCCGCCGCCGTCACCGGGGCGACGGGAGCTGCCGCCGCGCTTGCCGCCACGACTATTGCCATAGCTACCACGATTATCGCGACCGCCGGCACGGCCGCCGCGGGAGCCGGCCTGGTTGCCGCCACGCCCGCCACGATAGCCGCCACGACGCTCCTCGCGGGTATCGTCGTAGTTGCGCCAGTCATCGCGACGATCGCGGCTGGCACGCGGGTCACGACGATCGCGTGACTCGTTAGAACGACCAGCGCCACTGCGGCTGCCGTTGCCGCGAGCACCCTCGCGGCGCTCGCCACCACGGCCCCCGCGCTCATCAAAGCGCTTGCCGCCACGGGACTCACCGCCGCGGGCACCACGCTCACCACGGCCCTCGCCGCCACGGCGCTCATCACGGCCACCGCGCTCGTCATTACGACCGGAGCGACGACGGTCACCCGAACCGCGCTTGCCGCCGCGCGAACCGCGGCCCTCGTCCTCGCGCTCAACACGACGACGGCCACCGCGGTCCTCGTCCTCACGACGACGGCGGTGCGCCTCGCCCTGGAACTGCTTGGCACGGCGCTCGGCACGGTTGCCACGCGGGGCCTGCTTGACGGCGTCAGCACCGCCGCGCTCCTCGGCAGCCACCTCGCGGGCCACGCTCTCCACAGCCTCGTCCACGCGAGCCTGAACGCCCTCGCGCACGCGGGTCTTGCCGCCGCGCTTGGGACGGCTCGGACGCTCGCCATCGCCACGGCGCTCGTCGCGACCGCGGTTGGAACGACCAGCCACATCGCCGTAATCGTCGCCGTTGCGCTTGCCATCGCGACGCGCCTGCTCAAGCTTCTTCTTGCTCTTGGACTTGCCGCGTTTAGTCTTCTTCTTCACCTTAAAGGCCGCAGGGTCGCGCTCGGGATCAACCGCAGGCGGGTTGGGACCCACATGCAGGTCGCCGGCCTCGTAGATGTCGGCAGTCTTGTCCATGAGCTTCTCGATCTCGTAGAACTCGTCCACGTCCTGCTCGGTCACAAACGTGATGGCCCAGCCCAGCTCACCGGCACGGCCCGTACGGCCAATACGGTGGATGTAGTCGGTCGGCTCGGCCGGCACGTCAAAGTTTACGACGTAGCGCACGTCGCTAATGTCGATGCCGCGGGCGAGCACGTCGGTTGCCACCAACACGTCAACGGTACCGTCGCGGAAGGCCGAAAGGGCACGCTCGCGCTGGGCCTGGCTGCGGTTGCCGTGAATCGCGGCGGCCTTGATGCCCTTACGCTCCAAGCGACGGCAGCAGCTGTCGGCGCGGTGCTTGGTGCGCATAAAGACGATAGTGCGCTCCGGGCCCTCCTTTTTGAGGAACTCGGGCAGCAGGTTGTTCTTGGCCTCGATGGACACCGGGAACACAAACTGGTCGACGGTGTCGGCGGTCGACGTGGCGGGCGCGATCTCCACGCGGGCCGGGTCGCTCACCAGGTCGGTGATCTCACCCACGGCCTCCTCGTCGAGGGTCGCCGAGAACAGCAGTGTCTGACGCTCGACCGGCGTCTCGCGCACAATGCGGCGGACGGCGGGCAAAAAGCCCATGTCGAGCATGCGATCGGCCTCGTCGAGCACCAGGACCTTAACCTCATCCAGGTGGCAGGCACCCTGCTCGATCAGATCGACCAGACGGCCCGGCGTGGCAACCAGGATATCGCAACCGTACTTGAGGGCAGCGGTTTGCGGCTTGTAGCTCACGCCGCCCACGACGGTCACGGCAACGTGGCCCGTGACGTCGGCGATCTTGCTCGCAACCTCGTCGATCTGCTGGGCAAGCTCGCGCGTGGGGGTGATGACGAGCATCACGGGGCCGCGGCCGTTGCCCTCGGGCTTTTTAGTACCGCGACGACGGTTGCGGCCGCCGCGCTCGCGCACGGGTTTGGGAGGAGCGATGTGCTCCAGATTATTCATGGTCGGGAGCAAAAAGGCGGCTGTCTTGCCGGTACCGGTCTGGGCGGCGGCAAGCAGGTCACGGCCCTCGAGCACCACGGGGATGGAGCCGGCCTGCACGGGCGTCGGCGCCGTGTAGCCCAGGTTCTCGATAGCACGAAGCATCTCGTCGGAAAGCCCCAGCTCGTCAAAGGCGGGCAGGCTCTCGGTAGCGGACTCGACGGCCTGGGCAGCATTGGCCTCATCGGCGGCATCGAAGGCAGCCTGTGTCATGGCCTCGCGGGCCTCGTCCAGAATCTCGGCGTCCGTAACGTCGGATACAGAATTACGCATATGTTGTTGTTCCTTATCTGCACGCGCAATGGGCACGGCATGCGGCCGCGCGGGCGTGCTTGGTAGTGCGCTAATACATACAAAAACGGGTGCGCACAGAGAGGACGTTGCTCAGCACGCTGGCGATCGCTTTGGCAGCCCTATCACGCGCCGTCCAGACGCAGCAGCTCTAAGCGATGGAGCAGATTCGCCGCCGGTTAGTATACCCGTACTCCGTATGCCCCCACGTAAACCACAGATGACGAGGTGGACGAGGTGGGTCCGGACCGATTGTCTCAATCTGTAACAGATGCAGGGCAAAACCGGGTCCAAATGTTACAGAACAAGACAGAGGGGGACTTCCGTCCAGTCCAAACCAAATCTCTCAGGCTTCCTGCAATTTCGAACATGTGGCCTATAATGTTGCTTTGGTCACGCTATATATTGCGCAGCCATTTAATACGTCGCCCACCGGGGGCCATTAATTCCTATCGCCATATTGGCTAGGAAGCAATCAAAGGAGGTATCCGTGGCAGCAGAGACGCCTTGCTCGGTCCTCTATAACGATATTCGCTCGTTCGGCGGTCTTAAACATCTCGAGATCGCCCGAATGCTCATCAATGGAAACTCTTATCTCGGCAGTACCCTGCTCGAGAAATGCTCTTCCAACCGCTCGTATCTCACCCGTTACATCGTCCATCGCAAGCCTGACCAGTGCGCGCCCTCCATCTACAGCGACTTTACCGTCACCACGCTCAACCTTTCCTCGGCAATCTGCAGCAAGCTCGGCGGCGGCGAGTCCGCCTATCGGGCAATCGCCGAGCACTATCGCGGTCCGGCCGCCAACGAAATGATGTCGGCTCTCGCCAGCTACAAGCTGGACAGCCGCCTATATGCAAATGCCCTCAATCGCATCGACAACTTTGACGGCAATGCCGTGCGCGAGAAAAGCACGCTTTACCTTATGCTCTTTGTGGCAACGGGGGCGCTCGCCGATCCCGTTCAGGGCGTGGCCACCGTCGAGCGCTTTTGCGACAGCAAGACGGGCGAGCACTTTGGCACCACCGAAACTACCGTCGGACGTGGCTTTATGAGCAGCCTGGAGCAGCCGCGCACCGTCGCCCCCAACCTCGGTCTGCTCAGAACCCATGCCGACAACTGCGCCGACATGCAAATCCATCCCCTCACACGCGATCCGCGCGGCACCGTAATTGGTTCTTTGCCCAAAACCTCGCCCAGCATCACCGATGTGGGCGCCGACGCATCGCGCGAGCATCTTCGCATTTGGCTTGAGGGTGAGCACTGGTACGCCCAGGGCCTTGGATCGACCAACGGCACGGTACTCGAATCGGGTGCAGGCAACGGCGATATTGTGATTGAGCCGCCGCGCGACCAACGCGAGCCCGGCAAGATCTATCCCCCAGTGGAAATCGAAAACAGCGACAGGCTCCATCTGGGTCTCTACACGACATTCCTTGTCATTGTGGACTAGCGCGGACGGCAATCGAAAGACGGTCGCCGTCCGTCTTTCGTCTTCTACCTTCTGCGTCGTAAACGACAATGCTCAGCGGTATACGTGGGCAGTGCGGCTATCATGGTACTTTACCGATATCCGCACTGCTCACGTATACGTGCGGCAACCCATGCCAGACAAAGGAACGCCATGGATACTACCGATAGCGCCTATGGCGACAAACTCATCCGTCTCGATACGTTCGATACCGCCGTGGCGGTCGACCCCAGCGCCGAGGACGACGCCAAACGTCGGTTTATGACGCTTATTCTCCAGACGGCCCACCGCAACAACGGCAACATCGGGCACGTGCTGCGCGCGACCAACACGAGCGGCGAGGTCTTTGCCGTCAAGCTACTCAAGGACAACGCTATCCTTTCCGGCCAAGCCCCCGACCGCTCCGCCGAGCAATCGGCCGCGCACCTGGCCAACACCGCTGCGCTGTTCGAGGAGTACCGCCATCTGTGTACCGTCTCGCACCTGCGCGGATTTCCGCGCGTCTATGGCTACGGCTCGTGCGAGGATGACCCGCTCATCCTCATGGAGTGGGTCGAGGGCATCTCGCTCAAGCAGGCGCTGCCCCTGCTTCCGCACGACGCCTCGGGCGGGCTGACCACCCAGATGGTCGCCGCCGTTGGAAACGCCGTGCTTCGCGCACTCCTGATGACCCAGGGGCTCGTGAATCCGGTCGTCCATCGCGACCTGTCGCCTGCCAATATCATGTTCCGCACCACCAGCCGAACGCTCGAGCAGCAGATTGCCGATTGCTCCTTTGACCCCTGCCTCATCGACATGGGCTCCGCGACCATGGCTCTCGGCGACGACACGATCACCCGGCGCGCCGACATCTGGCGTTTTGCCACGCCCGCATACGCCGCGCCCGAGATGCTCACGCAGGATATCGAAGGCATCGCGGCCCTTCGCCGTTCGCCGGCAATCGATGTCTACGCGCTTTCGAGCATTCTGTACCAGCTCTACAGCGGTCGCAAACCGTTTGACTTTGAGTCGACGGACGCCGCTGCAACCGGCTCGTTCTATCTCGTAAAGACCAAGACCAAGCCGACACCGCTCGAGCCGCGCTGCGAGGGCGATGAAGCGCTCGCCCAAATCATCATGAAGGGTCTCTCAGTCGAGCAGTGCGATCGCCCTACCGAGCAGCAGATGCTCGAGGTGCTCTCGACATACCTCACCGACGCCGAATCCGAGGGCCGCGAGGGCGCAGGCAGTGACGCCGCAATCGACATCGACTCCGGTACGCACCTTAAGGTCGACGTCGCCGGCGAGCGCGCGCGAGAGATTCTGGAGCAGGCCCGACACGATGCCATGACCCGCCGCCGCTTTATTATCGGTGGCGTCGTTGCAGCCGTTGCGGGGCTCAGCGTCATTGGGGCGGCAACCCATGGCTTTGGCATCCCCGACTACCTCGATGGCATCCGCAGCTCTCTTGACGACTACACCTGGGATCAGCTGCAGGAGATTTCGCTCAAGATTAAGGCCGCCGAGACCCGTAGCGAGGCACGCGAGATTGCCAAGCGCTACCACCTGCTCGATGCCGATGGGCATATCCCCTATCCGTGTACCAAGCGCGTGAAACTCACCAACGGGTTGGAGGTCGGCGCGCAGCTTGTGGGCATCCGTCACGATGAGCTTCTGGACGGGACGGGCAAGGCCGGGCTGACGTTTATGTTCGACGCAGGTATTGCCGAGCGCAACGCTGCGGCTGAACCGCCGAGCGCCGGCTGGGCAGATTGCGAGCTGCGAGAATGGCTCGACGGCGACGGCCTTAAGCTGCTGCCCAACGAGTTGCGCGCACTCATTAAAGGGGTCAAGAAGGTCTCGAACAATGTGGGCGCAGCCAACAGTGCATCGTGTCTGAGCGAGTTGCCCGCAACCCTTTGGCTGCCCGCCATGGTCGAGCTGTGCGGTACGCAACCGCCCGATTCGTTTGCCAAGGACTATCACTACCTGGCAGACATCTACAACAGCGAGGGCAAGGAGTACCAACTCTTCCGCGAGCTCAAGGTGAGCCCGTATTCCACGAACGAGGCGATGGTCCGTCAGTGGAAGGGCAAGGACACCTGCTGGTGGGAGCGCACGGTGAGCCCCGACTCATCGGAGACCGAAGGCACGCTCTACATAAACCGTGTGGGCCACGACGGCGACGCCTTTACGTACGCAACGCCTGCGGACAAGCCAAACAAACGAACCTGCGTGATCCCCGGATTCTGTATCTAGAGAGCGGGCGTCTTGCCGTGACGGGACCCCTCCCCGGCAATTGTCTCAATCTGTAACAGTTAGAGGTCATATTTGCTGCTAGATGTTACAGAACGAGACATTGAGTTTCCTGCCAACTGTTTGTCTTGATCTGTAACAAATACTCGGTAAAACGGGGTCTAGTTGTTACAGATCGAGACGTTAGTTTTCGGCTGAAATGTTTGTCTAAATCTGTAACAGCTATGGTTCAAAAACCGGTCCAGACGTTACAGATTGAGATGATTGGTTGGGACGGTTCATCGGCCAACCAACCATCCTCATCTGTAACGAAATCTCATATATTATTTCTGTACTGGACACCCCCAGGGGGTATGGGTGTATAGTATCGGCAGGTTAACACTTTCAACACCGAACCACAGAAAGGAGAAGCCATGGCTCAAGATAAGTTTGACGTGGGCGGCATGACGTGCGCCGCGTGCCAAGCGCATGTGGACCGCGCCGTGAGCAGGCTCGACGGCGTCGAGAGCGTCGCGGTCAACCTGCTCGCCGGTTCCATGATGGTCGACTATGACCCCGCGCAGGTCTCCCCCGACGATATCTGCACCGCCGTCGACCGTGCCGGCTACTCGGCCTCGCCCGTCGATGCGGGCACCGGTGCCGCCGGCTCAAGCGGCAGCTCGCAGGCCAGGTCCGGCGCCGCCCATATGGAGTCGCCCACCAAAAAGCTGGAGGCCGCCGCCTCTGCCATGCGCACCCGCCTCATCATCTCGATCATCTTCCTCATCCCGCTGTTCTACATAGGCATGGGGCACATGCTCGGCTGGCCGCTGCCCGGCATCTTCACCGACCACACCCACAGCATGACGCTCGCGCTCACCGAGCTCGTCCTGCTCATCCCCATCGTCTACGTCAACGACGCGTACTTTATCAACGGGTTTAAATCGCTCGCGCACGGCGCGCCCACCATGGACGCCCTCATCGCCGTCGGCGCCACCGCGTCCATTGCCTGGTCGCTCTACGCCATGTTTATCATGGCCGACCAATTAGCCGCGGGCCAGGTCCACGAGGCCATGATGACGGGCATGGACAACCTGTATTTTGAGAGTGCGGGCACGATCCTGTCGCTGGTCACCGTGGGCAAATACCTCGAGACGCGCAGCAAATCCAAGACCGGCGGCGCCATCGAGGCGCTCATTGACCTGGCGCCCAAGACCGCGACCATCGTGGCCGACGACGGCACCGAGACCGCTGTGGACGTCGACGCCATCCTTCCCGGCCAGGTGCTGCGCGTGCGCCCCGGCGAGTCCATCCCTGTCGACGGCGTCGTACTCGAGGGCGCTTCGGCCGTGGACGAGAGCGCGCTCACCGGCGAGTCCATCCCCGTGGAAAAGACCGCCGGCGACACCGTCAACGCCGCCACTGTCAACCGTACCGGCTCGTTTACCTTCCGTGCCACACGCGTGGGCGCCGACACGTCGCTCGCCAAAATTATCCAGCTCGTCGAGGACGCCAACGCCACCAAGGCGCCTATCGCCCGCATGGCCGACAAAGTCGCCGGCGTGTTCGTGCCCGTGGTGTTCGTGATCTCGGCTGTGACCTTTGCGGTGTGGATGGCACTGACCGGCAGCATAAACGAGGCGCTCACCTCCGCCGTGGCCGTGCTGGTGATCAGCTGTCCGTGCGCATTGGGTCTGGCCACGCCCGTCGCCATTATGGTCGGCACCGGCAAGGGCGCCGAGATGGGCATTCTCTTTAAGAGCGCCGAGGCGCTGGAGAACCTGCGCAGCGTGGGCACCGTGGTGCTCGATAAGACGGGCACGGTCACCCGCGGCAAGCCTGCCGTGACCGATATCGTGGTAGCCACGCGCGCTGACGGCTCGCCCGCCATGAGCGAAAAGGCGTTGCTCAAGCTGGCCGCCGCGCTGGAGCGCTCAAGCGAGCACCCGCTGGCCGAGGCGATTATGGCCGAGTGCGAGGCGCGCGGAATCGTCGCACGCATGGTCGAGGACTTTACCGCCGTGCCCGGGCGAGGCGTTACGGCACGCGAGGGGCAGAATGTCATCGCCGCCGGCAACGTGCGTCTGATGGACGAGCTGGGCGTGAAGGTTCCCGCCGGCCTTGCCGAACAGTTCGCGGCCGAGGGCAAGACGCCGCTGTTCTTTGCCAAGAACAGCGAGCTTGTCGGTACCATCGCCGTGGCGGACGAGGTCAAGGAGACGAGCGCCGGGGCCATCGCCGCACTGCGCTCGCTTGGCGTCGACGTGCGCATGCTCACCGGCGACAACCGCGTGACGGCCGAGGCCATCGCCCGCCGCGTGGGGCTGAGCAGCGAACAGGTCATCGCCGACGTCCTCCCTGCCGACAAGGAGCGCCACGTCCGCGAGCTGCAGGATGTGGGCGGCAAGGTCGCCATGGTAGGCGACGGCATCAACGACTCCCCCGCCCTGGCGCGCGCCGACGTGGGCCTTGCTATCGGCACCGGCGCCGACATCGCCAAGGAGGGCGCCGACGTGGTTCTCATGCGCAGCGACCTCATGGACGTCGCCCGCGCCATCGAGCTTTCGCGCGCCACGATCCGCAACATCAAGCAGGACCTGTTCTGGGCACTGTTCTACAACGGCATCGGCATTCCGCTGGCGGCGGGCGTGTTCTTCCCGCTCACCGGATGGCAGCTCTCGCCGATGTTTGGCGCCGCGGCCATGAGCCTGTCGAGTGTCTGCGTCGTAAGCAATGCGCTGCGCTTAAAATCCTTTAAGCCAAAAGTGGCAAAATAAGCTCACCATTAAGTCCATTTAGAACGGGTTTTCCAGGTGCCCGAGATTGACCTGAAAGAGGAGCGACGCGTACTTTGGTACGCGAGCGACGGCTTGAAGGTCAAGGTCGGGTGCCTGGGAAAGCCGACACAACAGAGAGGAATATCCATGCGTTTCACAATTAAGACTTCCGGCCTTATGTGCGGCCACTGCGACGCCACCGTCGAGACGGCGCTGCTCAACGTTGCCGGCGTAACCGATGCCGACGCCGATCACGAGACCCAGACTGTCCAGGTGGAGTGCGCCGACACCGTGACCGTCGAGCAGCTCACCGCCGCTGTCGAGGGCGCCGGCGAGAAGTTCCACGCCCTTTCGGTGACCGCCGCATAGCAGTCGCTGCCTACTGAATCCTCAGAAGTTGCGGTGAAATACGGACTGTTGAGCCGCCCTAGGCCTTTAAACAGTCCGTATTTCACCGCAACTGACGGGGGCATCCGGAAGATCGACCAGAAACGAGGACCCGCCATGATGGCAGACCATAAATCGGTGACCCGCATGCTCAAGACGGCACGCGGCCAGATCGACGGCATCTTGCGGATGGTCGATGAGGACCGTTATTGCGTCGATATCTCCACGCAGCTCATGGCCACACAGGCGCTCATCGCTCGCATCAACGCCGATGTGTTGAAGGCGCACATCGAGGGCTGCGTCGCCTCGGCCATCGAATCGGGCGACGAGGAGCTCAAAGCCGCCAAGCTCGCCGAGATAGAGCGCGTCGTCGACAAGCTCGCCAAGTAATTGGTGCATTGGGGACAGGTACGTTTGCACCACCTTGGTGCAGATTAACCTGTCCCCCTTGCTCTAAATCGGGTATAAGGGCGTGCGACATATCGAATGAAAGGCAATTTGCATGAATGACTTTATGAAGGGTCGCAATGGTGCCGATGAACTCACCATCGTGATGGGTTTTACCGGCATCGTCATCGCGATGATCGGATCGATAGCCCGCATCCAGTGGCTCAGCTGGATTGCCATCGCCGTAATCGTGATTGGCGTGCTGCGCGGCCTGTCCAAAAATATCGACGCACGTCGCAAGGAGAACGAGGCCTTTGTCGCCGCGACTGCAAACGTACCCGGCTTGGGCAAGTTTGTAGCTAGCTTGGGCGGCGGAGCTGCAGCGGCCAGCACCTCACGCGCAGCCGGCACCAGTAAGGAAGACTTTGAGCGTGCCAAGCGCACGGCCAAGAAGATGTGGAAGGGGCGCAAGACCACGGCATACCTCAAGTGCCCCAACTGCGGCCAGATGCTCTCCGTCCCCAAGGGCAAGGGCAAGATCCGCGTCACCTGCCCCAAGTGCCACGCCAAGATGGAAACCCGCTCCTAGCGCCCGCACGCGGGACAAATTAATCAGGTTTGTTTGTCCCAAATCTTAAGTATTTGTTCGATAAAAAAGCCGAAGCCTCGTGTTGAGACCTCGGCTTTTTGTATGCGGCAACGGAGCTGTCCCTTTGTCACATCTACGCCACGCCGTCGCGGGCGAGCTCCTCGGCCAACGCCTCGGCCGGCATGGCCATAATCGCGTCGAGCTCGGCATCCACCTCGGGGATGCGCTTCACCTTGAGTTTGCACACCAGATCGCCGCGACACATCACGTGCATCGGCTCACGCAGAGCGCACAGGTCATCGAGCGGGTTCTCGCGCGTCACCAAGATATCGGCGGCCTTGCCGCACTCGATCGTGCCAGTCTCGCCGTCCAGCCCCAGCAGCTCGGCGTTGACTTGCGTAGCCGTATGCAGTGCGAAGGCGTTGCTCACGCCGACATACTTGGCAAAATAGGCCACCTCACGCCACATGTCGTACTGCGTCACGAACGGGCAGCTCGAGTCCGTGCCCAGGCCCACCTTAACGCCAGCTTCCAGTGCGGCACGGGCGCTCTCGATGATGCCCGAGCACACGATGTCGCCGTTCTTCTTTTGCGTATCGGTCGAATGGGTCTTTTTCGGGTCGAGCAATACAAACGGCAGCGCCGGGCTGATAGTGCAGGTAACACTGGGCGCACGCCCCTCGAGTTGCGTGCCCGCGGCGCCACGGTACAGCTCCAGAATCTCGGGCGTCAACGGAGCGCCGTGCTCAATCGTGTCAACGCCGGCCTCAAGCGCGGCCTTCACGCCCTCGGTACTCTCGACATGGGCCATAACCGGCAGGCTCACCTCGTGCGCAGCCTTGCACGCCGCCGCGGCAACCTCCACCGGCATACGCAGCACGCCCGGCTCGCCCACCTCGGTAGCGTCGAACACGCCGCCCGTCACGAACAGCTTAATGACGTCGGCACCACGCGCATACAGGTCGCGCACCTGTTCGGCTGCCTCGGCGGGACTGTTGGCCACCTGGGCGAACAAGCCCGCACCATGGCCGCCCGGCACCGTGACGCCCGTTCCCGGCGCCACCAGGCGAGGACCTTGATACTTGCCGGCATCGATAGCATCGCGCACGGTCAGATCGGCAAACAGCGGATCGCCCGCGCCGCGCACCGTGGTCACGCCACTTGCCAGTTGTTGTTGGGCGCTGCCCTTAAGAATATGGCGCACGATGGCGCGCCCCACGGGATTATCGAGCTTCTTCATCAGCGCGCCCGCATCGCCGGCCGAGACAGGCTTGCCCGAGCCGCACAGGTGCACGTGCATATTGATGAGACCGGGCATGAGATACGCACCGCCCAGGTCGATAACCTCGGCACCCGCGGGCGCCTGCGCCACAGCACTCGGCCCCATCCAGGTGATGACGCCGCGCTCAACAGTCACGGCCATATCGGGTTGCGGCTCCATATGCTCCGAGCCATCCAGAATGGTCGCATTGATAAACAACGTGGAACGATCGGCAGACGCCATATCGAGCTCCTCCCTCACGATTAACTTGAACATTTGTCCATTATCACCTAGTCCCGCTGGATTGCTGCAGACGCATCGGTTAACGGAGGGAAGAGGGGATGTGGGAGACGGAATATGCTGCAGTCCCACCCCAGCAACACCAGGGAAATATCTCGATCTGTAACAGTTACGGGCTCAAACAGCCGCCAAACGTTACAGATTGAGACAAAGTCAGGGCTGTAGGGCGACACCAGTCACATCCCCTACTCCCATTCTTGTTCGTAGATGTTGAGGGACTTTACGTAGCGCCCCTGGGCGCCCATGATGTCGCGGACCAGGCGCAAAAAGAAGCTGATGCACGAGGTGTCAAAGCCATCCTGCAGGTCCTCCGGATGCACCGCGCCCGGTCCATCGACCGCCGTGTCACTCAGGCGCGCGATGTCATACAGATAGAGCTGTCCCGCCGCCAGCCAGACATCGTCGACGCAGGCGAGGCGCACCGCAATCGCGCCGTCGCTCCAATGCTCCTTTTGCACGATATGCGGGTCGTAGACATCAAAGCGACGGTCGGCACGCGTATCCTTCAGCGCAACCATGCCGTTCGCAGGATCCTTGTCCAAAATGCCAAAGCGCGAGAAATACTGCGTGTCGCGTACCTGCTCGAGCCGCTTGAGCGAGGCAGGCGAAAGCGATGCCGGCGGTTCGTCAACATACAGCTCGAGCAGCGTCTTGCCATGGCGATAGGGGCGCTCGAAGAGCAGCCAATCGGTAAATGCCATGTTGTAGGCCATGATTTCGTTTTGCGAAGGCTCGGTGCGATAGCTGAGCCACGGGTCGACAATGATCTCAAACTGCTCGCGCGCCGGCTCCAAAAACTGAAACTTCCGCAGCATCCAAAAATGGGCCATGTCGGCAATATCGTTGCCGACGGCTTCAGCCAGATGCGCTCGGTCTAAAACGTGGTCAGTCACGGCATCCTCCTCAAACTGATGAACCTCAATTTGAGCTTACGAGGAGGGTGGGCAGCCACTGTCAACACGGGCAAAATAGGCCTCCGGCTGCAAACCAACTGCTGACCAAACACTTGACGGGATGCTTGATCGAAAATGCGCACCGCAACAAAACCGCAGGTAAACATAGACCTCCAACCCGCTCTTTTGAGCCAGATGCCCGTAGCCACCACAGAAACAACAGGTGACCACAGCCCAAGAAGTCGACAAATGAACACCCGTACGTCGGCAAACGAACAAATCGGTCGCAAACCCGCAAGGGGTGTCCCTGGGTGCCGGCACATAAGGAACGTCCCCAGCTGCCGGCACTTGGGGACGTTCCTTTTGGGCCGGCCGTTGGGGACAGACCTTGACGATTCAGCTGTGGACAGCCGCCTTACAGCTCCAGCGCCTCGGCGATTTCGGCAGCGCAGGCCAGGGCGTCGGCCATGGCGTTCACCACGAGCGAGCTGCCGTTGCGGGCGTCACCGGCCACGTACACCGGTGCGGCATCCGCGGCGACGCCGTCGACACGGGCCGCAAGATGAGAGCCCTCAGCAGCCATCACAGGCAGCGGACGACCAGCGGTGGCAACAGGCACGCCTACCGCATCGAACACGCCATGCTCAGGACCCGTAAAGCCGCAGGCGATGAGCACCAGCTGCGCCGGCACCTCGTGCTCGGAGCCCGCGATGCGCTCGGGCTTGCCAGCCGACCAATCCAGATCGACCACGCGCAGGCCCGCGGCCGCGCCCTTCTTGTCCAGCAGTACCTCGAGCGTATCCACGCCCCAAGCGCGCATCTCGCCGCCCATGGCAGCGATGGCCTCCTGCTGGCCGTAGTCGGTCTTCTTAACGTTTGGCCACTGCGGCCAGGGGTTGCTCGCCGCGCGCGCATCAGGCGCCGCCGGCAAGAACTCAAACTGGCGCACGCTGCGCGCACCCTGACGTACCGCGGTGCCCACGCAGTCGTTACCGGTATCGCCGCCGCCAATGACCACGACGTCCAGGCCGCGTGCATCGACGACAGGCTCGCCGCCATCGAGCACCGAGACGGTCGAGGCCGTCAGGTAGTCCACGGCATACACCACGCCGGGTGCGTCAATATTCTCAGCAGCCAGTCCACGCGGGGCGCGAGCACCGGCAGCCACCACGACGGCGTCAAAGCCATTGAGCTTGGCCGCCACCGCAGGGTTCGTAACGTCAGCACCCAGCTCGAACACAATGCCCAGCTCGCGCATAAGTGTCACGCGACGCTCGACCACGGACTTCTCGAGCTTCATGTTGGGAATGCCGTACATGAGCAGGCCGCCCGGGCGGTCGTCACGCTCAAACACCGTCACGCGGGCACCGCGACGCGCAAGTTCCCATGCAGCCACCAGGCCAGCCGGGCCAGAGCCAATCACAGCGACCGTGGGCGCATCCTCCCCTGCCGGCTCAAAGCGGCGCGGACCGCCATTTGCCCACTCATGGTCGCTGATCGCACGCTCGTTGTCATGGATCGTCGTGGGTTGGCCATCGACCGAACCCAGGTTGCACGCGGCCTCGCACAACGCCGGGCACACGCGACTCGTAAACTCGGGCATGGGCGAGGTGAGCGACAGGCGCTCGGCAGCCTCATCCCAGCGGCCGCGGTACACTAGCTCGTTCCACTCGGGAATCAGATTGTGCAGTGGGCAGCCACTCGGACGCGCCTTGCCAAAGCTCGCGCCCATCTGGCAAAACGCCACACCGCACATCATGCAGCGGCTCGCCTGGGCACGGCGCGCATCGTCGTCGAGCTCCACGTACAGCGGATCGAAATCGCGGCTGCGCTCCTCCACGGGGCGCAGCTCGTGAGTCACGCGATCGATATCAAGAAAAGCACCGGGCTTACCCATGGCACTTACGCCTCCTTCTTGGTCGAAGCAACAGAGCTGGCGGCGGGCACAGCGCCAGCGACACCACCCGCCACATCAAAGCGAGCGACATCGGCGGCGTCGGCGCGACCGGTCACGATGTCAAACGCCAGCTCCTCGGCCTGCTCATGCGTCTTGCCGACGGCCTCGGCGGCGGCGACAATCGCCAGCACGCGCTCGTACTCGGTCGGAATGACCTTCACAAAGTGCTTGCTCATCGTCTCAAAGCTGTAGAGCAGCTTAATGCCGCGCGGGCTCTGCGTCGCGTCCACGTGCTCCTGGATGAGCGCACGAATCTGCGCCAGCTCGCCGGCCGTCGGGGCCTTGAGCTCAACGCTCTCGTGGTTCACGCGGGCATCGAGCGTGCCGTACTGATCGAAGACATAAGCCACGCCACCCGTCATACCTGCGGCGAAGTTCTGCCCGACCTCGCCCAAGATGAGCGCCAGACCGCCCGTCATGTACTCGCAGCCATGGTTGCCGCAGCCCTCGACCACCACCGTGGCACCGGAGTTGCGTACGCCAAAGCGCTGGCCGGCCAGGCCGTTAATGAAGCCGCGGCCACTCGTAGCGCCAAAGAACGCAACGTTGCCCACGATGATGTTCTCGTCGAACTTGTAGGTCGAATGCGGGTTGGGGCGCACCGACACCTCGCCGCCCGAAAGGCCCTTGCCAAAGTAGTCGTTGGCGTCGCCGCACACGTTGAGCGTAATGCCGCGCGGCAGAAAGGCGCCAAAGCTCTGACCGGCCGAACCATCGCAATCGATGGTGATGGAGCCGGCGGGCAGGCCCTCGGGATGCGCCTTGGTCACCGCGTTGCCCAAGATGGTGCCCACGCAGCGGTTGACGTTGGCGATATCGGCGCGGAAGCGAATCGGACGCAGGTGCGCACGGGCATCGGCCGTATAGGGCACAAACAACGTGGAGTCGAGCGTCTTGTCGAGCTCACTGTCCGCAGCCATCTGCGGCAGGAAGTGACGACCGTCGGCACCCGGGATGTGGGCACCGAACTCGCAGGTCGCGCTCGCCAGCACGGGCGACAGATCGAGCAGGTTGGCCTTGCGGTTGCCCGGGACCTCAATCTGGCGCAAGCACTCGGGATGGCCGACCATCTCGTCGACGGTGCGGAAGCCCAGGCTCGCCATGACCTCGCGCAGCTGCTCGGCAACAAAGAGCATAAAGTGCTCGACGTGCTCGGGCTTGCCGCGGAAGCCGCGACGCAGGCGGCAGTTTTGCGTCGCGATGCCGGCCGGGCAGGTATCCTGCTGGCAGTCGCGCTGCATGAGGCAGCCCATGGAGATGAGCGGCATGGTCGCAAAGCCAAACTCCTCGGCACCCAGCAGGCAGGCGACGGCGACATCGGTACCGTCCATGAGCTTGCCGTCGGCCTCGAGCACCACGCGCGAGCGCAGGCCGTTTTGCAGCAGCGTCTGCTGGGCCTCGGCAAGGCCAAGCTCCAGCGGCAGACCGGCGTGCCAGATCGAATCGCGCGCCGCAGCACCGGAGCCGCCGTTGTGGCCGCTGATCAAAATCTTGTCGGCGGCACCCTTGGCCACACCGGTGGCGATGGTGCCGACGCCGGCCTCGCTGACCAGCTTGACCGACACGCGTGCGCCAGGGTTGGCGTTCTTAAGGTCAAAGATCAGCTCTGCCAGGTCCTCGATAGAGTAAATATCGTGGTGCGGCGGGGGCGAGATCAGGCCGATGCCGGGCGTGGACTGACGGACCTCGGCGATCCAGGGGTAGACCTTCTTGCCGGGCAGGTGGCCGCCCTCGCCGGGCTTGGCGCCCTGGGCCATCTTGATCTGAATCTCGAAGGCGCTGCACAGGTAGCGGCTCGTCACGCCAAAGCGCGCGCTTGCCACCTGCTTGATGGCGGAGTTCTTGGAGTCACCGTTAGCCAGCGGGGTCTCGCGACGCGGGTCCTCGCCGCCCTCGCCCGAGTTGGAACGGCCGTGCAGGCAGTTCATGGCGATGGCCATGCACTCGTGTGCTTCCCTGCTGATGGAGCCGTACGACATGGCGCCGGTGTTAAAGCGGCGGACGATGTTGAGCGCGGGCTCCACCTCGTCGAGCGAAACCGGCGTGCGACCGTTGGCATTAAAGTCCAGCAGGTCACGCAGGCGCACGGCACGGCCGGTGCGGTGCAGGCGGGCGCTGTACTCCTTAAAGGTGTCGTAGCTGTCCTCGCGGCAGGCGGTCTGCAGCAGGTAGACGGTCTGCGGGTCGATAAGGTGATCCTCGCCGCCGAGCGGGCGCCACTTGGTCAGACCCAGCGTGGGCAGCTGATCGGGAGCCGGGCTCTTAAGGATAGCGAGCGCGGCGTCGTAGCGCTCATTCTGCTCGCGCTCGACGTCCTCGACACCCATACCGCCCACACGGCTCACCGTGCCGGCAAAGTACGCGTTGACGAACTCCGGCGTAAAGCCCACGGCCTCGAAGATCTGCGCAGAGTGGTAGCTCTGCACCGTGGAGATGCCCATCTTAGACATGATGGAGACGATGCCGGCGGTCGCAGCCTTGTTGTAGTTGGCGATGCCCTGCTCGGCCGTCACGTCCAGGTCGCCGCGTGCCGCCAGATCGCGGATGCACGCATGTGCGTTGTACGGATAGATGCCGCTCGCGGAGTAGCCCACCAGTGCCGCAAAGTCGTGCGGGGATACAGCGTCGCCGCACTCCACCACGATGTCGGCAAAGGTACGCACGCCGGCGCGGATCAGGTGGTTGTGCACGCAGCCCACGGCGAGCAGTGACGGTACGGGCACCTCGCCCGCAGCGGCACGATCGCTCAACACCACGATGTTCACGCCGTCGCGGACCGCGGCCTCAACGTCCTCTGCAAGCTGCTTGAGCGCAGCCTGCAGCGCACCCTCGCCGGCATCGCGGCGGTAGACGGCACGGAAACGGCGGGTCTTAAAGCCCACGCGGTCGATGGCGCAGATACGCTCGAACTCCTCCTCGCTCAGCAGCGGACGCTCCAGGCGCACCAGCTGACAGGCCGTACGGGAGTCCTCGAGCAGGTTGCCGTGGTTGCCCAGGTAGAGCGTGGTCGAGGTGACCATATGCTCGCGAAGAGCATCGATGGGCGGATTCGTGACCTGAGCGAACAGCTGATAGAAGTAGTCAAAGAACGAACGCGTCTTCTTGGACAGGCAGGCCAGCGGCGCATCGATACCCATCGAGGCGAGCGGCGCCTTGCCCTGCTGGGCCATGGGACGCACGACCTCGTCAACATCATCCCAGTGATACCCGAGCTTGGCCATGCACACGGCGGCGGGCACCTCGGCATCCTCGGCGGGCGCGGGCGCGGCGGGCTCATCGAGCGCGTCGACGGTCAGCGTCTCCTCGGCGATCCAATCACGGTAGGGCTTTTCCTTGGCATAGCGGGCGCGCAGCTCGTCGTTGTAGATGACGCGGCCGCGGGCAAAATCGACCTCGAGCATCTGGCCCGGTCCCAGGCAGCCGCTCGTCAGGATGTTCTCGGGGCTCACCTCGATGGTGCCCACCTCGCTTGCCAGCATAAAGCGGCCGTCGCGCGTCACATAGTAGCGGGCGGGGCGTAGGCCATTACGGTCGAGGGCGGCACCCAGGGTACGGCCGTCGGTAAAGGCGATAGCGGCAGGACCGTCCCACGGCTCCATGAGCATGGACTGGTAGGCGTCGTAGGCGCGGCGCTCCTCACTCAGGCTATCGTTGTGGTCCCACGGCTCGGGCAGCAACATGGACGCGGCACGCGTGAGCGGACGACCGTTCATGACCAAAAACTCAAGCACGTTGTCCAGAATCGCGGAATCGGAGCCCTCGCGGTTGATGATGGGCATCACGCGCTCAAGATCATGCTGCAGCACGGGGCTGTACAGGTTGGGCTCGCGGGCGCGGATCCAGTTGACGTTGCCCTTGAGGGTGTTGATCTCGCCGTTATGGATGATAAAACGGTTGGGGTGCGCGCGTTCCCAGCTGGGCGTGGTGTTGGTGGAGTAGCGCGAGTGGACGAGCGCCACGGCCGTCTTGACGGCGGCGTCGTTGAGATCGATGAAGAAGCGGCGCATCTGCGTGGCGACCAGCATGCCCTTGTACACGATGGTGCGCGAGCTCATGGAGCACACGTAGAAGATCTTGTCGCGCAGGGCAAACTCGGCGTCGGCCTTTTTCTCGATGGTGCGGCGGCACACGTATAGGCGGCGCTCAAAGGCATCACCGGCGGGTGTGTCGTCCGGACGGCCCAGGAAGGCCTGCAGGATGGTAGGCATGCAGGCGCGGGCCGTCTCGCCCAGGTCGTGCGGGTCGACCGGCACCTCACGCCAAAAGAGCAGCGGAACGCCGGCTTCGGCGCAGCCCTCCTCAAACACGCGACGGGCATCCTCTACGCCCTTGCCGTCCTGCGGGAAGAACAGCATGGCCACGCCATAGTCGCCCTCTGCCGGCAGAATCTGGCCGCACTTTTGAGCCTCTTTGCGGAAAAAGTGATGCGGAACCTGGAACAGGATGCCGGCGCCGTCGCCGGTGTTCTTCTCGAGTCCCGTACCGCCGCGGTGCTCCAAGTTGACCAGAATGGACAGCGCGTCGTCCAGAATCTGGTGATGGCGCTCACCGTTGATATCGGCAAGCGCGCCGATGCCACACGCATCGTGATCGAATTCGGGGCGATAAAGGCCCTGCTGCTGAGCGGAATCTGCCTGCATCGCGATCCTCCCCTAGATATTTAGACAGTCAGTTGAATAGGCATACTAGGAGCATCGCCGACCCGTTGTGTTTCCCGCCCGTTTCGAAACAATCGCGTAACGCACGCCCTACGAGTGGACACCGCCGACCTCAAGGACGACAACAAGGGCCCCAAGTTCGGCCCGTAAGCTCACCGCTTCAAACATCTCAATCTGTAACAGGAGGAGCCGATTTTGGCGCTTAGATGTTACAGATCAAGACATTTCGGTAACCCCCCTTTCACCATCCTATTCAAATACAACAATTTTGTTAGCTTTGGTTAACTTTTTAGCCTAAAACGGGTATCCTTTGCGGCGTCAAACAAACGGCACGCAGGAGCGCACCATGCTCAACCATCTCAAACAACACTTTGGCTCCCGACGCACCGGTGGTCACGGAGGCCTAGACATTGCGCGGCATATCGGCCCCGGGCTGCTCGTGACCGTCGGCTTTATCGATCCGGGCAACTGGGCCTCAAATATGGCCGCGGGCTCGCAATTTGGCTACGCGCTGCTGTGGGTGGTCACGCTGTCCACGATTATGCTCATCGTGTTGCAGCACAACGCTGCACACCTGGGTATCGCAACGGGCGCCTGTCTTGCCGAAGCCACGACGCGCTACCTCCCCCGTTTCGTTGGACGCACGGTGCTCGCCAGTGCCTACCTCGCGACCATCGCCACCGCTATGGCCGAGGTCCTGGGCGGCGCGATCGCGCTCCAGATGCTCTTTGGACTGCCCGTGCGCGCCGGCTGCGTCATCGTGGCCGCGGCATCGATGGCGATGCTCATGACGAGCTCCTACAAGCGCGCCGAGCGATGGATCATCGCCTTCGTCGGCGTGGTAGGACTCTCGTTTTTGGCTGAGCTTACGCTGGTCAAGGTCGACTGGCCGCAGGCCACCGCAAGCTGGATCACACCCAGTATGCCCACCGGCTCGGCCGCGATTATCGTAAGTGTCCTAGGCGCGGTCGTTATGCCTCACAACCTCTTCCTGCACTCCGAGGTCATCCAATCCATGCACTTCGAAGGCCAAGGCGAGCAGATTATCGAGGAACGTCTGCGCTACGAACTCTTCGACACGCTCTTTTCGATGGGCGTGGGCTGGGCGATCAACTCGGCCATGGTCATCCTGGCCGCAACGACCTTCTTTGCGCATGGCATTGTCGTAGACGACCTCGCCGTCGCAGCGGACACGCTCTCCCCCATTCTGGGCCCGGCAAGCTCGACCATCTTTGCGGTGGCACTGCTGTTTGCGGGCATATCGAGTAGTGTGACGGTGGGCATGGCGGCAGGCACCATCACCGCGGGCATGTTCGACGAGGAATACGACATCCACGACCGACATTCCTCGATCGGGGTGGCGGCCTGTTTCGTCGGCGCAGTGACGGCGTGCCTGGTCGTCCCAAATCCTTTTGAAGGTCTCATCTGGAGTCAGGCATTGTTGTCGCTTCAGTTGCCGATTACGGTCTTTGTGCTCATACGACTCACCAGTTCGCGCCGCGTCATGGGCAAATACGCCAACTCGCGCCCGCTCAACGCGCTGCTCGTAGGGATCGGCGTCATCGTGACGATTCTCGACATCGTGCTGCTAACGGGAATGTAATTGAGATGGCGTGACTGTCCAGATATAACGTCTTAATCTGTAACACGTGAGACCGTTTTAAACCGTCAGATAAATCAAAAGGGTCCCGGCCGAGAATTCGACCAGGGCCCTTGGACAGAGCTATGTTCGGCTTTCGCCGTGTGCCTGCGAGTTACTCCTCGACGAGCTCAAACTGATCGGGACCGACGCCGCACACCGGGCACACGTAATCCTCGGGCAGCTCGGGCGTGTCGACCTCAACCTCGTAACCGCAAACGGTGCACACAAACTTATACGTCTTCTTTTCCTCAGCCATGATGTTCTCCTCTCGAACGTGACTGCTGGTGTACTTACTTATTAGTATATATTCTCAATAGTATAATGCAAGTATTTTTAGAACATTTCTAGCCTTGATACGACGAGGCTTTGGGCGGCGTCTTGCCCTTTAGCACCTTGTGATAGTAGTCGTACGTCAGCGGCGTCTCGTCGCTCAGGCGCTCGGCATCCTCGACCTCGCCAATAAACAGCAGATGCGTGCCCACATCCACAGTGTCGATCAAACGGCAGCTAAACAGGGCCGCCGCGTGCTCGGGCACATAGGGCATGCCCAGAGCCGTCTCGCGGGTCTCGTATTTGGCAAACTTGTCATAATCGCTGCTGGTGCGGAACCCAAAGTTACCGACGTAGAGCATGTCGGCGGTCTGATCGATCACGGTCAGCGCGAACGCTTTGGCCGATGCGATGACGCCCGAGGTGACATTGTCCTTGTTCACGGCAACCGAAATACGCGGCGGCATGGACGTCACCTGCACCGCAGTGTTGATGACGCAGCCGGCGCGCAGCCCGTCTGCCGCAGCGCTCACCACGTACAGACCGCTCGGCATGGTAAAGAACGCAGTTTTGTCCATCACGATCACTCCCCTAGCTCGAGTTGGAACCTCATGAATGTATGTACCCACAAAAAAGGCGGCACCCATAACGGACGCCGCCTTTGAGACATATGTGTCAGAACAGTAAGAAAGATGAGACGCCCGCAGTTGCGGTGAAATAGGGACTGAATAGCCCCTCAAACAGGAAAACAGTCCGTATTCCACCGCAACTTATACAGAGTGCCTAGCGGTTGCGTTCCTTGAGGGCGCGGTCGATCTCGCGTTGGACATCACGCTTGGCCATGTCCTCGCGCTTGTCGTAGAGCTTCTTGCCGCGACCCAGACCCAGCAGCAGCTTTACGCGGCCGTCGGTATTAAAGTAGAGTTCCAACGGAACCAGCGCATAACCACGGTTGCGAAGTTTGCCGTCAAGAAAGTCGATCTCCTTGCGGTGCAGCAGCAGACGACGCCGACGGTCGGGATCGCGATTCCACACGCCACCATGGCTATAAGGGTGGATATGCAGGCCGACGAGCCAGCACTCCCCGCCGCGGATCAGCGCGAAGGTATCGGTGATCTGGCAGGCGCGCTCGCGAATCGACTTGACCTCGGTGCCGCTCAGCTCAATACCGCACTCAAACGTCTCATCGATAAAGTACTCGTGATGTGCCGAGCGATTCTTGGAAATGAGTTTGCGCTCGCGCTTACTGGGCATCGCCGGCCTCCTTGGCGCCGTCGGCGTTTGAGCCCGCAGTCTCGCGCTTTGCCTTGCGCTCGGCATTGAGCTCGGCATCGCTCTCGCGCACCAGTTTGATAATCGCCGCGCAGGCCTCCTCGCCCACCAAGTCGCGAGCACGTACCGTCAGGCGCGTCGCCTCCTGCTTGTCGCCGTCGCTTGCAGCATCGGTCGCGCACATAATCAGGCAGATGGCAATCTCGGCCGAAGGCGAGGTCGGCACGCCTTGCAGGGCCAATTCACCCATCACGTGGTCGTCGCTCTCATCAGCGGCATCCGGATAGGTGGTATGGATCTTGTTGAGCAGGCGCGTCGTATGCGCATCGTTGGGCGCCAGGCGCAGCGCCAGACGCGCGCAGCCCACGGCAGCCGAAACGTTCTCGGTCTCGGGCTCCAAGAAGTACTGACCTAGATTGGCGTAAGCGCGGGCGGCGCACTTGCCATCGCTTGCACGCTCCAGCACCGAGAACGAGAGCGATGCCCATTCCTGCTTGTCCTCGAGTGCACGGAACAGCTCGGCCAAATCCAAGCGATAGCTGCAGTTCATGGGGTCCCAACGCACAGCCTGCATCAGGGCATTACGAGCGCTTACATAATCCTGCTGGCGAATGTAGGCAAACGCCATGTCAGAGTACAGGCGGTCAAACGGCACCTCGACCTGCATGAGCTCGCGCGGATCCTTCTCCACGCGGCGATAGGCCAAGCGCTCAAACTTGCTATCGAAGCTAAAGTATTGACGCTTCTCCTCCGTCTTGCACTCAGCATCAATATACTCCTCGGCGAGCTCCACCAGACGCTCCAGCAGCGGCGTCGCCGTAGCCAGGTCGCCCTGCGCCAGATAGTTCTCGGCATACGTGATGTCTTGCAAGCTGATGGGCAGATCCATGGCCACTCCTCGATCTGAGCGAAACACGGCAGGCGCCGTATATACGGTCAATACACAAAACCCGGGTCTCTTACGAGGCCCGGGCGTTCAATTTTGGTAGCCCGTACCAGATTCGAACTGGTGATCTCCGCCTTGAGAGGGCGGCGTCCTAAACCGCTAGACGAACGGGCCATATGTAGCAAATGCAATGGCTGGGATGGAGGGAGTCGAACCCCCATTGACGGAACCAGAATCCGCTGTCCTGCCATTAGACGACATCCCAATGACTGCATCGCTGCGCTCGGCTGTGCCTTTGCGCAAGAAAGAAATATACGGGAAGTCTCGCCGTGACGCAAGCCCCAATTTTGACTTTTTTGAAATTCAGTCAAATTGGCCTAATTTAGTCCAACCCGTGAAGGACCTGTGAAGCCAACCGCTGTACACGAAGGGCAAAACGCCGCGAGCGGTAGCCGTCAACCGTTGGCAGATTCTACCGCGAAAACGATAGCACCAGGCAACACAATCGAAGTATCAATGATCGCGTAGATATCGAGGCGCCATGGACGAAGAGCTTGATTACCTATGGGAGACCCTGGGCCTTGAGATCACTGCCGACCTTTGGCCCGAACGGGACAAAATCCATCCCACACTGCGCCCCGCCATTACTGTGGTGCAGGCAAAATACCGCCGTGCATCCTTTTTGATCATGCGGATGTCATGGCACGCGGGACTCCCCGACCTTAAGCGAATCCAGGCAAGCCTCGTCGAGTTGTCCGGCATGCCGACCGTCATATCCGAGGCGCACCTGGAGCAGCGTCAGCGCGAGCGACTGCAACAGCAGCGGATTCCCTTTATCTGTCCTGGCGTTCAGGCATATCTGCCCTTTATGGACGAGGAGTACTGGAGCGGCAAGCCCAACAAACACGTAAAGGTCTACGATCCGCACGAATGGGCACAGCTGGCGGACTGACTGGGGCAGGCCCGCCGGCGGAAAGTGCGTCCCAGATTTCAAGCTCAAACTGGCCCCTACTTTCCCGTCGAGCCCTCAACCGGAAACCGTGTCCCGCAATCGAAGCTCAGAATGGGACGTGCTTTCCGCAACCGGCCACTTTGGGAAAGTGCATCCCATTCTGGAAGCGAATTCCGGGTCGCACTTTCCGCAGCCGCTACAGCAACGCCTCGGCCCAAGCCGATTCCCTAAAGCCGGGAATCACAAAGTCGTCGCCCACCAGCAGCGGACGCTTGACCAGCATGCCGTCGGTCGCCAGCAGCTCGTAGCACTCCCGATCCGTCATGCCCGCGTCCAGACGCGCCTTCAGGCCCAGCTCTCGATATTTCATGCCCGACGAATTAAAGAAGCGCCGCACCGGCAGCCCCGAACGAGCAATCCAGGTCGCAAGCTCATCGGCCGTGGGGTTGTCCAAAACGATATCGCGGTCGATATACTCTACCCCATGTTCGTCCAGCCATGCCTTGGCCTTCTTACAGGTCGAGCACTTGGGATATTCAACAAACAGTACGGTCATGGGAATCCTCCGAATATAGATCGGCCAACGCAGGCACACGCCACACGAGGCGCCTTCGTATGATGGGCCAATTGTAGCCCGCGGGTCACACGTTAAACGAAGCGTACCCCGAATCCGCGCTTGATAAACGGTAGCAGTTCCATTGCTTCGGGCGTGATATGGCCCGCAACGTTCATGCGCTCGTCACCGGGAAGATCGACCCGCGCAATCTCAAGCTCGCCTTCGTAGCGCCCATATCCGCTATTGCTCACAGCGATCGACCCCGCCTTTCGCGGCAGGCCGGCTCCGGCATCCATCGGCACGGAATCCGGCTTAAGCGTCGTACGTGACTCCTGAGACCTAAAGATGAGGACGCCCGAGTCGGGCCGGTCGTGATGAATCTGCCCGCGCACATAGGCATAACCGGGCTCAAGCTCGCATTGCAGGTCCACGTATCCGGCGGAAACTTGAGCAAACTGCGCCCAGCCCGCATCGGATAGATCGGGGTCGCCGACCAACACAATGTCGCAATCGGCGCCATGTGCAAGCTCAAGCATATTGAGAGCAACCTTTGACGCGCGACCGCGCTGCGCCTCGACCGTCGGCAGTCCATCGAATACCGGCCCGCGAACGTTAGCATCACCCGGCACAAAAGCCATGATTTCGAATCCAAGCGCCGCAAGACGAAGATTCACCCGAGCAATGTCCTCCAGAGCTAAACCGGTATAAGGCTTGGGGTAAAAATTGTGGCAGGCGGCAAAACGAGTCACATCGGCACCGGCCTCACGCCACGATGCGATTTCATCAGAACTCACCGTCGATGCATTGACCACAATGTGAAATACACCGGACAGCTCCGCGACCCGCTGGGCGCTAAAGCCATAGTCCAAACGAAGGTATTCCAACCCCAGATCGCGCAGGTCCTCGATGCGCTCAAGCCCGAGCAAATCGCACGTGCGAGGCCCCACATCGGCAATGAGCGCAATGCCGCGGGCGGAAAGCAGCGACAGCACATGACGGACCTTATCGGCATACGCCGCTCCCCCATCCTCGGGAATATGCAGCGAGGTGAACGCATAGCGCGCACCCGCCGCGGCACCATGTTCAATCGTCCGCTCAATATCCTGCAGAGGGCTGGAAAGATAAATCGAAATACCCGTTTTCACGCTTCAACGCTCCTTTAAAAAAGGCCGGCGGAGCAGCTAGCCCCGCCGGCACAACCATAACATCAAGAAATCTGCCGCGCGCCGCGAACCCCGAGCAACACGGCTCGCGATATCAAACTACTCGCCAAAGAACTCGTTGATCTTCTGCTCGTCGACACCGAAGAACCACGTCAGGACAAAGCCGGCGGCATAGGCAAGCAGCATAGCGGCAACGTAGCCGAGTTGCTGGCCAGGAACGACGATCAGCAGGCCAAACAGACCGGAAACGCCCTGAGAAACCGTGCCGATGTGAAGCAGCGCCGCGAGCGCGCCGCCAAATCCGGCACCCAGGCAGGCCGTCACAAACGGACGAACGAGCGGCAGCGTAACAGCATACATCAGAGGCTCGCCCACACCCAGGATTCCAACGGGAATGGACTCTGCGACGTACTTCTTGAGCTTGGCGTTCTTGGTCTTAAAGTACAGCGCCAAACCGGCACCGACCTGGCCGCCGCCAGCCATCATAAGGATGGGAAGCAGGTAATTGATACCCTTGGTAGCGCCGTCGGGATCGTTGAGCATAGCGTGGATCGGCGTGAGCGCCTGATGCAGGCCGACGGAAACCAGCGGCAAGAAGCCTGCCGACAGGATATAGCCGCCCAGGACGCCCAGCTTCTCGAAGATAAAGGTCAAAACGCTAAAGATGGCAGTCGTCAGCCATGCACCAACCGGCTGGATGACGAGCATCAGAGCAAAGGCGCCGATGATGAGCACCAGCAGCGGGGACAAGAACGTGTCGAGTGCGTTGGGCATAATCTTGCGAATCTGACGCTCCATCCAGGCAAAAAATGCGCCAGCGATGAGAGCCGCGATCATGCCGCCCGCTGCGGGGTTGTACTGCGCATTGGTGAGCGGCAGCAGAATGGCAGTGGCAGGATCAGCCGCGCCAGGCGCAAGCAGGGGCATGGCACTGTTGGCGATACACATCATGCCGGCGATGCCGCCCAGCGCAGCGGAGCCACCAAACTCACGTGCCGCGTTATAGCCCACCAAGATGGGCAGATAGGCAAACAGGGCCCAGCCCATGGAACGAATGCCCTGGTACCACCACTCGCCTGCAAGCGCGCCTGCCGTCGAGACGTTAATGACGTTGCAGATACCGTTGATGAGGCCAGCCGCAATGATGCCGGGAAGCAGGGCGACGAAGACATTGGAAATCTTCTTGAGGAAGGCCTGAACCGGCTTAGACTCGTACTTGGCCTTCTGCGCGGCCTTGTTTGTGGCCGCAGCGTCAACCACGCTCTCGTCAGCAACGCCTTTCGCAAGGCCGGTGAGCTTGGAGAACTCCTCGAGCACCTTATTCACCTTGCCCGGACCCAGCACGATCTGCATCGTGTCATCCTCAACCAGGCCCATCACGCCGTCGAGCGCCTTAATGCCCTCCGTGTCGACGTTGCCCGTGTCTTTGACGGTCACGCGCAGGCGCGTCATGCACGCCGCGTTTGCGAGCACGTTGTCTTTACCGCCCAAAAGGTCCAGCAGCTTTTGAGCCAGCTCTTTGTTCGTCATAACTCCTCCTTGTATTGGGTATCTCGTCTGGATGTCATATCAGCTCACGCCGTGCACCTATTGGACATCGGCATTGCTCTTCTCATGGCCACTCACCGCAGCACGGACATGGCCTCGCGCCCGCTCAAGAGCTACCGCGGCCTGCTCGGCATCGCAGTCCAGCAGCACCGAGACAATAGCGGTTTTTACGTGGCCACCGGCATCTGCAAGCGCCTGAACAGCGCGCTCGCGCGTGCAGCCGGTCGCCTCCATCACGATGTTCTGGCCGCGCACCACCAACTTCTCGTTCGTCTGCTGCACATCGACCATCAGGTTTTGGTATACCTTGCCGATCTTGACCATGGCACCGGTCGAAATCATGTTGAGAATGAGCTTCTGGACCGTTCCCGCCTTGAGCCTCGTTGAGCCGGTCAGCACCTCGGGACCGGGCACGGGCTCAATGGCAAGATCTGCGCTCTCCCCGATCTTCGACCCTTGGTTACAGGCAATTGCAATGGTCTTGCACCCAGTTGCCTTGGCGTACACAAGGCCGCCCACCACATAGGGAGTACGACCACTTGCCGCCAGGCCAACGACAAGATCCTTGTCCGAGAGTCCACGCTCCCGCAGGTCGCTCGCGCCAAGCTCCTCGCTGTCTTCGGCACCTTCGACAGCCTTGATAAACGCCGTCTCGCCCCCGGCAATGAGCCCGACGACCAGATCGGGCGATACGCCAAACGTGGGCGGACACTCCGAAGCGTCGAGTACGCCCAGACGGCCGCTGGTGCCTGCGCCCATGTAAAAGACGCGCCCGCCGCGCTCGAGTGTCTCAGCAGCCCAGTCGATTGCTGTGGCAACCTGGGGCAACACTTTCGTGACCGACTGGACGGCACGAAGATCCTCATCGTTCATCGTCGTGACGATTTGCAGCGATGTCATCGTATCGAGGTCCATTGACCTTTGATTACGCTGTTCGGTCGTGAATTTTGTTAAATCGAGCATTTCATTCACCTCATCTTTCCTGTTTCTCGATGTAGTTTTGCTTAATGACATGCGTCGCCCGTTCGTAGTCGCTGGCAACGTAAGCAGCGTACAGGGCATCGACAACCATAAGCTGGGCCATACGCGAAGCCATGGCACCGCTGCGGACCAAGGGTTCACTCGCGGCGACGCCGAGCACGGCATCGGCCATGGTGGCAAGCTTGGATGATCCATCTACTTTGGTAACGGCCACAACGGGACAGTTGTGACGTTGAGCCTCGGCGGTGCAGTCCAGCACCTCTTGCGTCAAGCCCGAGTAGCTAAAGGCGATTGCCATATCGCCCTCATGCATGTTCTTGGCACATAAGAGCTGATCATGCCAGTCGTCGTACAGACGGCACTCTTTGTCGACACGCATGAGCTTTTGCGCCAGGTCGTGCGCGACCAAACGAGAAGCACCAATACCGAACAGATTGACCGCGCGTGCCCGCTTAAGACGGGCCGCGCATCGCTCCAAGACGGTGTAATCGAGCGTTCGCGCCGTCGCCTCGATCGTGCGCACGTTGCTTTTCATCACCTTCCCCACGATACGTTCGACGCTGTCATCCATGGAGATGTCCTCGAGGGCTATGTCTTTCTTGTCACCTAAGAGCGCCAGCTCGGCAATCAGTTCGCGCTGGAACTCCTTGTAGCCCGCAAAACCCAAACGCTTGCAAAAGCGCAAAATGCTCGAGGGCGAGGAGAACGTGACATCGGCAAGACCGCAGACGGACAGCCCGACCACCTCGTGCGGATGAGCGCTTACATATGCGATGACATTGCGTTCCGCCGGGCTCGCGCTGAGCTCACGCTCGCGAAGCCGCAAAAGCAATCCGTTTGCCATCTCAAACACCTCCGTTGAGAAGAATTAAAGACCAACGAACGATTCGTACCGGATACAAACCTG